>Ga0265338_10001170_pt1 | contig 43338 bp, 42 predicted proteins | sample 42126metaG_FD_193579 | JGI IMG/M metagenome (GOLD analysis project Ga0265338, IMG submission 193579) | Rhizosphere microbial communities from Carex aquatilis grown in University of Washington, Seatle, WA, United States - 4-21-26 metaG | ecosystem: Host-associated > Plants > Roots > Rhizosphere... | reverse complement strand
GCCCAAGATCCACGACCTGTTCATTGACATCGGCGCGCGGAACAAAAAAGAAGCGCAAAAAATCGTCCGGATCGGCGACCCCATCACCCTCGCGGATGAATTTGACCTGCTGCGCGGAGATCTGGTTGTGGCGCGGGCGTTCGACAACCGCATCGGGACTTTTGCCGTGGCGGAGGCGCTGCGATTGCTGGGCGGGAAAAAATTCAAGGCCGAAGTCTGCGCGGTTTCAAACGTGCAGGAGGAGGTCGGCCTGCTGGGCGCGCGGCAGATCGCCTATTCGCTGAAGCCGGACGTGGCGCTCGTCGTGGATGTGACGCACGCGACCGATTATCCGACCGTCAGCAAGGCGCAGCACGGTGATGTGAAAATTGGCGGCGGACCGACATTGACGCACGGCGGCTGCAATCATGCGGAGATCGTCAAGCGTTTGGAAAAAATCGCAGCTCAGGAGAAAATTCCCGTCCAGCACGAGGCGAAGTCTTCAACGAGCGGCACCGACACCGACGCGATTTTCTGGACCCGCGGCGGCATCGCCAGCGCACTCATCAGCCTGCCGAACCGCTACATGCATTCGCCCGTCGAGGTGGTGAGCCTGAAAGATCTGGAACTGATTCCGGAACTGCTCGCCGGTTTTGTCCTCTCGCTTAAAAAGGGCGAGGAATTCAAGGTGAAGATTTAAGTGTTGTCGGCCGCATCCCCTGGCCTCGCGCTGACCCCGCAGATGAAAAGCGTGGATCATGGTGCCAATCAAGGAGCTCGTGGATTTTGAGGAAGAACTGGCGGCAACGACTGCTTGACGGCACCGGTGCCTTTGGTACAAGGGGCACAGCTTTATGGCCAAGAAAACAAACAACGATCCTTTCGCCGCGCTCCTCGAAGCGGAGACCAATGGCGACAACTATGACATCAGCACGGAGGACATCATCGCCCAATTGCAGGAATGGCAAAAACTTTCGTCATTCCGCATCAGTGACGTGGACTATAACACTGTAACCCTCAAGTTTGATACGTTGCCCAAGGACCTCAAAGCCTTTGTCCAGGATGCGTATGAGCTGTGCCCCGACCTCGTCGCCGATGACGCGGACGTCGAGCTTCCGCTACTGGAACAGCAATTGGCCAAAGCCAAAAAGCTGGCCCTTTGGTGGGATTGAGTCTGTGAAGTTTGGGGATAAGAAATACGCGGCGGCGGAGGATGAACGGGCGGGAAAAATTTTGGCGTCCCCGGATATACTTGAGGCGCACGATTGGGTTAAGCGGTATCCCAAATGCCTGTTCAGCATGCATGCCTTGGATCCGAATGACCCATACGGGACACCGCTGGCCCCGGTCATCACCCGTTTATCGAAAGCCGGCGTGCAACGTCTCGTCGTTCATCACTACGGGAGAATTTTCCTGGGCGTAGTGGTTGTATTGCCGGCCGCGGCGAAGGCCCGGAAGAACATTTTCGCGATTGATCCGGAATTGAGCCAATTGCTCCTGCAGCGGGCGCAAAAAGATTTCGGGCAGAAATATTTATATTACAGCACACAGTGACTCGCATAACCTGTGCCGTGTTTTGGAAAATAATTGACGCGGCGGATATAATTGTCGACCACCGTCGAATATGAATACCGAAATGGATATCCACTCCTTCGCCGGAAGCGATGGGGTCAAGGAAAAGCGGGTTCAGTACGAAGGAAAACCCGAAGGTGTGCGCGAAGTGGTCGAACGAACCATTGACGTGATCCAACGCTATTCGCGGCGGATGGGTGCCGGCGACCTCGCCGGCGCCTATGCGCTCACGGATTCCGGCCTCCAGGCGGCGATGCCCTTCAAGAAGTTCACGCGCCAGCATGAAAACGCCGCGCAAACGTACAACGGTCCGGTTTTGGATTTTCAGATCAATCTGTTCGCCTACGTCTACAGCGACGATGCGGCGCGAAAGAAAAGCAAGACTTCGGTGGAAGGCTGGTTCAAAGGAACAGTCCAGGAGGCCCGTCGCGGCCGGGTCATCGGATTCTGGTTCTGCGACCGCGTCGCCCGGACCGGCTGCGAAGGCGCGCTCTGGATCGCCGAAGAGAACAACGAATATCGGATCGCGAATTTTGATTTTTGGCGGCCGTGATAACCCATAAAACATCCGTGCCCGGGTAGCATAGGGCAATTAGCAGACTGTCTATGATTGGAATGCCTGCGCTGTATACGTTGGCGGGAATGGGCTGGGGAGCTCTCGCGGGTGGGGCGTGGGGATTTGCTTATGGGACGCTGGCGGGCATTGGCGCGACAATGGGGGGCTTGATCGCCGGTGGTTCCATCGGGTGCTTTTTGGGAGGGGTTCCCCAACGGATTGACTTTTTGGCCGGAAAATTTTCCGGACGGCATGGTTTTTTTGCAAAAGTGCTTTATGGCCTCGCCTATTTGTTGTGGATAGGAGTCTCAGTAGGGCTCGCCGTGTTGCCGGCCATTGTGTTGCGAGCGATGCGAGGTCATCACGGATGAGAATGGGGCATGGAACCACGACGCTTTCGCACCCATGCTGCCCGGGATTCCAGTAGAAAAACATCAAATTGCTGAATATAATTGGGGGACTCATGAATGAGAACCGTTCCACCCCGGCGTTACTTACTGAGCGTCTCAACCTCGGGGAGAAGGAACGGACTATTATCAAGGGCCTGGAAGAGATGCTCCGGCAACGCAAACTTTCGGCCAATCCGGAACAGGCCGGATTGCAAGCAACCCTGTGGTGGGCTCTGAATTTTGGATCGGATGATCAACTGCGTGAGATCCTCGCCGCCGGCGCGAACCCCAATATCACCTTCCCTCGCGGCGAAACTCCTCTCGGAAAGGTCATCGCGTACAGCCGCCCGGGAAGAAATCGCCTGGCGGCCGTCCGCCTGCTGCTTCAGGCCGGCGCCGACGTGAACCTGCCTTCCGAGGGCGAAGTGCCGTTGGCGCTGGCTCTCAAACACAATCACGCCGACGTTTTCGACATTCTGTTCGAATCGGCCGGCATCAACCAACCTGGCGCTGGCGCTCTCGGTGCGATGTTGGTGAATGCCGCGGCTATCGGTTGCCTGTCAGCGGTGCAACGCTTGCTGGCAGCAGCAGCACCGGTCAATCACTGCGGCCTTTTTCAAAGTGCGTGCATTCCCGATACGCCGGCCAGCCCGTTGATGCTCGCCAGTTTCTTTGCGCACCCGGAGATTATAAAAATCCTCCTCGCCGCCGGAGCGGATGTAAATCTGAAGGGTGGCGAAGGCCACACGGCGCTCGACTACGCCCGGTTCGATCCAAAAATTTGCCGCAAGGTGATACCGCTTCTGGAGAAAGCTGGCGGTGTTTCAGTCAGCCCCTTTGGCAACTCGAGAATTGCGACGGAGGGATTTGCGGGCGCAGCCCGAAAGCCAGCCTACAAGGCGGCGGTTGCGCGGATAAAGAAACTCGCCGGCGCCATCCCTCGCCCTCTGGAAGGCGTGAATGACAGGATTCCCGGCGGTTACGGATTTGTTCTGGATGAAGCCCGTGCCCGGACGCTCGTCGAGCAATACCAGGCGGAAGTCCTGGCCCAGGGCTTTTATTTGTTCTTTACGAAAGACCTCACCGCCGCCAACGGATCTGCCGTCGCTCTGTTACCGGCCGGTGACATCTATCAAGTGCTGGCCGCTGTCGAAACCGAAGGACCCAACTCCCAGGTTTCCAATGAAGACCTCATCACCTGGCTCCGTGAACTGGAGGAGAAGCAGCCATTTTTAATCACCGGCATCGGTTCAGACTTTATCGAAGGCAGGTTCACGACGCCGATCAAAAATCCGGAAACCCTGGCAAAGCGTATCAACCGGCTATGCCCTGACGGCGTTGAAGGACCCGAAAACGAAGCCCGGCAGGTTGAACAACTCCGGCAAACCGGCAGATTGTTTCTTTGGTGGGACTGACAGCGCATGCATCCGATTGCAACTTTTTTCGAAACCTTGGGCACCAGCCTTTCCCTTTTCGGCGCGTTCGGCTTGGGCGCGATTGGAGGTTATTTCTTGAACCGGCGCGGGGAGCAGTGTGGCTGGCGCCTTTTCGCCCTCGCATCACTCTCCGGCATCGGTTACTTGTGCCTGCTTCTGGGCCTGCCCTTTTGGGGATTCCCGGGAGAAATGCTGATCCTGATCGCCGCCGGCGCGGCCCTGGTGTTGCCCATGGCGGCCTTTTGGTCCGCTGCTTTCAAGAGCCGCAATCAGAACTTGCGCCGCACAATTCCCCTCGGCCTTCTTTTCTTCGCGTTCGTGCCGGTCGTATTGTCCACCTTGCTGGACAGAAACAATTACACTCAGGGGCTGCACTGGACATGCGATGGGCAGATCGTCGAAAGAACCCGGACATCGGGGAACCACGATGCTCTGACATTGGTCGTCCAGAGCGAACACGGAATGGAGCGGTTCGAAGGTGTTGCCGAGGCTCTGTGGAACCAGGCCGAACCGGGTCAGCGTCTCACCAAGATTGCCGGTTCACCGACCGCGATGCTGAACGGGAAGGCATTTCGGATTGTGCCGCGCAATTTGCCATGGTGGAATGAGCCACCCTGACCGATAACCATCGATCAGACAAGCATGGGCTGCGACCTGCACATCACCCGGAGACAGAACTGGGCAGACAAAGGCGCGGATATCACCGCCGAAGAATGGCTGGCTTATGTCCGGCATGATTCCGAGCTGCGTTTGCAGCCGGAAAACGGCTGCTGCTTTGCGATGTGGCATGGCGCAGCATCCCAGCGAAATGATTCTTGGCTGGATTGGTCGGACGGTCAGATTTACGCCAAGAATCCAGATGCCGCACTCACGGACAAAATGGTCGCGATGGCACGGCAGCTAGGTGCCGCGGTGCAGGGCGATGATGGTGAGATTTACGAGGGCAGCACTCAATCGCCCCGACAGCCGGTTCTTTCACTCGGCGCCCGGGTCACGGGACGGTTCAAACGCGCAAGCACGCTCTCTCAAGCGATGGTCGGACACCCGCCGTTGCCGTTTGGCGTCGGTGATAAAGTGCGTGATACTTTTGGCTGCCGGCACACAGTCATCAGCATTGATCCCAAAGCAGAGCACGGGCTGGGAATGATTCGGACACGCGGGGACGACGGCACGGAGCATGCATTTGCAATGATCGCACATGGGCTGACACCGGATGCGAAGCAGGACACGCCCTGAAATCTTCGGCAGCATGAGCGAACATTCAAAACTTGATGGCGTTGAGGTTTATCACCAAGCAACGCTTTGAATCGGCAGAACCTGACTCCCCCTCGTCTCCGCGCTACTTCGTCGCCGATTGGTAATTCTGCCACAGCCATTCCAGGGCTTCGGGCAGCGTTTGTTGTTTCACGCTGCGGTCGGTGTGGCCGGCGTTGCGGGCGAAGATAAACTGGTAATGATAACCTTGGGCCGCCAGAGCCTTCGCCATGTTTTCGTTGGCGACGACCCAGTCGTGCATGTTGTCACGCATGATGTTCGGATTGAAATTGTCCCGGTCGCCGACTTCCATCCAGATTCGCAACGGCTTGGCCGGGCTGTTCGGGATGAGGTGTTCGTGAAGTTCCCAGGCGCCATGCGGCGTCTCAGCGTTCGGCGGCCATTGCTGGTTCACATAGGTGCCGGAATAAGTCAGCACGCGGTGGTAAAGGTCAGGGTGATACCACGCCATGATCAAGGCGCATGAGCCCCCGGAACTGCCACCCATCGTCGCCCGGCCATTGGGGTCGCTTGTTAATTTCACGCTGCATCGTTTTTCCACAAGTGGCAACACCTCCTGCTCCACGAACTCCGCATAGCGGCCGGACAGGGTGTCGTATTCCAGGCCGCGCTCGCTGCCTTGGGCATCCCCGCCGCCGTTGCCGATGGAGATGGCAATCATCACCGGCACCTTGTGCTCGGCTATCAAATTGTCCAAAGCTGTGAACAACAAGCGGTCGGGTCCGTCCGCCCCGACCATGAAGGGCGCGGCCGTGCCGGGGACGTATTGTTTGGGAACATAAACCGATATCTTGCGAGTGTAGGAAGCTGGATGGCTGGTGGTCACCACCAGTTTGGCGGGGTCGGTAGGGTCCGCCATGCCAAAAGTACCCGGCTCGCGCGCGATGCCGGGATAAATTTTGCTGTCGGCCGAACTCATGGTGAAATCATAAACCGTTCCCTGCGGCATATTAGTTTGTACCGTCATTTCCGGCGCGGGATGGTGAGTCGGGCCAATGATAAAGTTTCCGTCGGCATCCGCCGGCGGAACAGTGCCGTCGGGCAATTCCTTGGCCATAACGTATCCGGGCGTATGTGGGTCGCGGGTGGGTGGTGTGGGGCGTGCCGGGCGGTTGGTTGAGGGCTGGGCCAATAAATTGAACGTCGCGCAGAGCAACGTGACGCCACAGGTTATTTTGGACATCTTCATTTTTTATCCTTTCCCGAGTTAAGCCGGTTGATTTTGCAGTTGCCGGCGGGGCGAGCGTCTTCGCGGGCCGTCATCCCTGCGCTTTGATGCGCCAATGCCGGCTCGTCAGGAGCCTCGCCCCACCAGACAGCCACTGCCGACTACTCATACTTCCAGTTTCGCGATTTGCCTTTGGCCAGCCATTCGAGGGCGGTCAGGATGCGTCGGACGCGCGTTTCTTCACGTTTGGCTCCAACAATCCACTCGACATATTCCCGTTGGTGGCTGGGGCGGAAGTTCTCAAACGCGGCCAGCGCCTTTTTGTTTTTCTTGAGCGCGGCTCGGAAATATTCCGGCACGACGAGTTTCCTTTTCGCCGTTGGCTTTGCGCGCGGGGAAGTTTTGACGCCCGATTCGTTGAGTTCCACGGCTTTTCGGATGTAGCCGAGCACGATTTTGTCGCCGGGCAAATCGGACAGGGCAGCGAGGCGGCGAAGCTTCGTCTTCTGGTCTTTGCTCAGGAACAATCTGCCTTTCCAAAAGATGAGCGCGCAATGGTGTTTGAAGGCCGGCGTGGCCAGCAGGATTCCTCGGTGTTCATAAAACGGCGAACCCCATTTGATGGTTTCCGCCACGTCCGGACACGCGACATGGACGAGCTTGCGGATGCGGTAGAGGATGGGTTTGGCGAAATCGGCGGCCTTGGCGATGTAAGCATCAACGCGGGGGTCTTTCTTTGGCACAAATTCAAGATGGTTTATGGCAAATTAACCGCCCCGCACCAGGGATCAATCCGGATTGAGTTCACGGCCAGTCGCGTGGTGGCGGCGTAGCGGCGCCAGAGCCAGGCGGCCACCGCTGAGTTCCGGGCCCGGATCAACGCGGCGGCTTCCTTGTCCAAAGCCTGGGGAAAGGTTTCATAGAGCTCACCAATCCCAACCGGCTCCGATTTTTCAAGGTTTTCGTCCGTTGGATCAGCTAAGTCGGCGTCGTCAGTTTCCGGCTCGTCCAGTGGGGGAGGCGGCGGCGCCAGCGGGCTGAGCACACTCAGCACAAAAAGAAACTGTTTGTCCGCCGACCAGTTCAGGCCGGAGCGGATGTCCTCCGGCAAATCCGATTGCAACGTTCCGGCACTGAAGCTCAATTTTTCCGGTCGCACGAGCTGTTCCACGTCCACCCAATAGCCTTGTTCGAAATCATCCACCGGGGTGTTTTCGGTTTGCGCTTCCACCTGTTCTAGAATTTTCGGCCAGTCCAGCGGGGCGGGGCCCGATTCGGTGAATAATTGGTCCACGAATTGGGCGGCCGCGATTTTACGGATGGCAACTTCCGCGGGATTTTCTCCTTCCGGCGTCGCGTGCAACCCGGTTTCAAACCGCTTTTGCGCTTCATCCGGCGAGTCGCCGAAAACAATCAGACTCTCGCAGCCATCCCAGGTCTGAAGGGCGTTGGTCGTGCCAGAGCGACCCGTGGTTGGGCGGACCTGGGACCGGGTGGTGAGGGCGGTGAAAAGATAGGCGTTCATGGCGGCATGGTTTGATCTTCGTTTGCCAAATTCAAAACCGACCGCGAAAGAAAGGCGACATAAATTTGTCATTCCCCCAGCCGCTCAAAAGCAGCGCCGCCGGATTTGGTTGCCCCGATTTGCGAAGCATCCGCCGCTGGGCTAACGTTTGGCCATGAGGTCCAAGCAGGTGTTCATCTTGTCCGGATTGGTTTTACTGTTCCTGGCTGCGCCGCGGCTGCGGGCTGACCTGGTGGAAATGCAAAACGGCGATCGTTATGCCGGCAAGGTATTGTCCGTGTCCGCTGACACCGTGGTGTTGGAGAGCGAAGTGCTGGGCAAAATCAATGTGCCGCGCAAAAAAGTATCGAGCCTGGCGTTTGGCACGAACGCCCCCGTGCTTAAAACCGCGACCGGTGTCGCGCGAGTCCCCACGTTCACGAATCTTCCCGTTGTGGCTCCGGCGGCGGCGTTGGCGAACACCAACGTGGATTTGGCTGCGGCGCTGCACCGTCTGGGTACGAACACGAATTTTGTCGGCCAAATCCGCCAGCAAATGCTCGCCGGCAGCCCTGAAGCCGCCGGCAAATACGACGAAATGGTCAAGGGCCTGATGAGCGGGCAGATGAACTTGAACGACCTTCGCGGCCAGGCGAAGTCGTATGCGGATCAGTTGCGGGAGATGAAACGCGAACTGGGTCCCGAAGCCGGCGAGTCCATCGACGCCTATCTGGGTGTGCTGGATAATTTTCTTACGGAAACCGCTGACGGGCCGACGAACGCCACGCCTCGGCCCCAATTGCCGGCTCCCTGATGTATTACGGCAAGGGCGGTCTGTGACTCGCCGCTGCCGGAACTTCATTCCCGGAAATTAGGTGTATCGGTGCGGCGGATTTGCTGCGACCATGGGCCTAGGTTGCCGAACATGCACATTGCCTCCGCCATTTTTGACTGCAGCGCGCCGGACCTGGATTCGTGTCCGGACGAGTCCCTGCCGGAATTCGCCTTCATCGGCCGGTCCAACGTCGGCAAGTCCTCCCTGCTCAATATGCTTTCGGGCAAACTGGACCTCGCCCGGGTCTCGCCTACGCCCGGGTTCACCAAGCTCATCAACATCTTCACGATGAACAAGACCTGGCGGCTGGTGGATTTGCCGGGATACGGATTTGCCGCCGGGGCGCGGAAGGCCAAGTTCAAGTTCAACCGGGCGGTGGACAATTACCTTAAGAATCGAACGAGCCTTTGCTGTGTCTTTGCGTTGCTCGACTCGGGATTGCCGCCACAGGAGATCGATATTCAATTCATTGCGTGGCTCGCCCGCAACTCTGTCCCGTTTGTCCTCGTCTTCACCAAGACCGACAAGGTGACGCCGGCCACGGTGCAGGCGAATATGGCGGCATTCACGGACCGCATCTCCGGTTGGTTCGAGAAGCTGCCGGCGGTCTATACCTGTTCCGCGCAGGCGAAGCACGGCCGGGAGGAACTGCTCGGAGTGATCGACGAGGCGCTGGCCGCCATCCAGACTGAGCCGGATTCAGCGCCACCGGAGGCCGTGATCCCATCCGAAGATTTGGCAGGCAATCAAAAGGCGAGCCCGCGACCCGCCCGCAAACGGCGTCCCGACCTCGCTCGTCCCTGGTAAGAAGCCGGCGGACGGCCGATTTGGAAAACCTTGACGGCGTGGCCGGGCCACGTTCAAATCCTTTCGAACTTCAATCATCAACCAGGAGAAAATTATGGCGATTCCCGTCCAATTAACGACGAATGTGCAGAATGAAACTTTCGGCGGCGTTACCTATCACATCGAAGGCGAGCTGGTGCCGGCGCTGCATCTGGAATTGAGCAACACCGGCGTTTATTTCGAGCATCACATCCTGCTCTGGAAAGACCCGGCGGTGCAGGTCGCGTTGCGCCCGATGAAGGGGGCGTTCAAGCGGATGCTGGCGGGGATGCCGTTTCTGCTGACCGGTGCCAACGGGCCGGGGCGCATCGCGTTCAGCCGCGACGGGGCGGGTCATGTGCTCGGTTTGCACCTGAAGCCCGGCATGAGCGTGGACGTGCGGGAACATCAATGGCTGGCCGCGACGGACAACGTGGAATACACGTTCAAGCGCGTGAAAGGCGCGGCGAACATGCTGCTGGGCGGGACGGGATTTTTCATCGATACGTTTTCGTGTCCGGCCCGGGAGGGCATTCTCTGGCTGCACGGCTTCGGCAACGTGTTTGAAGTCACGCTCGGGGCGGGCGAGGAGATTGACATCGAGCCGGGCGGCTGGATTTACAAGGATCAAACGGTGCAGATGCAGACGATGTTTCAGAGACTTTCGACCGGCTTGTTTGCCAGCGCGGGGCAGATCTGCTGGAACCGGTTCACCGGGCCGGGAAAGATTGCGCTGCAGTCCATGTATTGTCACATGGAAGGTGGCGAGTAGGGAAACAAAGGCATTTTCCTTTCCGGCGCCGACAGTTCACGCTCCCTACCGCAACTCTGTCAGGGGCGGAATCATGAAAGGTCCGGCATCGTTGACGGTTCGTGCGGCTCGGTATAGTTTCGCCCCCATGATAACCCCCACGGATTCAAATCGAACGAATATCAGGCGGACATCGCGACGGCAGCAGATCATTCAGTTCTGCATAGCCCTGGCCGTCCTGGCCGGTGCGAATTGCGGATTTGCCCAGAACTCCAGCCAGACCCTGGTCCTGGACGGTTCCACGCCGGGAAAAATATTCGAAGGGGTCGGCGCCGTCAGCGGCGGCGGGGCGACCTCGGTGTTGCTGAAGGATTATCTTGAACCGCAGCGCAGCCAGATCCTCGACCTCCTCTTCAAACCGCAGTTTGCCGCCTCAATGCAAACGTTGTACATCGAGGTGGGCAGCGATGGCAACGCCACCCAGGGCACCGAGCCGACGCACATGCGCTCGCGCAATGACGAGAACTATCGCCGCGGTTACGAGTGGTGGCTCATGGTCGAGGCCAAACGGCGCAATCCGGCCCTCACCCTCGACGCCTGCGCCTGGGGTTGCCCGGGCTGGATTGGCAATGGGAACTTCTGGTCGCAAGACATGTGCGATTACTACGCCAAATGGATCAAGGGCCTGAAAACCAATTATGGTCTCGACCTCGACGCCGTCGGGTGCCGCAACGAGCGCGGCGCGGTAACGTTCTGGCCCAGGCTGTTCCGCAAAACGCTCAATGATAACGGCCTGGGCAACGTGCGTATTCACGCCTTCGACAGTCCCGGCAACGAACACATGTGGGATTGGATCCCGGAACTCAATACGAACCAGGATCTTGCTGCCGCCGTCGATATTATCGGCAACCACTGCCTGCCTAGTCAACCTTTGCCGGCCTCCGTGCAGGAAACCATCGAACGGCTCGGCAAGCCGATTTGGAACACGGAAGAGCACGTCTATAACGAAGAAAAAAAACACTACGCGGACGATTTCGCCTGCGCGCTGGGCGCGGCTCACCTGTTCAACGTCAATTACATCGAGCAGGGCGCGACCAAAATTGTCAACTGGTACCTCTGCGGCTCCACTTATCCGGTCGAGCCCTATTACGAACAGCCGCCCGCCTTGTTCGCCAGCAGTCCCTGGAGCGGGCACTACGCGCTCAAACCGATCATCTGGGCCTATGCCCATTATGGCCAGTTTTCCCGGGTCGGCTGGCGGTACGTGAATGGCGGATGCGCCGCGCTGGCAGGTCGCGGGACGGCGGTGACGCTCAAGTCCGACGGTGGCGACTACAGCGTGATTGTTGAAACCGCCGGTGCGACTAATTCACAAAGCGTGACCTTCAAGGTTGAAGGCGGTTTGTCTCCGCGCGCACTGTGCATCTGGCGAACCACGCGCGCGGCGCAGTTCATCCGGCAGGGAGATATTATTCCGTCCAAGGACGGGTCGTTCACCTGCACCTTTGAGCCGGAAGCCATCTATTCCCTCTCCACCACGACCGGCCAGCAGAAGGGCGCATTCGCCGACGTGCCGGCAGAAAAGCCCTTCCCCTTCCCGTACTTCGAGAACTTCGATCATTATTCCGACCCCAAACAGTTCGGCTACCTGCCGCACTATACCGCTGACATCTGCGGCGTGTTCGAGGTGGTTGATCGTCCGGACCAGCCCGGCAAGTGCCTGCGCCAGGTGGTGGATCAAAAGGTCCAGAGCTGGGCGCCGGAATGGAAGCCCTACACGATCCTGGGCGACGCGCAATGGACGAACTACGAGGTCAGTGCGGATGTGTTCCTCGACCACGGTGGGTGGGCCGGTGTCATGGGCCGGGTCAACAACACGGGTAACGGCTGGGACGGCGACCCCGATGGTTACTATGCCCGGCTGGATACCAATGGCGCCTGCGCCTTGTATATCGCCAGTCAGAAATTTCCCAGCCCGGGCACCCGCGACCGGCAGCTGGCGACGAACACGGTCGCAAACTGGAAGGTCGGCGGCTGGCACAATGTCAAGCTGCGGTTCGAGGGGCTGAAGCTCACGATGCTGGTGGATGGCGTCGCCGTGGTCAGCGCCGAGGACGCGACCTTTGCCCGCGGCCTGGCCGGGCTGATTGCGGGCGGCGAGGGCGGCGCGCGGAGCACCGCGTTGTTCGACAACCTCCTTGTCAACCGCGTGAACGGCGTCGCGGTCAAACCTGCCGTTTTCGCCCAGGACCGTTATCCCGTCTATGGCCCTTAATAGCGGCCTCAAACCAAGCCCTCACAATAGCAGAAGCCCGGGGTTTTTCTCGCGGGGATAATTCTTGCCGGGAATTCACGGGTTTGCTTTCGTAAACCCAAGCCATCAACCTGCCCGGCATAATGGCGTGCGCGTTGCGGTGAAACTGTCATCGGAAGGAAACGCTATGAGCTACGACTTGTTTTTTGACGCTGAATCCGGAAAGAAGATAAATGCGAAATCGTTCGCGGCGTATTTCACGGAGCGCGCGAATTACCGGGTGGAGAATGGGCCGGCATGGTATGGGAATGAGGACACGGGGGTGTATTTTATTTTTGATGAGCCGGCGGACGGGGTGATGGCGTTCAATTTGAATTATTTTCGACCGCATGTATTCGGGCTGGAGGCGGCGGTGGAGCTGGAGAAATTTGGGGCGGCATTTGGGATGAGCGTGCATGATGAGCAGGAAGACGGCCCGGAAGGGCCGTTTGCCAGGGAGCGTTTTTTGCGGGGATGGAATGAGGGAAACCGGCTGGCGTACCGGGCGATGCTGAAGGAGCAGACGGAGCCGGTGCTGACCTGGCCGGCAAAGCGTATCCAGGAAACGTGGGAATGGAATTTTGGGCGGCCGCCGGAACAGGAACGAGTCGGGGAAAACCTGTTTGTGCCCGCGATTTTCGCGGTGGAACTGGAGGGCGAGGTGAAGAGTGTGGCCATATGGCCGCCGGAGTGTTCCATTTTATTGCCCGCGGTGGATGCGGTGCTGCTGCCCTGCGAGCAGAAGGGAAAGGGAAGCGAGGAGCTGGCGTTGGTGGAATGGGCGGAGGTGTCGGCATCGGTGTCGGGATATCAGGTGCCGGGGACGGGGCTGGCACGGTTTCGGTTGGAGTTTGAGCAATGGCCGCCGGAAATGGCGGCATTTTTAGCGAAGCGGCGTGAGGCGGTGGGGGAATTGAAGGGAGTTGGCCTGGATACGATATTGGATCAGGAACTGGTGGAAGAAGCGGGTGGAGGTTGACCAAAATCGGTTTCCGGCCACCCTTGGACAGCGGGTGTCCAACCCGGTCGGGTATAACGGAGGCATGGAAAACAACACATCAATCATTTCGCTCGAACGCATCGGGAACGCCATCCGGCTGGTACGCGGGCAAAAGGTTTTATTGGACAACGATCTGGCGCGGCTTTACGGCGTGGAAACCCGCGTGCTCAACCAGGCGGTCAAGCGCAACACCGAACGGTTCCCGGAAGATTTCATGTTTCAACTGTCGCCCGACGAGGCGGAAACGTGGCTGCGTTCAAGGTCACAGTTTGTGATCTTGAAACGCGGGGAAAACCTTAAATACCGGCCCTATGCCTTCACCGAACAGGGCGTGGCCATGCTGTCCAGCGTGTTGCACAGCGACCGCGCCGTGCGCGTGAACATCGAAATCATGCGCGCCTTCGTCCAGTTGCGACAGCTGCTGGCGTCCAATGCCGACCTGGCTCGGAAACTGGAGGCGATGGAAAAGAGGTACGACATCCGGTTCAAGGTTGTTTTCGATACCCTCCGCCAGTTGATGACCCCGCCGGAACCGGAGCGCCGGGAGATCGGGTTCCATGTGAAATACGACGAAGGCCGGCCACGGGTCCAAAAACGATGGTGAGGTTCACCCCCCGGCCTGAACTCGGGTTGTGGAATTTGAAGGAGAAACTGGCCTCAGAAAGGTATTGATATTGGTCAACCGTTGCCACATATCTCAAATCGTCGATGTCACCCGGGAAAATCATATGCACGGTCCAGGTCCTCGCCCTGACATTGTTGTTCGCCGGATGCAGCAAGAAGGCCAGTGACGAGATTGATTTTGGCACGCTGAACAATTCCGTTTACCGGAATGAATATTTCGGGTTCTCCGCGACCTTCCCGAAGGATTGGAGCGTACAGGATCAAACCGCACAGCGCCGTCTCATGAAAAGAGGGACTCAGCTCATCGCAGGTGATGATGCGAATCTCAAGGCGATGGTTAAAGCCTCCGAATTGCAGACCGTCAACCTGTTCGCGGTGTTCGAGCATCCGGTGGGGTCGCCCGTCGAATCCAATCCCAACATCCTGAGTCTGGCCGAACAGGTCCGCGATATGCCTGGCATCAAGCGGGGAAAGGATTATTTTTTTCAGGTGCGGAAGATGCTCGAAGCGGGCCAGATGCAAGTAGAGTTTCCGAAGGATTATTACAGCGAGCGGTTGGGGGGCGTGGAGTTTGACGTGATGGAGCTGGAGATTCCGGTGCGAGGAAAAACGATCAAGCAAAAGTATTACGCCGCGATCCAAAAGGGTTACGCGCTCAGTTTCATCATATCTTTCTCCACCGATGATGAAGCGGCCGCGCTGCAAAAAATCCTGGATTCCATTGCCTTTCATTGAGGCGGGCGCGGACATTTTGCGTCGAGGCCCTGGTCCCCGCTCCGGTCGAACGGCAACTTTTACGGGGCCTGCCGGACAGCCGCTCCGCACAGCCAAAACCTCTTTGCCGGGACCGGAGTTGCGGTTTACGCTGACGCCGTCAAACATCATAGAACAAATCATGCTGCCATGAGAAATTCATTGAGACGGCGATTCATTTCATTATCGTTGTTGCTGTTGCCCGCAACGCTCCTGCTGGCTGCGGAACCGAACGTCATCCTGCTCTGGCCAAAGGGCGCACCCGGGTCCGAGGGCCAGACCGCCCCGGAAAGGGTGGAGTCGCCCGGCCCGGGCCACGATTACGTCCGGATTTCAAGCATTCATAAACCGTCCATCACGGCCTTTCTGCCGGCGAAGGACAAGGCCACCGGTGCGGCGGTGATCGTCTGTCCTGGCGGCGGTCACACCATCCTGGCCTGGGACATCGAAGGCGAGAACGTTGGAAAATGGCTGGCGGAACACGGCATCGCGGCCTTTGCGCTCAAATACCGCCTCGCGCGGGAGACCAATTCGATCTATCAGGTGGAGGTTCATGCTTTGGCAGACGTGCAGCGCGCCATCCGGCTGGTGCGCAGCCGGGCGCCGGAATGGGGCATCCAACCGGCCCGCATCGGGGTCATGGGCTTTTCCGCCGGCGGGCAACTGGCCGCGCTGGCGGCCAGCCGATACGACACCGGCAGCACCAACGCAGTGGACCCGGTGGACCGGGTCAGTTGCCGGCCGGATTTTCAGGCCCTGCTCTACCCGGCCATCCCGAAAGACATGACCTTTTCCAAGGCGGCAACGCCGCCGGCTTTCCTGGCCTGCGGCTACAACGACCGGACCAACATTTCCGAGGGCCTGCCTCAATTATATCTTGCCCTCAAACAGGCCGGGGTACCGGCGGAATTGCACGTTTACTCGGATACCGGGCACGGTTTCGGGCTGCGTCCGAAAAACCACGGGCCGGCCGATTGCTGGCCGGACCGGTTTGCGGAATGGCTGGACCACAGCGGCTTTTTGAAAAAGCCTTGAGTTCAGGCACCCGGCCACGGGAATTTGCATTCGACGAATTGCGTGTATATTGCGGCCATGCTGGCGACACCGGAACTGATCCGCGAGGCGGGACAACTACCGCTGCTGGCCGAATTGCTGCCCCGCTGGCGGGCGGTGCCGCTCTATCGCAATTTGCTGGCTCCGCCGGCGGATCATCCGGTCGCACCCGATGCCCTCGCCCGTTTCCGGCAGTTGCCGTTGTTGACCAAGCCGGAGATGCGCCACGGTTTTCCCCGCAATTTTCTTCCCACCGGACAGACGCTCGAATCCTTGCTGGAGAACCGGCAGGTGGAGCTGGAGCATACCTCCGGCACGTCCGAGGAACGATTGCCGGTAATATTCGGCCAGGGGTGGTGGAATGCGCAGGAGCAACGCGCGTTGCGGTTGAATCCCCAGGTCGCAAAGGTCCTGGACGAATATCCCGACATTCGCCGGGCGACGTTGGTGCCGCCCGCCTGCAACGGCCTGACGTGCCCCACGGTCTGGATGTCGCGCGAACAACGGACGGTGGACAAAACCCTGTTCGTGAACCTGGCGCGGATCCCGTTTCTTTTGGAGGAACGGGAACTGGCGCGAATGGCGGAAGAAATTGCTGCCTGGTCGCCGCAGTTTCTCGACCTGGACCCGGTCCATGGCGCGCGCCTGGCGCTTTATTGCGAGCAACGCGGCCTGCGGTTTCCGTCGCTGCGGTTTGTGCTGTGCAGCTATGAATTTGTCAGCGTGGTGCATCGCCGGATGATCGAGCGCGTCTTCGGCGTGCCGGTCTTCAACCTGTACGGGTCGACGGAGACCGGCCATCTGCTCATGGAAAACGAGCGCGGCGAGATGAAGCCCGGCTATGACATGGCGTTCCTCGAGATCGTGGGGGCCGGCCCCGACGGTGTGGGTGAACTGGTCGTCACGACCCTGACCAACGATTACATGCCCCTGCTCCGCTATCGCATAGGCGACCTGGCGCAACGGCACACGCAACCTTACGGAACCAGTTTCGTGGTTCATGGCCGCACCCGCGACGCCCTGCGCAGCAATGACGGCCGGCGCGTGACCACCTGGCAGGTGGACCAATGCTTTGCCGGATTATCCGGCCTCCTCCACTACGAACTCCGCCAGAATGAAAACGGCGGTTGGATTTTGCGTTTTGTGCCCGAGGGAGCCGGACCCACGGAAGCGGAATTGCGCGACGTGACTTCACGGCTCGAAACCTTGCTGGCTTCCCGGGCGAAAATCACCGCGGAAACCATGCCGGTCCTGTTGCCGCAACCCTCGGGAAAATTCCGCCTGACCTGTCCGGCCAAAGGAACCGGTTCTCCCGTCCCATCCTGATTTTCAGGCCGCCGTCTTCCGGCGTCTAAAGAGCGGCAACCCCATAACGCCCAGGGCAGCGAGGGCAAAACCAGACGGCTCGGGAACCGGTGTGATTTGGAAGGAAAACGTTGCGTTCATATCCGAAGTAAACTGGGGCAGGAGCTGGTTTACGTTGGAATCATCAAATATCTGAAATGCATAGTTTTGGTTGGGATTGATGGCAAAGGAAACGGTTCCACTTGAAGGCGGTTTATCAAATTCGACCTGGGTTACAAGACTGCCGCCAATCGTTTGATTGATAAACAGGATGGTTAAATAGGGATCGTACCCGGCATAGGTGATTGCATAATTCAAGGTCAGGGTGGCCGGCAGGTCTGAACTGAATGAATAAAGCCATCCGGGGCTGCCGGTGGCAACCCTTGAATCGTAGTAAAGACCAAGATCATCAGTGGTAAACCGGTCATGAAGCGAGAATTGTCCGGCACTCGCTGAGATCCAGGTGGCGGCCGCATCAGATTCTGTGGCCGCGCCTAGATTTCCATTGAATGCCTGGGCGAAAACGGATGTTGATAATGGATTCAGGCTGGACGTCTGCGCCACCGATTGGCTGTCCTCAATCAGCCCGATGCCGGCATTTGCTTCAGCGTGCAGGCTTAGGAAGGAGCTTATGGGTGTAATAGCCGCCACGGCATCCTGAAGCGGGAGGGTGGCAAAGACGAAAACAACGAGTACGGCGAATAATGGAGTTTTCATGGTACAGGGTTTTCATTCTGATGTCTGATTGCTGACGACTATCTGATTAAGTCGAACATTAACCCGGCTGGCTTTGAGCCGTCAAACGAAAACAAACCTTGAGCATGGCAAAATTTGAATTTCCCATTTTCTTGTCCGGGGAAGCTGGTGGGCAGGTCTCAACGGCCCGCTCGCCGTCTCGGGAAGGGGGCGACGATGAATGCCCTGCTGCAATAGTTGCGGAAAATCGTCGAGGCTTCAGCTTTCGCCGACCCATTGGGGCCGGAGAAATTTCTTGCGCGGGGCGACCGGCTTATTTCATCAACTGGGTCTTGAATTCGGCCAGCTGGTCGCTAAAGAAGTCCACCGATTTGGGCGTGGTGGTCAGGGTGGAATCGAAATTCACCAGCGTGACCAGGGTGCTGTAGGTGGCGGTGTCGTGATGTGGCAGCACGGCGCGGATGCCGCCGGCCGGGCCCAGGCGCGAATAGCAGTCCTGCTCGTGGATTTGCGGCACGAGAATGACGCGATAGCCCAGCTTGCCCAGGAAGTTCGGGTAGGAATTCGTGGTGACAATCGCGCCGCGCATCACGGCCTGGTCCCGGTGCAATTCGTTGAGGATGGCCTTCAGCGGCTTGAACCGGCCTTCGGACAGGATGCGGTCGAACTGCTGCTGCTCGGTTTCAATGGACGGGGGTTGATCGGGCATCGGCCTGATGGTAGCTGGCTTGTTGGTCATAAAATTTTGGTCGGAAACTGCGCCTTGGTCCGGCTTGCCTAAGCGGGGCACAGCCATTGTCGTCGATGCCGGGGAGGAAGTCCATGATTCGTTTGCGAATGTTATGGCCGGGATTTTGACCGCCGAAGTGGAGGATTCGGGATTCCTGACCGCCGCCAGCATTGAATTTTTTTCCGCGACCGCTTCCCGTCGGGAAACCGGGTTGATTTGGTCGGGTCAAGGAAACTGTTGCCACATTCCCGGGCTGATGTTACACACGAGTTGTGATCCAGCCGACCCGGAAACCGTCGCCGCGATTCTCCACCGCGGGAGTCACGATCCTGGAAGTGTTCCTGGTAATGGTGATCATTTTCGTCGTGTTCACGCTTTTCCTCAGTGCCGGCTCAAAGAGCGCCCAGGAAAAAAGGCTGGCGGCCTGCCAGAACAACCTGCAAAGCATCTACGCGGCGATGAAAACCTTTGCGCTGGACAACAACGGGGCGTTGCCGGCCATGGCCGGCGCACAAACCTCCGAGGTCCCGCTGAGCCTCCTGGTTCCCAAGGATACAACCGGCACGGAATTTTTCATCTGCCCGGGCGGCCAGGACAAGCCATTGCCGGATGCCCAGCCCTTTGCCGACAAAAAAATCAGTTACGCCTATTATATGGGCCGGACAATCTCCGACGGTGCGGGGGCGGCACTGATATCCGATGCGCAAGTGGACACGGCGCCGAAAACGCCGGGGCAGGTGGTCTTTTCCCTCGATGGCAGGAAACCGGGCAACAACCACAACAAATTCGGCGGGAATTTCCTGTTTTGCGACGGCAACGTCCAGTATACACCGTCCCGACTGGCATTTCTCTTGTTACCGGCCACCAATGTGGTTTTGCTGAATCCGAGACCTTAGCCATGGAAGTCAAAATCCAATGCGGGTGCGGAACGCGCTTTGCGTTCGACGTCGAGCCGTTCAATGGCCGGATGCCGGTAAGAGTCAAATGTCCCGATTGCAATGCGGACGGGACCGAATCAGCGAACGAAGCCATTCGCCAGAAACTTTCCGCCGCTGCGCCGCTTCCCGTTCCGGCGGAATCTCCCGCACCCGCCCGGCAACCGATGCGGGTGGCCGTGCCCCAACCGCAGACCGTGGCCGCTCCGGTCGCCGCCGCCGCTGCCGTCACCTTTTGTCCCCGGCACCTGAAGCATCCGGCGGTGGAAACCTGCCGTGTCTGCGGCAAGCCCATTTGCGAGGAGTGCATGCAGCAACATGGTTATACCTGTTCGACTTATTGCCGGAAGCGTGCCGAGGAGACCGGGATGGAACTGCCGGTATACGCCCGGCAGCGGGCGGTGGTTGCGGCCCGGGTGGTCTGGATGGGCATGCTGGTCTCGCGGGTGGCCATTTTCCTGGGGGTCATCCTGCTGGGTGCCTGGATCTGGTACGCCTTTTTTGCTTCGCATCCGCGGGTCATCTATTCGCAGGAATTGCATCACGGCGACCGCGCGCGGTTCTACCAGTTCCTGGCCCCCGGCCAGGTGCTGTTGATCAAGGCCAACCAGATGAGCCTGTTCGATGTGCCGCAGCAAAAGCAGCTTTGGTCCGTCCCCTTGAATGTGGGGTTCTCCCCGCCGCCTCCGCCGGATCCGTCCCTGCCCAACATCGAGGAAGAAACCTCGCTGTACCCCGAGCCACACGTCATTGCCACGACGAATGACCTCTGGATTTTATTTCCCGGCCGGCTCATCCAGTACGACCGGCGCAGCGGCAACAGCAAACGGGAAATTCCGTTGAACCCGCCCTTCTTCGGCCTGGTGCAAAATGACCGCGGCATTACGTTCATCTCCGCCGACGAAGCGGGGCGCCAGGCCATCACCCGGATCGCCTTTGCCGATGGGACGGTTCAAACCGAACCGATTCAACCGGCCGGCGTGCCGGTTGTGCCGGCCAAAACGCCGGCCACGCTGCCGGCCTCCACCAACAATCAGCTCAGCCGAATCCTGTCAGCGGTGAAGAGTGCGCTTCCGGCCAACACCCGGCCCGCGGTGCGGGAAAGCATGGGGGACCAGTTTGTAGCCGACGGCGCCAATGTAGTGCAGATGAAGGTGGATTTGATCGAACGCAAGGTCATTGGTCATCAGGCCATGCGGGCCCCCAAAAAATCCGTGGTGGACAACAATCTGACCGCCGGCCAAAGCCTGGATGCGGCCGAACAGATGATGAATGAGGCGCGCCGGGAACAAACCGGCGGAGTGGAAGAGGAGGACGTCAGCCGGTATCAGGTCACCTTGCGCCGCTGGCCGGCGGGCACCGCTCCGGACTGGACAGGCGAGGTCATCGGGAAGCCTTCCTTTTTCGCGCTGAAAACCCTGGGGGTGCTGGTGGGGAGCACATCGGTCCAGGTTTTCGACCAGAACAACAAAAAAATCTGGTCGGCCAACCTCACTTATTCCATCCCGCCTCATTACTCGGGCGATTTTGCGACGGAAGCCGACCCGCCGTGTGTGGAAGTGGGCCATAATTTGTATGTGTTTGACCGGGGCATGCTGACGAGTTTCGATGCGGCCACCGGCGAGGTGCACTGGCGGGTCACCAGCGTCGGCATTTCCCAGGTGCAGCCGGACGGGAAGGGAGACCTTTACGTGACCAGCACCACGGCCAGTCCCGACACCATCCAATTTTCCCAGCAGGTGGATTTTTCCTCCAAGGCCGGCCCCGTGATCCTGAAGGTGGCCGGTTCCAGCGGCAAGGTGTTGTGGCGCACCGAGGGCATTGGCGACCAATGTTTTGTCTCCGGCAAATATGTTTACATCGCCAAGGCAGGGGAAAATCCCCTGATCACCCCGGGCGAAGACCCGGTCATCTATTTTGACCTGTACCGGCTGAATCCGTCGGATGGGCATCCGATGTGGGATTACTCTCAGAGCCGCCACCCGGTGCAAATCCAGATGCAGGGGAATGAAATCCTGATCCATTTCCGGGGCGAACTGCAGGTCCTGAAATTCCTCAGCCTCTGATCCACCGGCCGCGGCTACTTCAGAGCCGCATAGACGCGATGGACGTCGTCGTGGTCGTCGAGCGCGTTCAGAAAGGCTTCGACGTCCTTGCGACCGGCGGGGCTGACATCGACGAAATTCTTCGCCAGGTAACGGATTTCGGCGGCGCTGACGTTCCAGCCGGCGGCCTTCAATGCCTTGGAGACGTGGTCGAGGTCCTTGATTTCCGTGAGAAACCGCGCGCCCTTCTGGCCAGCAGGGATTTCATCGGCCTCGAGCGGCTCGATTTCCTGCGCCCCGGCTTCGATGGCGTCGGCTTCGGCGTCGCGTTGCGCGTCGGGATGCGTGGCTTCGACCACGCCGAGGTGATTGAAAAAAAATGCCACGCTGCCGGGCTGGCCGAGCGAACCGGCCTTGAACAAATTGCGGATTTCCGGCGCGGTGCGGTTGCGATTGTCGGTGAGACATTCGACGACAACGGGAACCTTGTGCGGCGCGAAACCTTCGTAAACGATGGTTTCGTAGTTGACCTTTTCGCTGTCGAGACCGGCGCCCTTCCGGATGGCGCGCTCGATGGTGTCCCGGTAAACAGAGGCCTTTTTGGCTTTTTCAACGGCGACGAAAAGGCGGGGATTCAGGTCGGCGTCCGGCCCGCCGAGCTTGGCCGCGACCATGATTTCGCGGACCAGTTTGGCGGTCATCTGCCCCTTTTTCTGCGCGTTGATTTCGCGTCCGGCCTGTTTCCATTGTGCGCCCATAGAGCGGTCCAGTGTGGGAGGACTGGTGCGCGAGTTCAACGCAAATTGCGCCGGCACCCGGCTGGGAGGATGGCACTTTTTTCATGGAATTTGGCAGAAACCAGTCTTGTTCGGCAGATTCAGCGGGTTTATAATCAGCAACTTGCATTTATGAACCATTTCGTGCGTTGTTCCGCCTTTGTTTCGGGGGTTTTTCTGGTTTTTTCTCTCCGTGCCGATCCCGGGCCCATGCAGATCTGGTTCACCGGCCCCGGGGCGCCGGGCAACGGCACTTCCTGGCAGCAGGAAGCGTTGCCGGTCGGAAACGGAAAACTCGCGGCGATGGTTTACGGCGGAGTAGGCAGCGAGCAGATCCAATTCAATGAAGACACCATCTGTACCGGCCAGCCGCATTACTACTAAAACACCAATGCCACGCCAGCCCATCTGGCCAGCATCCGCAACAATTGTTTCAACCATGTGGATATCCTGGCCGAGGCCACGACTTATTTGATGAGCCTTCCGACCCGGGAAGCCTCGTATCAGGATGCCGGCTCCCTGGTGTTGACGTTTCCGCACAGCGGCACATTGAATTACCGGCGCTCGCTGGACCTGAACACGGCCACGGTCAACGTGCATTATGACTTCAGCGGGGTGACGTATAATCGCGACATCTTTGCCAGCGCCCCCAGCAACAAGGTCATCGTGGTCCACTTCACCGCCAGCTCGGCGGGCAAGGTAACGTTCACCTGCGGTTTCAGCACCCAGCAGACGGCGACGTTCAGCACCGTCGGCAACGATCTGGTGATGCACGCTACCGTGACGGGTCCGGCGGACTCCCGTTACACGGCGTATGGGCTGACGAATGCCGTTCTTTATGATGCACGGGTGCGCCTCATCGCCAACGGCGGCACCGTGACGGTGGGCGCCAGCACCCTCTCGGTGGCCAACGCGGATGATGTGACGTTGCTGCTCAGCGTGGTCTCCAACGTCAAGAGTTACAGTGATCTGAGCGCCGATTACGTGAACCTCTGCTCGAATAACGTCGCGGCGGCGGCGGCTATGACGTATGCGAACCTGCGCCAGGCCCAACAGAATGATTACACAAACCTGTTCAACCGGGTCGTGCTGGACCTGGGCGGCAACGCGAAAACCAACCAGGGCACCGGCTACCGGAAGAAACAGATTGCCATCGACGGCGACGATCCCCAGCTCATCGCACTGGATTTCCAGCTGGGGCGTTATTTGATGATTGCCGGTTCGCGCCCCGGCTCGCAGGCGCTGAACCTGCAGGGAAAATGGAATTACAAGATTGATTTGAGCCTGGACTGGGACAGCAAGATGACACTCAACATTAACGAGGAGATGAATTATTGGGGCGCCGAGGTGGCCAACCTCTCCGAATGCACGCTGCCGTTGTTTGACATGATCCAGGACCTGTCCGTTACCGGCCATCGCGTGGCCGGGACGAATTACTTTTGCGATGGCTGGGTGGTGCATCACAACACGGACCTCTGGCGCGACGCGGCCGCCGTCAATGGCAACGACGGAATCTGGCCCACCGGCGGCGCCTGGCTTTGCCAGCATCTCTGGTGGCACTACCTCTTCACCGGTGACACCAACTGGCTGGCCACCACGGGTTATCCGCTCATGAAGAGTGCCGCCCAGTTTTTCCAGGGCTTCCTCGTCCCGCACCCGGTTTATGGGTGGGCGGTAACCTGTCCGTCCTATTCACCGGAACATAGTGAAGGAGGCTTCAACATTCCCAATGTGCCCGGGCCGACGATGGATAACGATCTCTGCCGTGACCTGTTCAGCCACGTGGTTCAGGCCAGCCAGGTCCTGGCAGTGGACGTCGCGTTCCGGAATAGCATTACCAACCTCGAGAGTCATCTGCCGCCGGATCAAATCGGCAGCGGCGGCCAGCTCCAGGAATGGCTGGAGGATGTTGACGGTGGTGGTTATGATGCGGGTCATCGGCACTGTTCGCACCTGGTGGGATTTTTCCCGGGCGACGAAATTTCCCCGTTCTATACTCCTGCCACTGCGGCTGCCGCCAAGGTATCGATCGATTGGCGGGGTTACGGTAATACCAGTCTCACCCCGTGGAGTTGTTCCTGGAGATTAAACCTTCGCGACCGGCTGCAGGATGGTGATGGTGCCTACACCAATCTGCTGTTCCTGTACGGCTACAACAAAGTCTCGACCAATCTCATCTACGCCGACGGGCACCAGCAATTGGACTGTATTTTCGGCCGGCTTTCGGGCATCGCCGAAATGTTCCTGCAAAGCCATTCTGGCGAAGTAACCCTGCTGCCGGCGCTGCCGTCGAGATTGACCAACGGCATGGTGAGCGGACTCTGCGCCCGCGGCGGATTCGAGGTGGACAACCTGACCTGGACGAATGGCAAACTGGCGGGGGCAACGATTCTTTCCAAAGTCGGCAACATCTGCAACCTCCGATCCAAATGGCCGATCGACGTGAAATTGGGTTCGAACTACGTGGCCGCGCCCATGGTCCTGCCGGGGCTGTACCAGTTCTCGACCCTGGCTGGGAGCAATTACACCATCATTCCCGCCAATGTGGCGGAAACCGAAAACCTTTCCGTTACCCTCAGCGCTGGCGACACGCATCAGATCGTGACCAACGCGGTCTTCAGCAACGCGCGCGGCACGGTGCTCAACGCCAACGCCGCCAATGATTTTGTCAGCTATGTCGTCTCCAACCTGACGGCGGGGACCTATCACCTTTATGTCGGTGCCAATGCGGGCACCAACCGCGGCCAGTTCCAACTCTCCTGCGGGCCAAACGGCGGCGCTCTGGCCAATGTTGGATCGGTGCAGGACACTTATTCCCCGACCAACCTGGCTTATCTTTTGCCTATTCACCTGTCCACCCCCACGAATCTCATCGTGCTCTGGACCAACCTGCTCCAGGAACGGGATTGTGGAACCTGGCAAGTGCCCTCGAATGGCAATTATCAATTCAAGTTCACGGTCACCGGCAAAAATGCCGCCAGCAGCGGCTACAACCTGGCCCTGGATTATATCAAACTGACGCCGGATACATCGCCAGGCACGGTTCCGATCCTGGCTGTGACCGGACAGGGCGGGAATGTGTTGCTTTCCTGGCCGGTGAATCCCGCCGGGTTCTCCCTGGAGTATACGACCGATCTTTCGCTCGTCAGCTGGCAGCCGGTCGTCGTTGCGCCGACCGTCATTGGGGGATTTAACATGGTGACGAACGCCATGACCGAGGGCATCCAGTTTTACCGGCTGCGCAAGTGATGCCGGCGGTTGGTGGTGGCACGTTTTACAGTTTTCGGTGGGGCGAGCGTCCTCGTCCCGCATTGCGGGATCAGTAGCCTCGCCCCACCAATAAATATTACCCGGCGGTTTGATTTTTCCCATTCCCGGGCTTGAGCTTTTCCCCGCTTTCGCCTATTCGTCGCCCATGCTCGTAGTACACATTCAGGTCCACGTAAAGCCGGAGTGCGTGGAAGCTTTCAAAGCGGCGACGCTCGCAAACGCGCGGGCGAGTTTGCAGGAACCGGGCATCGCCCGGTTCGACGTCGTCCAGCAGCAGGATGACCCGACACGGTTTGTGTTCGTGGAGGTCTATCGCGATGCGAACGCCGCCGCCGCGCACAAGGAAACGAAGCACTACCCGATCTGGCGGGACACCGTCGCGCCCATGATGGCCGAGCCGCGACAAAGCGTGAAGTTCGCCAACTTTTTTCCCGCTGATGAAAAATGGTAAACGGTGGGGCGAGGCTCCTGACGAGCCGTGCTTTTTCCGCGTGAACATGGCTCGCGAGGACGCTCGCCCCACCATTGACTGCTATGAATTTTGAATTCACCACCGCCACCCGCATCGTTTTCGGTGCGGGCACGGCGAACACCGTCGGTGCTGTCGCCAAAGAATTTGGCCGACGAGCGCTGGTCGTGACCGGACGTGATGCGAAACGCGCGGACCGGTTGCTGGCCAATCTGCAATCCGCCGGCGTGAGCGCGGTGACCTTTTCGATCGCCGGCGAACCGGAACTGGCGACCGTGGAACAAGGGGTGAAGCTGGCCAAAGCCGAAAGTTGCGAGTTGTTAATTGGTTTCGGCGGCGGCAGCGCCATCGACGCCGCCAAGGCCATGGCCGCGATGCTGGCCAACGGCGGCGAGTTGCTGGACTACATCGAAATCATCGGGCGCGGCAAGCCGTTGATCAGGCCATCCGTGCCGTTCATCGCGATTCCCACCACGGCCGGCACTGGGGCGGAAGTGACGCGCAACGCCGTGCTCGCATCGCCGGAACACCAGGTGAAAGTCAGCCTGCGCAGTCCGCTGATGCTCGCCCGGGTGGCGGTGGTGGACCCGGAGCTGACCTATGATCTGCCGCCGGCGCTCACGGCCAGCACCGGCATGGATGCGCTGACGCAACTCATCGAGCCATTCGTCTGCAACCGCTCCAACCCGATGACTGACGGTTTGTGCATCGAGGGGCTCCGCCGTGCGGCGCGCTCGATGCGCATCGCATTCAGCAATGGGAAGGACAAGGACGCGCGCGAGGACATGGCGGTGGCGAGCCTGTTCGGCGGGCTGGCGTTGAGCAATGCCGGGCTCGGTGCGGTGCACGGATTTGCCGGGCCGATCGGCGGCAGCTTTCCCGCGCCACACGGCGCGATCTGCGCGGCCTTGCTGCCGCACGTGATGGCGATAAACCTCCGCGCCCTGCGCCAGCGCGATCCCAACGACCCGGCGCTTTACCGTTACGAGGAGGCGGCGCGATGGCTGGCCGGCGACATGAAAGCCAAGGCTGATGACGGTTTGAAATGGGTCCGCGCCCTGGTGCTCGATTTGAAAGTCCCGCGGCTCGGCAGCTTTGGCATCCAACGCGAACATTTCCCCGACCTGGTCGTCAAAGCGGCAAAGGCGAGCAGCATGAAGGCGAATCCCATCGTGCTCACCCCGGAAGAACTGACCGAAATTCTCGAATCGGCGCTGTAACCGCAGGTCCGGCTCAAATTTCCGTCAAAAACTCGTCCCTGAAGCTGAAGCCCCAGCCGGGGCCGGGGTTCGGATACGCAAAGCCGTTTTCCATCCGGATGGGCTGCGTGACCAGCGGGTCCATCCAGTCGAAGGATTCCGCGCCGAATGCATTCGGCACCGTCATCAACAGCGGCACGTCGTATTCTTTGTAATAGTGCGGCAGGACCGGAAGTTTGTGCGCGTGGGCCAGGGCCGCGGACGCGCGCCAGGCTTCGACGCCGCCGAGCCGCAGGATGTCCGGCTGCCAGAGGTCCAGCGCATCGCGCCGGACCAATTCGCGCAAGGCCACCGTGTCGAACTCACGCTCACCCATCGCCAGCGAAACCCCGGCCTCACGCCGGAGCTGGGCGTAGCCGTCGAAATCAGTATGGTCGACCGGTTCCTCAAACCAGGTGATGCGCAAATGGCGCACGGCGGTGACGAGTTTCAGCGCGGACGCGACATTCATGCCCTGGTTGGCATCCATCATCACGTTGATATCCGGACCGACGGCTTCCCGGACTTTTTTCAACCGCTCGATGTCGCGTTCCAGTTCGGGTGAGCCGACCTTGACCTTTACGGCGCGGAATCCGCGTTTCACGTAGCGGCTGACCTCGGCGAGCAATTCCTCGGTTGAGTAGGACAGCCAGCCGCCGCTGCCGTAGAGCGGCACCCGGTCGAAACACACATCAAACATCCGCCAGACCGGCTTATCGAGCGTCTTCGCCCACGCGTCCCACATGGCGATGTTGATCGAGCCCAGCGCCCAACGATGAATGCCGGCGTGGCCGAAATACTCCGACTCCCGGTCATATTCCCGGATGAACCGGGCGGTCTCGGAAACTTCGAACCCGAGGGCCAGCGGGCGGATGTCCTTCAACGCGCCTGCGATGGCCTGGGGCGAGTAGTGAAATGAAAGCAGGTTCGCATCGCCGGTCACGCCGTTGTCGAGTTCGATGCGGGTGACGATGAAGGCGATTTCGCTGATGGTATGCGTGCTATCGGCGATCGGTTGCGACGCGGGCGAGACGGCCCGGAAATAGTGGACGGCTTTAATCTTCGGCATAGTTCAGAACGCCATTTTCTGACAAGGCGGTTATAAAATCCAGTGCGGCTTCGAGATTTTCCGTCCCGCCCGGGCTTGTGATTTGGCGCGTGCTTTAACTTGACCGCGCCATTCCGCGCCGACTGCATCTTCGGCATGACTCGAGGTTCCATGCTCCTCCCAAACGGCCTTCAATCGAGCTTCCATTAACCCCGGTCCGCCGGGCTCGCGCCGTTGACCCGGGACAAATTCGCTTGTGACTCATCAGTTGATTTGTTCAATTACCGCCCATGGCGCAATCCTCCATCATCCCTCCAACCGGTTCCGGTCGCGCCTGTCTTCATCCGTTGTGAAAAGGCGTGGATCAAAACCATGACCCCGTCAGCGCCAAAGGTTTTCTGGCGGCAACCCGGATGGCTGGCGGCCATTTTGATCACGCTGGCCGCCGTTTGGTTGCATTTTTATTTTCTGGTTCACGCGGGCGGCTTCTGGCGTGACGAGGTCAATGTCATCAATCTGGCCAGCCATCATTCTATCAACGACATGGCCAGGGATTCGTTTCCGGTGCTGATGCCGTTGCTGGTTAAGACCTGGCTGGCGGTCGGGCTGGGCCGGGATGACGTGAATTTGCGGGTGTTGGGAACGTTGATTGGTTTGGGCGCGCTGGCCGGCCTGTGGCTGGCGGCGTGGACGGTGCGCCGCTCGCCGCCGTTGCTCAGCCTCACCCTGTTCGGATTGAACAGTACCATCATTGTGTTTGGCGATTCCATCCGCGCGTATGGTCTGGGCAGTCTGTTGATGGTGTTGACCCTCGCCGCGGCGGGGATGTTCTTGAAGCGAACTTCGTGGGCACGGGCAGGTGTGGTGGCCGCGCTGGCAGTGTTGAGTGTGCAAGCCTTGTATCATAATGCCGTCCTGGTCGGGGCCGTTTGCCTCGGTGCGGCGGCGGTTTGCGTCCGGCGCAAAGACTGGTGGGCGGCCATGCAAATGCTGGCGGCCGGTCTCCTGGCGGCCATTTCGCTTTTACCCTACGTTCCCGGCATCGTTTCCGGGCGGGAATCCTCAATTGTTTTGCGGACCGGCATCGCGTGGCCACATTTCTTTGACAATCTGGTCAGTGTCCTGGGCTTTCCCTGGCGGCAATATGTCTTCGTGTGGGGTCTGCTGGCGCTGGCGGTCGTGGCCAGTGCCGGGCTGGCTTTGCGCCGGAGGGCACCGGCAGCGGAAAAATCCGCCGGGGCGATCATGACGGATGATGCGTGTTTGTTTGCCGGGACAACTTTGCTTGCCGCGGTGGCGGGATTTCTAGGTTTTCTCTGGATGACGGCGTTACCGGGACAACCGTGGTATTTCCTTCCGCTCATGGTTTTGGCAGCGGCATGTTTCGACACGGGCTATTCGGCTTTGCCGCGCCCGGTCCGCGCGGTTTTTTTTGGGTTGGTGCTGGTCACCGCCGTGATTTCCTTTCCGGTGGCCCGGCGTGACCTGGATTATCGGTTCACGAACATTGATGCGTGGGCGCGGGGATTGGTGGCCGAGGCATCGCCGGAAGATTTTGTGGTGGTCGCGCCCTGGTTCTGCGGCATCAGTTTCGACCATTACTTCAGAACGGCAACGCCCTGGACCACCCTCCCGCCACTCTCGGATCATTCCGCCCACCGCTACGATCTGGTCCGGATTCAAATGCAGAAAACCAATGCCATTCAGCCGGTCCTGGATAAAATCGCCGTGACCCTCCATTCCGGCCACCGCGTCTGGGTCCTGGCCCTGGCCGGCCTGGTGAAAATTCCCGATCCGGGAACGCCGTCGCCCGTTGATCTGCCGCCGCCGCCCTTGCCCAACTCCGGCTGGACGGACGATCCTTACGAATGGGTATGGGCATCACAGGCCGCTCATTTTCTCAGCCACCACAGCCGCCAGTTCCAGCAGGTCAGGAATCCCAGTGCCGGCACGCGCATTGCTGAAGACATGGATCTGTTTCTGGCCGAAGGCTGGAAGGATTCCGACGCGGCGTCCCCGGCGGCAGGTTCAAGCACAAAATAGTCGCCCGTTCGTTTGCGGATTAACATCCGGCAATCCGTTGGTTCCGGCCGCAGGGAACAGGTTGACGAAGGCGGCCAGCCTTGCGGGCCGGCGGCAATGTTTGGCCGCGGGAATATCTTTACGGCGCGGGCTTGTGATTTGCCGTGTGTGCTTTAATTTGACCGCGCAATAACCATGGTGTGAACGCCGCCGATTCCAATCCGCCCGCCACTTTTTCCGAATCGCAGGAACGGAACGTCATCGAACTGTTGTGCCTGCTCGCTGCGATTCATGTTTTTGTTTTTTCCGCCGCCAGCCCGTTTTTCAATAACGTGGACGAACAAATCCATTTCGATCTGGTGGTCAAGTATGCGCAAGGTTACCTCCCGCGCTCGTTGGAACCGGTATCAGCCGAGGCGGTGCCTTACGCCGCACTATACGGCTCGCCGGAGTATGTGGGCATTCCGACCAGTTTTCCCGATGGACAATTTCCGCCGCCACCGTGGACGCAACCCATGGAAAAAGTCCGCCCGGCCCTGGTCGCAAGAACGGCGGCGTGGCGGGCAGTGATTAATTATGAGGCGTCGCAGCCGCCGTTGTATTACACGCTGGCGGCCGGGTGGTGGCAGACGGGCAAGGCGCTCGGTTTCGAGGGTGGTCACCTGCTCTATTGGCTCCGGTTCCTGAACATCGTTTTCATCGCCCTGCTGGTCTGGCTGGGTTACCTCGCCGCGCGCCTGGTTTTTCCGGAACGCCCCTTTTTGCGGCTCGGCGTTCCCGCCTTGCTGGCCTTCATCCCCCAAAGCGCCTTTTATTCGATACAAAACGACGTGCTGTCGCCGCTGACCTTTGGCTTGGCCTTCATCTGCCTGGTGAAATGGCTGCGCGCGGAGGTGCCGGGCATCCGGCTGGGAATCCTGACCGGGCTGGCGCTGGCGTTGACGTTCCTGACCAAAATCAGCAACCTGCCGTTGCTGGCTGTGTCCGGCCTCGCGGTGCTGTACAAAATCGTGTGCCTGGTGAGGGCGGGAAAATCGCGTGCCGCCTGTCCGGCGCTGGTGCTGCTGGCCGTCTGCGCCGGCCTGCCCATGATTGCCTGGCTGGTTTGGTGCAAGGTCGTTTTCGGCGATTTCAGCGGCACGGCGGAGAAAATCCGGTTCCTCGGCTGGACCCACCAACCGTTCGGCGAATGGTGGCATCATCCCATCTTCACGCCGCACGGATTCTGGATATTTTTCTCGGGCAAACCCGGCGAGTTTGGTCTCCTGCCGACGTTCTGGCAGGGCGAATTTCTCTGGCATCGCGACCCGCTGGCGTTGCCCGCCTTGGACGCGGTTTATACCGTTTCATCCCTCGGTTTCATCGGCCTGGCCGTCATCGGCCTGTTGTCCCGTTCTCCCGCCGTGAGCGATCCCCAACGGCAGGCGCTCTGGCTCGGATTCGGGAGCGTGATCGCCGCGGTGGTATTCCTGGGATTTGTGTCCATCCTCTACGATTTCCACGACTGCTATAATCCATCGCGCGAGCATCCCTATTTCACCTGCGGCCGGCTGATGCTAGGCGCGCTGATCCCGTTTTTGTTGCTCTACCTGTACGGCCTCGACTGCCTTTTGGGACGGGTTAGAAATCCCTGGGTCCGTCCTCTGGTCCTGGTGGCCATCATCCTGTTCATGGTGAGTTCAGAAATCGTCATCGACTGGCGGCTGTTCCCGAATGGGTACAACTGGTTCCACATGTGAAACAACCGGGGTAACCTGCTTGGACGGCAAAGATTTGGACTGCGGTGGCAGAGCGTAGCGGCGGCACCGCTTTCGGTACCACAAGTTGCCTGCAAAAGCGGCGTGGCGCTTCGCTTCCCGCCGCAGTCCAAAATCGATGGTTTCGGTGAGTGGGACTTGGAACATGTCAGCGGACATAACCACACCTTTTGCGTGCGTTCGGACGGTTTTTGTGGTTCACTGGGCGCATTCTGAAACGACTGCCGTATGGACGACACGAATTCACTGATCGAACAGCGCAAAGCCAAGCTCGCCGCTTTGCGGGCCAGGGGCATTGACCCGTTCAAAAACAAGTTCACGCCCTCGGAATCCTGCGCGTACGCCCGCGAACATTACGCCGAGGGCCGCGAAGTGGCGCTCGCCGGCCGCATCACCGCGCACCGCGACATGGGCAAATCCATGTTCCTCGATATTCGCGACCAGAGCGGACGGATGCAGGTTTACGCGCAGAAAAACGTCCTCGGCGACGACCAATTCGCCATTTTCCAGCATCTCGACCTTGCGGATTTCATCGGTGTGAAGGGCATGCAATTTATCACCAAGACCAACGAGATTTCCGTCAAGATCACCGGCTTCACCATCCTGGCCAAGGCATTGCGCCCGCCGCCGGCCAAGTGGCACGGGCTCGAGGACACCGAAATCCGCTACCGCCAGCGTTATCTCGATCTCATGGCGAACCCGGACGTGAAGGAATTGTTCCTGATGCGCAGCGAAATCCTCCGCGAGATCCGGAATTTCCTGCATGCGCGCGGTTACGTGGAGGTGGAGACGCCGATGATGCAGGCGATTCCCGGCGGCGCGGCGGCGCAACCGTTCATCACCAAGCACAACGCGCTCGGCTGCAATTTTTACCTGCGCATCGCGCTGGAGCTGTATCTCAAACGCCTGCTGGTCGGCGGCATCGACAAGGTGTTCGAGATCGGCCGCAACTTCCGCAACGAGGGCCTCTCGCGGAAGCATAATCCCGAATTCACCATGCTCGAGGCGTATGAAGCCTACGGCGATTACGAGAGCATGATGGAGCTGGTGCAGGGCCTGGTCTGTCACGTGGCGGAAAATGTGATCGACACGTTGTTCATCGAGCACAAGGACGCCGAAGGCAAAGTGGTCAAGACCATCAACCTTACTCCGCCTTGGCAGCGGGTGAAATACAAGGACCTCGTGCGCGCAAAGGCCGGCGCGGACTGGTTCGAGATTTCGGCCAAGGAACGCCGCCAGCGCGCGCACGATCTCGGCGCGGAAATCGGCAAGGAATACGAGGATTTTGAAGTCACCGGCGCCGTGTTCGAAAAATTGATCGAGCCGACGCTCATCCAGCCCACGTTCGTCACGCACCTGCCGAAGGAACTGGTGCCGCTGGCCAAATTGTCGCCCGAAGACCCGACGACCGTCGAGGTTTTCGAGTGTTGCATCAACGGGCAGGAAATCGCGCCGGCCTACAGCGAGCAGAATGATCCGATCGAGCAGCGCGAACGGCTGGCGCATCAGGCGGGCGGCGAGCAGCAGAAACTGGACGAGGATTTCCTGGTCGCGCTTGAGCACGGCATGCCGCCGGCGGGCGGCATGGGCATGGGCATTGACCGGTTGTGCATGATGCTGCTCGGCCAGGAAAGCATCCGCGACGTGATTCTTTTCCCCCAATTAAAACCAAAATGAAAAGCCCGATTCAATTCGTTCTGCTGGCGGTGCTGCCGGCGATGGTTCTGCTGACGCTGGCCGGCTGCAGCAAGCAGCCGGTGGACGGACATCTGTACACCCCGGCCGGTTGGGAAAAGCTGATGAAGGACCCGGCCCTCAGCAAAGCGGACTTTACGCAGATTTATGCGCTGGCCACCTCCGCCCAATTCCGGGGCTGCCAGGTCTTTATCACTGGCAAGCTCCAAATCACATTGAAACTGGACGACGGCGGGGAAGTGAAGGTTCCACTGGACACCTTGTGGGCCGAAACGGTGAAGGATCCGGCAAGCCGGGCCGCGACCTGCCGCCGTCACATTAACGAGGTCGTGGCTTTGAAAGCGGGCAGTGGAGCGCTGGCGGCCCGGGTGGACAGGAGCACCATTCGTCCAGTCATTTGGAGCGGCTTGCCGCCCGAAAGCGGCGGCGGCAAAATTGTTCAAACGATCACTGCAAATGGCCTGGAGTCCAAATACGTACGCCAAACGAATCAACTCGTAACCGAACCGCTCGCTGCCGACATCTGCATTCTTTATCTTGGCGACCGTGATGGCGATAGCGTTTACCTCGTCGAGGCTGACCGCCAATTGCTTCACCTGGATCTGCCGGCGTTGCACAAACTGGCCGTCGAGAACCTGGCTGTTCTCATGCCCAAGCTCACCCATCGGGAGCTGCAGCCGCCTTTCAGCATCATCGCCGCCGGGAAATACTCAGCCAGCCTGTTGCTGGTCGATAAGCTCTGGGACGAGCAGGCGTCGGCCGTTCGCGGGGAACTGATCGCTGCCGTGCCGTCGGGTAGTGAATTGATTTTTACCGGCTCCACCGAGCCCGGAGGCGTCGAGCCGTTACGCAGACAGGTGCAGCAGGTTTATGGCAGCAGCCGTGACGGAGCTATTTCGACAACGCTGCTGGTGCGCCGGAACGGCAAATGGGAACCGTTCAAAAACTGACGCTCCGCCACCGGCAAATCATCACATGCACGATTTTTTCTTCTGTTGAAGCCGAAATGATTTCTGAACCGCTAATCCGCGCTGATTTTCGCTGATAACAATCAGCGGGGATGAGCGAAAGTTAGCAGTCTTATTTTAAAACCATGCTCACCGTAGCCGGATTAAGCAAGGCCTTTGGCGGTCGTCAATTGTTTGACGACGTGTCGCTCACGCTCCTGTCCGGCGAACGCGTCGGCCTGGTCGGGCCGAACGGCGCGGGCAAATCCACCCTGCTCAAGATCATCCTGGGCCAGGAATCATCGGACGCCGGCGAGGTCACCTTCATCCGCGGCACGCGGTTCGGCTATCTGCCCCAGGAAAGCGAAGCCGTGGGCAACGAGACCGTCCTCGACATCGCCGTGCCGCACGACCACGAGCACGATGGCCAGTTCGTCGCCAAGGCGAAACAGATTCTCGCCAACCTCGGTTTCCAGCAGTCGGATTTCCTGCGTCCGGCGCGCGAGCTGTCCGGCGGCTGGGGGATGCGGGCGCATCTGGCGCGGCTGCTGGTGCAGGAACCGGACGTGTTGATGCTCGACGAGCCGACGAACCATCTCGACCTCGAAACGCTCCTGTGGTTCCAGGAATACCTGCGGCATTATCCCGGCGCCATCCTGCTCATCTCGCACGACCGCGAATTTCTCAACCGCCTTTGCACACACGTTGCCGAGCTCCGTTCGTCGCGCGTGCTGCGTTACACCGGCAATTACGACGAATACCTCGAACAACGCGCGGCCGCGGAAACGACGTTGATTGCCACGGCCAAGGCGCAGCAGCGCGAGATTGACCGGATGCAACTGTTTGTGGACCGGTTCCGCGCCAAGAACACCAAGGCGGCACAGGCGCAGAGCAAGTTGAAGCAAATCGAACGGCTCAAGGAGGACATGGTGGTAACGCCCGACGGCGTGGGCCCGACGGTGGGCTTCCGTTTCCCGCAACCGCAGCGCAGCGGCCATCGCGTCATCACCTTGAAGCATGTGAAGTTTGGTTATCCCGAAAGCCGGAGCGCGGCGGTCCCGGCTGCAGCAGCTCCGAACGGGGCGGAGGCAGACACAGCCGTGCTGCACCCCAGCGCCAAACCCATCTACGAAAATCTGAATTTCGAGGCCGAGCGCGGGCAGCGCATCGTGCTGGTGGGACCGAATGGCGCGGGCAAATCCACATTGTTGAAACTGCTGGCCGGGGTCCTGAAGCCACAGGCGGGTGAACATCGGCTCGGTCACAATGCCAAGTCCGGCTACTTCGCGCAGCATCGGGCGCAGATGCTTAATCCCGCAAATACCGTGTTGCAGGAGGCGCTGGATACGCCGCAGCGCATCACCGAGCAAGCCGTTCGTACCGTGCTCGGCAGCTTTTTGTTCCGGGGCGACGATGTGTTCAAGCCGGTGAGCGTGCTGAGCGGCGGCGAAAAAAGCCGGCTGGCGCTCGTGAAATTGCTGCTCGATCCGCCGAACCTGCTGTTGATGGACGAGCCGACAACGCACCTCGACCTGGCGAGCGTGGACGCGCTCATCGAGGCGCTGCAGCCGTTCGAAGGCACGCTGATTTTCATCAGCCACGACGTGCATTTCATCCGCGTGCTGGCGAACCACGTCGTACGCGTGGAAAACGGCCGGCTCCGCCATTTCACCGGCGGCTACCAGTATTACCTCGACAAGACGTCGCAATCCGCCCGCGCCGCGCTGACCAGTTCCAATTCTGGAGGGGCGAGCCCTGCGAGTCCCAATCATTCAGGGCGTCGTGGAACTCCGCCTTCCGATGCTGCACCCGCGATTGACCGCAAGGAACAGAAGCGGATGGAAGCCGAACAACGGCAGGCGCGTTCGCGGAAGAAGCAGGAAATCCAGAAACGCATCGCCCGGCTGGAGACGGAAATCGCGGGACTGGAAACGCGCGAGAAGGAATTGACGGCGGAGCTGGAGAAGCCGGAGACGTACGCAACGGGCGGGCGGGCGACGCAGATCAACCGCGAGCTGATGGAAGTGCACGACCGCCTGGCCGAGGCGAACGCGTCCTGGGAAAAGGCGGGGACGGAACTGGCGGAATTCGAGGCCGAAGCAACGTAGGACAGGCATCCCGGCTGTTTTCAGCTTCAGATCCGGAAAGTCAGAGACAGGCAGGATGCCTGTCCTACGAAGACGTTACGGCGAATTTCTTCCGTTCGGCGAAATGACCGCGCAGGTCGAGTGCAATTTTGAGCGCCACCAGCAGGAGCAATCCCACCAACGGCGAATGCAACGCCATGACCAGAAAGCCACCGCCCAGGATGGCCAGATGCAGCACCACGATGCGTCCGTAGGGTTGCTGCATGAGCACGGCCAGGCTGGCGCGTTTGTATTCACCAGTGCCGATGTAGTTGGTCGCAAATGAAATTCCGCGACTGACGGCCAGCCCGAGGACCGCCCAGCCCAGGTGATATTCCAGCATGGTATGCCAGAAGGTTTCCGGGGCGGGAAAGCCCGCGCCGGGTTTGAATCCGCCGCCAAAGAGGCCAATCACAAAAATGCCGTGAATGAAGGTGAACATCCCGTAATGCACGCAGAAGAAAGGGATGATGAATAGTTTGCCCGCCCAACTCAGCGGTGAGCCCGGGTTGGCGGTGAGCATTTTCAAAACGTTGAACACGCCAACGATGACGTTCTCGGACCAGAACAAAAACATCAGCGGAAAGACCTCCCAATGGAGGCAGAGCACGCCGAACACCGGCACCAGGTTCGCCAGCAGGAGGGCGATGACAGATGGTCGGAGCCAATCGGCGGCGGAGGTTTCGCCCGGGAATTTCACGCGGGAGAACTACCCGGCGAACATCCGAATGGCAAGCCGGACGAAGATCGGTGGGACAGATCTGCTGACTGGAAACTGCGGACCCACACGAATAAGAACGGCGGGTCTATCAACCCGCCGTCATGAAATGATTTCTACCGTTCAGGCTTGCACGTCGAGCGCGCTTCCGGTGCCGGCGGACCCGGTGGTTGAATCTGAGGTGCTCGTTGAGGAGGCTGGGGTGGAGCCATCATTGTCACCGTCGCTATCCACGCGATGGTGATGCCGGGGCCCGTGCGGCGCCTGCGTTTTCATCGCGCCCTGCATGTCCTTGACCAGGGTTTTGAAGGCGTCTTGAGCACTGGCGGGATCGTTCGATTTCAACGCGGTTTGGAGCGAGGTGAGATCATCGCTGAGCTTGCTGTTGTTGTTGAAAAGCCGGCTCAACGGGTTTTGCCCGCTGTTGCTTTGTAAATCGCTTTGAAGGGCTGTCAGGGCGTCCTGGGCCGAGGTCAGATTCCCTGATTGAATGGAATTGCCAATGCTTTTGAACTCGCTGAAAGACTGGTTGAAATTATTCGCGGCGGAGGTCTGATACGAGTTAGCTGTCGAACTGATGCTGGATATGGTCATAATTTAAGCAGGTATGGCCCGGCTTTTTGCCGGTTGTTACTTGTATCGGAAGGAATCGGAACAACTTGAGGGATTTATCTGCATGCAGGGATGGTGCGGGCTGGAGCCTGTTTCATCCCGATCACAGCCAGGACTCCAAACGTTCGCGCAAAATCTGCCGTGCCCGGTACAAGCGCGATTCCACGGCCTTCGGAGTCGTTTCCAAAATCGCCGCGGCTTCGGCCGTGCTGAGTTCCTCCCATTCGCACAGCACAATCGCTTCACGCAAATCCTCCGGTAATTTGCGGACCGCGGCCCGCACCGCCTGGGCCCGTTCGGCAGCGAGGGCGTGTTCGTTAGGCGCCCGATCAGTTGCGGGCAGCGTGCTGCCGAGGGTTTGTTCCGCTTCGCCGGTTTCCGCCTCCAGCGAAACGTTCGGATGGCGCGACCGCCAGCGGAAATGGTTTCGCGCCAGGTTGGCGGCGATGGTGAAGAGCCAGGTGGAAAATTTTTCGCCGGTCCGGAAGGTGGCCCGAGCGCGAAAAACGCGGACAAATGTTTCCTGGGCGAGGTCGCTGGCATCGTCCTCGTTGCCGACCATGCGGCAGAGAAAATGGAACACCGGCGTCGCATGGCGTTCCATTAAATCGTCGAGTGCCGCATCGTGGCCGGCGGCCAATCGTTCCATGTCGGCCCGGTCGCGGGCGTTGGCATCAATGGTGTCCATGCATGTCGCCGGTGGATGGGGGCATGGATGATTCGGTTTGTTCGTGCAGACCGAGGGTGAGACGCTGCATCTCGGCCAGGTAACGCCGGCCCTGCTCCGGCGGCATGGTCTGGCTGACTTCGGTGAAATGCTGGAGCATCTGTGCCTGGCATTGGGCGCGGAGCGCGGCCAGTTCGTCCAGCTTTTGCCGGGCTGCCAGATTGACGTTGGTGGAGCCGTTCAACGCCGTCTCCAGTTCCGCCTTTTTGGCGGCGATCTGGGCGCACATTTCCGCGCACTTCGGCAGGTAGCCTTCATGCAGCTTTTGAATGCGCGCCATCTCCGTGTCGCTCAAGTGAAATTCCTGTTGCAGCCAGTCCAGGTCGCTGACGGATTTGGCCATGCAGCGTTCGCAGACATGCCGGCTGACGGTGTAAGCACCGCCGAACAGTGCGGCGCACAGAACCAGTGCGCCCAGCAGAATGGCCAGCGAGCGGTTCATGGCATCAACGTAGCGAATGCGGGGCAACCGCTGCGAGATAACGCGCCTGAGCATCCTGGTGCGCGATCTGACCGCCTTCGCGTACGCCCAGCAGCGAGCCGGCAACAACCAGCACGGCGGCGGTGACCACCGCAAAACGCGGACGCAACACCAGGGCCACCAACGCTTCAAGCCAGGTAATGCCGCCGGCCGCCGATGCCGGCGCGTCGGCTTCTTCAATGCGCCGCCAGACACCTTCACGAAAACGCGGGGGCAACGCGGGCGAGACCCGCGATTCGCGCAAAAGTGCGCCGAGTTGGGGATCACTCGCCTCGGCGCGGCCTTTGGCGGAGCCCGGGTCAGGATTGATATCTTCTTGTTTCATCGGATCTGGGGCGGCGGAGATTTTGTCCGCCGCCCATAGTTTACAGTTTTGTCAGGCCGGGACAACCCGGTTGATGATTAATGAGCCATGGCGGACTGGCAGCAACCGGACATGCCGGCAGGGTTTGCGGCGCAGGCCTGGATGGCTTTGGGACTGGCAACCATCTTGTGGCATTCCATGACGGGATTCACGTCATTGGCCACGCTGGCCACGGTGATGGTCTGGTTGCCGAGCGCGCGGGGCGAGATGGATTGGGCCGCTGGCGCCGGCTGGGCCGCCGTAATGCCTTGGGCAACCTTGGTCTGGTTGCCGGAGGCCCGCGGCGAGAGCAGCGTGTCGCTGGCGCTGACGTTAAGGGTGGTCACAGCCAGGGCGGCGGCAGCGATGGTGGCAAGGAGGATTCGAGTTTTCATGTTAATTTTCTTTTAGTTGGGTGGGGCTTCATTGCACCACCGAATGTTGTGTAGGTATTACCCCGGCATGCCCAAAACCCCTCAAAATTCCGAAAGGCTCTCAAGAGTCAATGAATTCACGGTAGGGTTACACCCCATGGCACCGGGAAGGTCTCCCAGCTATGGTCAGTTCTCGTGCCATGAACGATAACAACCGCTCGCAAGTTGGAGTGCCAGGCAGTCGCAACGTTCGGTCCGGGATCTTGTCTCCGCCGGTGCAACCAAAGGGAGCGGCTCTGGCCGCGTTTAAAACCAACATCAAATAAACAAAGGAAAGAGAACCATGAAAAACAAAAACCGATTCTACAAATGCCTCGCGGGTTTTGCCGCCGCATTGGCTGTCATCGTACTGGTGTGTCTGCCCAGCCAGGCGCGGGCGCAGGAGAAGGGAGCCACGCAGCTCATGAAAGTGCATACCTATGAGGATCTCCAACAGGTCAATGTGGGAGACACCATCGTAATGACCTGTCCCAAATGCAAGACCACTTACGCGCAAGTCGTGGAAAAGGACTTCAAGACCGGCTCGCCCGACGAGCTGAAAAACGTGACGATGCACCTTTGCTCGAGCTGTGATACCAAGCTGGTGACCAAGGGCACCGGGAAGCAGGCCCAAAACATATTGGTTCACACCTGCAAAATCTGCGGCAGCCAGGATGCCATGTGCTGCGTGCTGAAGAAGGGTGCCGGTCCCACGCCGGGCATGTAGGCAGAGAAGTAATAAGCTAAATCACTCAGTCAACGATCAGGGCGGACAAATCCAGGTTTTGTTCGCCTTTTTGTTTGCGTACCAGCGATGAGGGTGATGAAATCCGCCGCCGGCGGTTATGGTGTATCTATTCCTGTGAAAAAATTGAGGGAATTTCCCGGGTCTGGTGTATAATAGGTGTCGTTATGCTGACATTAACCATGAAAACATTGAAAAAACTCACGGCCCTCGCGCTGACCGTTCCTTTTCTTGCCCTGCCGCTGGCCGGCCTGGCGGCTGACACGAACTCACCGACGGCCACCCTGCCCAAGCCGGACAAACTGACCACCTGCCCCGTCTCTGGCGACAAACTCGGCGAGATGGGCAAACCCTACGTCTTTGTCTACCAGGGCCAGGAGGTCAAGCTGTGCTGCTCCGGCTGCAAAAAAGATTTCGACAAGGATCCGGCCCCCTACCTGAAGAAGATACAGGATGCCGCCGCCGCCCAGAGATGATTTAAACCGCCGCCCCAGGGCGCGGATGAATTTGTGAAAAGCTTGTCCGCCATTTTGTCCAGCCTCCTGCTGGTGTGGACGCAGTTGTCAGCCGCACCAATGCCGGTGACACTTGCGTCGCCGATTCCTGCCTGCTGTCATTGCGGCGGCCGGATGAGTTGCTGCCCGGCACCGTCGTCGGGTTCGCAGCCAACGCCGGTGGTCCCGTCCAGCATCGGCCTGCAAAAACAGCTTTTGATTTCCGCTCCGGCCGTCCTGGCCGGGATCCTGCCTGAAAACCGGACGGGTTTGATGGGTTCCGCCTCCCGGTGGTCCTTGACGTCCGCGGGCGCACCGCTCTACGCGCGGGATTGCGCCCGGCTGATCTGACTTTTTTCCTTCCCCTCCCGCGGTGTGTCCTGGGCGGACACTGCGGCCTTCGTTCGCTCCACGGAATTTTGTGCCCGTGAACTATCTGAAATGACCTGCCTGCGCACAAACAGCGGCAATGGAAAAATGAAAACAACTGAAATTATGAAAACGAAAACACTCTGGATCATCGCTCTGGCCGCCGTTCTTGGTGGAAGCGCGATGTGGCTCGCCCCCCGCACCTCGTTGGCGGCCGATGCGGCGACCAGCGGCCCGAAAATTCTTTATTACACCTGCCCGATGCATCCGTCGGTCAAGGCGGAGAAGCCGGGTGATTGTCCGATTTGCGGCATGGCGTTACGACCGGTGTATGGAGATAATGGCGGCACCAATACGCCACCGGCAGTGGCGGGCACCAATAAGCCGGTGGCGATGATGCCGGGTTGCTGTTCGCCCGGCGATTGCCGTTAATGCAAAGTAAACCAATGAGTTTGGGACGAACAATGAACCGGCGATTCTGTTTCAACGGCGCGTTGCTGCTGGCGCTGGCGCTGACCGGTTGCAAGGGCTTCACCACCCACGGCGAGCGCGAGGCCCGCCGGCAGATCGGGACGGTGAAAACGGCGTACCGGCCCGACGACCGGCCTCCGGCGCTGCCTGACCTCACGACCAATTCGTCCCTCGGCGATTTCCTCACCTACGCCCTGCTCAACCAGCCGCAGGTCGAAGCGGCGTATTACGACTGGGCGGCTTCGATTGAAAACATCACCGTGGCCCGCTCGCTGCCCGATCTGCAACTCACGTTCCAGATGTATATCCAGAGCGTCATCACCTCGGTGATGCCCGGGCTGATGGCGCAGATTCCCTGGCCGGGCAAGTTGCGGGTACAGGCCGAGGCGGCCACGGCGGAAAGCCGGGCCAAATATTTCGCCTTCGAGGGCGCAGCACTCCAGACCGCCTACGACGTCAAACAGTCCTATTACCAGCTCTGGTTCCTCGACAAGAAAATCGCGGTTGATCGGGAAATGCTCAGTTTATTGTCCGAGCTGGAGCGGATCGCCAGTGCCCGGAACGAAACCGGCCAGGCCACGTTGCAGGACGTGTATCGCGCCCAGATCGAGGCCGACCGGTTAAAAACGGAGATTGTCAACCTTGAGGATTCACGCCATTCGCTCGAAGCACAATTCAAGGCGGCATTGGGACTCACGCGCGACCGGCCCGACCCACCCCTGCCCGCGCGCTTTGAAGCTACGACACTGGATTTGTCGCCGGAACAGATCCTCGACACCGCATTTGCGCGCAATCCGCAGCTCAAGGCGATGGAGGCCGAGGTGCGCCAGGCGCAGGCGTCGTTGGACTTGGCC
>Ga0265338_10001169_pt1 | contig 43397 bp, 71 predicted proteins | sample 42126metaG_FD_193579 | JGI IMG/M metagenome (GOLD analysis project Ga0265338, IMG submission 193579) | Rhizosphere microbial communities from Carex aquatilis grown in University of Washington, Seatle, WA, United States - 4-21-26 metaG | ecosystem: Host-associated > Plants > Roots > Rhizosphere... | reverse complement strand
AACCAGTTTCGCAGCAACACCTTGCTTTGGCAATTGCAAGCATACGCGCCGTTTGATAGGCAAATTCATCTCGTCAGCTAAGAGTATTTTGTAGGCAGCAGTTTGCAAGCTCCATGATTGACTTACCGAAGCAGGAGTTTTAATGTCCAACAGGGTAAAACAATCCGATGGGTCTCCTTTCAACTGTACGACCATATCGAACTTTCCAGAAATACGGTATTTTTGACTGTTCAATCTCTTTTCATTGTAAAGCAGCTTTACAACCATCGAGTCATACCATTCCTTAAAACTATCAACATAATTCTTGCAATCTTCATCGTACTCGTCTACAAAAAGATTGAGGGCGTACATTTCGCAATAGGTGTGTACTCGGGTGCCACGGTCAGCAGCATTAGCAAGGGTGTCGCGGTCAATGGTATCAAGTTTGGAAAAGGGCTCCAGAACTTGAGTCACTCGAAGATAGCCTCTTGGGATTTCATCTTCCTCTTGTTTTTTCATAGCATTCCTTAGTTTAGGTTTACCCCTGAGGTGCAACGCCTCAGGGGGTTTTTATTATTATTTATATTTCGATGGACAGTCTTTATTTCCGCATGGTTGACCGATTGGCCAATAGCTGTAGCAATAAGGACATTTCCATTTCTTCTCATAGGCAGCAATCTTCCCACCGTTCATACTTCTTGCAATGGCGGCTCTGTAAGTGTACAGCCCTTTTTTATCTTTGTTGACTGAATTCGTCTGTATCCAAACGTTACCGCCCAAATGAATGTGAAAAGCGTCTTCGTTGCTTTTCATTTCTTCTTCGTCGATGTACATTTTGTCTTCATCGCCGTATTTCTCAAGATCTACCAGCATTTTGCTGACGTTAGGCGAGAAGTCTTCATCATAACCAACCAACGCGGTTAGGGTCGAAGTGGCTAGCATTGTGCAAGCCAGTAAACCCATTATGAATCGTTTCATTTTGTCTCCTTTGTTTTTTTCTTTTTCTTTTTTTCGGGCGATTTAAATTGATGTGCAACGACTTTAAATCCTTTTGCTGTCTTTACAAATTGAGCAAGCAAATCATCCAATTTATATTTTGGAGCAACGGCACTCAAATTCATCAATGGCATTAATACAGCATCTACCCCACGGTTAAAAATGTCCGCTTCACGAACACTAGGGGGAGCTAAGTCTTGTTTTTGATCGTAAAACAGAGGGGCATCACATTTTGCCATTTTGCCAAACACTCTTAAAATCACTTCCACAGCTTCATTTCTAGTTTGCTTATTCTTGCAGCACCAAACCACATTTTCGAAGTGCATCATCAACGTTCTAAATTTAAGGTGTTCAATGATTACCTTAGCAGTCACGCTGTCAGGATCTATTCCATGCTTATACAAAAATTCCTGACAATGCCAAGCACCACCAAGCATATCGTTTTTGAATATATCCTTAATCAAGTCATCCAATTCGGGCAAATGACCTTTTATTACTTCTTCATCATAAATTGTTTCATTCATCGTAAATCCTTATTTTTCTTATAGCATCCCATCTGTAGCCACGGTTGTCTTGAACCTGTTGCGCTTTGTTTCTTTGTTCTATGGCTTTATCTCTTTCTTCAACCCACTTCAAAGCTTGCAATCGTTTTTCTTCTGCAAGGGCTAATTGCTCAGCTGTTCGTTGGGTAAGAAAAGCGCGGTTTTCAAGACGGCGTTTTTCCCTTTCAATCTCAATTTGTTTTTGAGCTTCAAGCCTGGCTAGTTTCTCTTGTTTCCCTTCTCTCTCCCACCATTCTTCATGGGCTTTCTTTCTAGCCAGTTCTCTTTCTTCTAGTTCAAGCTCTTCTTGTTTGGCTTGTTCAGCCTTTTTCTTTAGCCATTTCGCATGTTGCTCTGGCTCCATTAGTAACTTTATTCGGTGAGGATGCCTCATTTTTCGAAGGGCTTTAAATTCAATTTGCCTCACTCGTTCTCTTTGAACGCAAAAAATCTCTCCGACTTGATCCAATGACTTGGGTATGCCATCGTCTAAACCAAATCGGAGTATTAGAATTTTCCTTTCTCGATCCGTCAAAGTTTCTAAAACCGACCATAACTTTTCAAAAGCCATGTTTTTGTCAATCGTGTCTCTCAAATCTTCCCTTCCGTCAGGAAACTGATAGTACTCCTCGTAAGGACTGTCTCGATTTACACGGTTGGTTTTTCTTTGTATGATGTCTAGGTAAGTTACATACGAGTCCCATTGTTTCTTGTTCATGCTTCATCATCTCATACTTAGCCCGAAGCTCCTTATTTTTCAGATGTGCCGTTTTTACTCTTACCCATTCCATTTTTCCTTTCCTTTTTCATGGCGATCGTCCGTTTTCGAAACTGTTTCCCGAACTTTTCAAGATCGACTGTTATCCCTCTCATCTGATAGACAGCGTTCATCGAAACCTTGGTTTCATCCTGTAGCGCCACGTCATAGACTTTCTGCATCATTCGACCAAGTTCCGCGACTCTGTTTATGTAGTCGTGAAGGAACTCGGCAAATGAGTGGTCTTGTATTTCTTGGAAATACAAATCTGGTTTCTTATGTCCCATTTCAATATCCTTTGCTTGATTTTTTAGGTCGCCATAGCTAACATGATCCCGACTCCTGTAAAAACTCCACTAAGAAACAAGAAAGGCATCGGTATCAGCATCTTTCGAAACTCTACTTTTATCGGCTCCTGACTCGCAATCTTTGGCCTGCTTAAGTAGTCTTCGGTTCTGTACCGCCACTCTCTTTGATCGAGTGCGGTTAATTGGTGGGTCACAACTGGGCTTCGTTCGGATAGGTTTACGATCATTTTCTCCTCCAGGGGTTATTGATTCAATTTCGTAACGGACGCCTACCGCGTAGGGTTGGAGAGAAGCAATGTCAGTTTCTATCATCTCATTAATGAGCGAAACTGCCTCTTTATACGACTGAGCCTCGACAACGAAGTCGTAAAAAGTGATCTCTCTTAACCTAGCGGTGAATTTCCTACTTGTCATTCTGCGCCTCCTGTCATCAATATATCGGACTTATTCAATTTAACGCAACATCAATATTTACAAAAACTATCTTTTCCGTTAAGATATAGGCAGAAACAAAGGAGGTACGTTATGCCAGCGCATGACTACGAAAATTCAGACTTGGAATTATGGCTCAGAAAAAAGCACATGAGCACCAACGAGTTTGTCCAATTGGTGGGGTGTTCCCGTCCCGTAGTATGGAAAGTCAAAAAAGGATTACCTATCTGTCCTTTGTATGCAAAACGGATAATGGAAATCACTCTCAATGAAGTCAACCCAAAAGTTGAACTCGTTGGAGGCCGTCGTTAGTCATGGGGTCAATGGGACACCATACACGAAGACTTATTAACAAATCCACAACCCCCTCTCAATCTTTGATTGAGATATTAGGAATTGAGATAAAGACTACAAATGTGTTACACTGCACTAGGAGGACATTATGTCTAAGATAATGAAAAAGAAAATTAAGCAGGAAGATGTCTTGCTGTACAAAAGAAGGCGACACTCAAGGCGAGTTGCATTCAAGGCGATCGAAAAGGGCGAGTTAGTTAAGCCTGATTGCTGCGAATTGTGCAAATCCAAAGACGCCAAATTGGATGCTCACCACGTCGACTACGGCAAACCGCTCGAAGTCGTTTGGTTGTGCAGGCCATGCCATGGAAATGTCCATAAGAAAGATCATCCTCTGAACCCAGATAACAATCCTCAGACTCCGATGCCTTTCCTTAAGGACAAATACAATACCGTCACCGTGACTTTCGTTATGCCAGCCGTTCATTACTTGGCTTTAGTCGAATTGTCAGAAAAAACAGGCCGCTCCGTATCAGAGGTAGCTGGTCAATGCGTTATGAGAGAACTACCAGTTAACAAGGGCAAACTGGAATTTACTTTTGAGGAGAAGAAGGATGACCACACACAAGAAAAGCGAAAGCAGAGAGTACAAGGCTTGGAGAAGAATGAAGGGATGCTGTCTCAATCCGAATTTTCCGTATTACAAAATGTACGGAGGAAAAGGAATCTCAATCTGTCTGGAATGGAAGGAGAACTTCTGCAAGTTCCTGGAGGATATGGGGGAAATGCCACCATTGTGCAACGGCCTAGAGCTTATTGATAAAACCAAAGAGTTTTCTAAATGGAATTGTCGCTGGGTAACTAAACATGCCGGGCGACATTCCAAACCTGCTCAAGCAAAAGAGAAAAACCGCGTTAAAAACCCTAAAATGAAAAACCCTAAATCAATATGTTTGGTATTGGAAAAGGATCATCTTGACTTTATTAAAAATCAAGCATTACAAAGATCCATGCAAGAAGGCGTTTACATTGAACCAAACCAAATGATAAGAGAAGCATTGCAGCGCGCTTTCCCTGCGCCAAAGCAATTCGATATGTTCGGAGCCCCAAAATGACTAGTGAATGCTTAAACTGTAATCATCGCGACCACGAATCTTGTATGGTTTATCAAAACGCTGGCGGTTTTTTATGCCGAGCTTGTGACGATGCAAAATCCCAATGTAAAACCGCTTTACATTCAGATCCAGTTAATCATCCGTCCCACTACAAGGGTCACGGTCTGGAATGTATTCAGGTTATTGAGGCGTTTGAGTTAGGATTCAATTTAGGCAACGCAATCAAGTACACCTTACGAGCAGGAAAGAAGGGAAGCAAAGTTGAAGACTTGAAAAAAGCTCTCTGGTATATTCAAAGGCAAATTGATTTTGAAGAGAAATATGATGAAAAGTAGCCCAGAAACAAAGCGTCCATCTGTATTGCTACGATGGACTTTTCCTTGTATTCTGAGCTTTTTCATTGTAGAATTTATAAGACGTTCAACTGAATTTTGCGATCTATTGAACGCCTTTAACGCGAGTAACAAACAGAGCCAACTAACACAGACGCAGAGCGTCACATTAACTAACTTGAGCATCCAAAGAGCACCACCTCTTTGGCTACCATTTTACCAGATAGATGTTTTAGGTCAAACTTCTTTCTTAAGTAAAAACCGATGTGATTTCGGTGAGATTTTAGCGCAACGCATGATTTAGGTCATCTGCAATAATTTCTTTGTAGCCACTGTCTTGGACTTGGATGCTCCTTAACAAATTTTAAGGAGTCCTATGTCATCAAAGTTTTATCCTAAGCACGCCTATTTCGAAGACAAAAATCAGGTGTGTCCAAATTCGCTCATCTTCCATCGAGGTATGAGTGACTCAGCTAAAATATTTATCCTCGCCCTAAACGGCATCGCAACGTCTGGCAAAAACTGGACGCCTCGCCAATGTGATCTTCAAAAGCGATTAGGTTGGGGCAAAGATAAAATGCAACACGTGATCGCCGAGTGCGTAAACATTGGGTATCTCCAAGTAATCCAAAATCGTCATAAGGGAAAATTTACCCATAACGACTTCCATTTTGACACCAAACCAAGTTATGCCAATTCTTCAGAGGAGGGGTTATCATCTGGCGCGTTCCAACCGAAGCCGTGTTTTCCGGCGACGGTCGAACCGACGACGGTTAACCCGCCACTACCTTGTTCTTCTTGTTTAGATATACCTAAAAAGAACAAACAAACAGAACCTAGCCAAAAAGTCGAACCCCCAGCAACCGACGAAGCACCTGTTTCTGTTGTTTGTTCTTTTTCAAATGAAGAAGAAAAAAGACAAACGCTTGCGAAATACGATCTTACTGAAAAGATGATCGTCTTTTACCTTCCATTCGATCTGGAGCATTTGAAACTGGCGTGCATAGCGTTCGACCAGTACGCAGCAAATAAACAACTCGACAATCCACATGGCTGCTTACGTCAAGCGATCGTAGGCGCATGGAAACCGAACTTCACAAAACAAGACAAAATCAAGGAAGATGAGTCCAAAAAAGAAGAAATTGAGCGAAAAACGCAACAAAATTGGGAAAATGCGCGGAAAATCCGCAAAGAATGCGAACATTTATTCACTAAGACCCATTATTTCGACGTGGCAGACCGTTTGATTCATTTGAAATACAATACAAGCTGGTTCCCATTAAACCTCGCTGAAGACGACTGTATGGCTGTTTTAGAATATTACATTGAAAGCCAACTTAAAAAAAGTTAATGAAGAAAACCCTGGACTTCTGTTTTCTGCACGACTATAAAAAGGTTAGTCGTCGAAGCAGCCCAATGAGAACTTTGCTCGAAAACCAAACATAAGGAAAAAACAATGGCAAGATTTCAATTCGTGGATTTCGTCCCGACACCGGGAGAAAAACACATAGGCATTATCACGGTGAGGATTCATGGTGACCCAATCGCAACTGTACGATACAAAATGGTGGCTCGTAAGGATGGCTCTGGTTATTTCCCTAACATTGCTTCTTACAAGATGCCAAACAGGATGCCCGGCGAAGAATACGACGAGTGCTATATGCTGGAAATGCGATCCGATCACGACGCGCTAATTAAATTTATCATGAGCGCGTTTAACGAATGGCAAAAAGCTCAACAGCCAAGCGTGTTTCAAACTCCCCCTGTTGCGTCATTCCAATCGCAACCAAACCCGAATTATCAAGCACAAACGCAACAGTACAGGCAAGATCAACCGTCATTTCCTGACATGCCTCCTGATTTCGGTAACCCCCCATTTTGAGGAGTTGACAAAATAAATGTGTAAGAACAACTTGAATTTAAAGGTACCAATGAAAGAGATTCGCGATGAGGATAGACTAGATGAGGCCACACTGCCTCCACCTTCTTCACCTATTCCGATTATCAATCCAGATAGCATGGGCATGGACGCGGATGTCAACGACTCAAAAAGTCGCTACGGTCTTGGCCGTGCGCCAACTTGTCAGGACTATCGAGAAGGTTAAAACAGTGGATAGTAAATGAGATTATTGATAAACATAAACTAGAAAATTTAGTGAGGTTTTATGTCAGGCACACAAAACTCCTTTACAAATTTCCTCGCGGTATCAGAGGTACTGAATGACGAGGACTTGTACGAGGTAAGAACGGAAAACGATTCATCGGGCAAAGTGCTCTATGTAGGTAAAAATATAACCCCGAACGCAGCAACTTCAGCTTCATCGTGGTATATTAAAAAACTCGGCTATGATGGTAATGGATTCCTGAATAGAGTGCAACTACCAGATAACGGCATCGGTTTTCTTTACACGTGGGATAATAGAGCCTCTTACTTTAGCTAACCTTAAGGAGGCTTTGCATGACTTCACCATCACTAGTTTATAATCCATTTACAGATAATTTCGACTACGCCGAACAAGGCGGGGGCGGTGGAAGCCCATACCCAGGCGGTGTTATCGCTTGGACAGATGTAACTGGCACGACGCAACCAATGGCTGCTAATAACGGTTATACGGCAAACAACGCGGCTCTAGTCGTTCTTACTCTGCCTGCTACCTGTGGTTACGGAAAAGTCTTTCGCGTGGTAGGTAAAGGCGCAGGAGGATGGCAAATAAATCAGAACGCAGGACAAGTGATCCATTTCGGATTGCTTGATACCACAGTTGGAGTGAGCGGATCAATCGCCTCAACCCAGCAATATGATGCAATAGAGCTTTTGTGTACCGTTGCGAATACGGACTTTACCGTTATCAATGGTCCTCAGGGGGACTTAACCGTTAATTAACAGGAGAATATCTCATGGCCAAAAATAGTGCAGTCAATCTAGACATAACCAATCTTTCAGTTGGTTTTACAGTTGGTGGAGGAACTACAAAACGTTTCTTGACCGTCAACGGAGCAGGTAACACCACGTTAACTTCTCAACAATCCATCGTTTTAACTTTGCCCAACCGTGCTACCGATACGGTCGTCGGTTATGGGGACTACTCCGCCAAAGGCGTAATATTGGTGGGTACTGGTTCGGGCACTTTCTCAGCCCTAACAGTCGGAGCAGACGGAACCGTCCTAACCGCAGCCAGTGGCCAAACAACAGGTACGCAATGGCAAGTGCCAGCAGGATCAGCAGCAGGCGTAACAAGCTGGACTAACGTGACTGCCGGGACGCAAACTATGGTCTCAAACGCAGGATACTACGCGAATAACGCCTCAGCGGTGGCTTTCACTTTACCAGCAACGGCTGCTCAATTCGAATATATGGAAATCGTAGGTATCCAAGGCTCATGGAACGTAGTTCAAGGGTCTGGACAAAGCATCGTCTTCGGTGACATTACTTCAACTGTGGGAGCAGGTGGATCACTTTCTAGCTCTTTCGCAACAGATGGCATAAAACTTCAATGTATCGTGGCAAACACCACATGGCAAGTAGTGAGCGCAGTTGGAAACATCAACTATGTTTAATCCCAGTGAGTCGGTTACAAATTGTCACCGACTCATTTAAAAATTTAGCGAGGACGAAATGGCAAACAATTCAGGCGTAAACTTAGACATCAGTAACCTATCGGTCGGTTTCTCGATCGGTGGCGGTACTACGAAAATCACGGTCACCCATAACGGAACTGGTAACCGAACATTCACAGGACAACAAGCAATCGTGCTAACGTTGCCAAATAGAGCGACTGATACAATAGTCGGCTATGGCGATTATAGCGCAAAGGGCGTGATCCTTGTGGGTACAGGCGCAGGAACCTTCAACGCTTTGACAGTTGGAGCCGATGGAACAGTTTTAACTGCTGCATCAGGTCAAACTACAGGCGTTCAATGGGCATCTGGAGCAGGAACCACTTACGTGGGTGGAGTCACTTCATGGACGAACGTGACAGGAACATCCCAAGCGATGGCGGTAAACAGTGGTTACGGAGCAAACAATGCTTCATTGGTCACTCTTACTCTTCCAACGACAGCAGCACAATATACCGTTATGAGAGTTCAAGGCGTTGGAGCTGGTGGATGGAAAATCGCTCAAAACAGTTCTCAAAACATTAATATAGGTAATCAGGTAACCACTACAGGAGTAGGCGGTAGCTTGGCTTCTACTAATGCAAACGACTCGATCGAATTGATCTGCACAGTGGCAAACACTACATGGGCAGCGATGAGCGGTTGGGGTAACATCACCGTAGTTTAAGAGGTAAAATGGCTACTCAAAACGGCGTAGATGATTATTTGATTTCGTTTCCTGGGGGTATTTGTCTTCCTAACGTCAAATACTCTCGGGTGAATTTTATCGCTGGTACTACAGGCAATAATGATATCTACACGGCTCCTGCTGGTCGTCGAGCTTTAGTCATGTTTAGCAACATGATTAATCAAAATGGTTCGACCAGCACTTGCAATCCAGCTTGGAAAATCAGCGGAACGTATTACAACATGAACGCTAACTCTTCCACGATTCCTTCAAACGTGGCGGTAGGCGTTGGGGTTTTATTAGACACAAGTGATTGTGGTTTTGTTTTAGAACCAGCAGAAACGCTTGCTTGGAATTGCCAAAGAATTAACGTTTCAGTCTATACGTCCATTATAGAGTTTGATAATTCAGCACCAGTGACTCTTAAAACTGTAAAAATCATTGGTTTAACCACTGGTAATAATACCGTCTATACGGTTCCAGCAGGAAAGAAAGCGATAATCTTTTCTGGAAATGGATTGCCTTTTTCCGCAACAAATAACGGCGGTATTTGGGTGTCTGTTGGCACGACTACTTTAACTGGCGGTACAATCAATTTAGTTCCTAGTGGTGGATCAGTTGCCGCTTCAAATCAAATTTATGGCGGTACTTTCTTCTCTAATGCGACAGTAAACGTCAAATGCCAAGCTGTTTTACAATCGGGAGATTTCATCAATGTAACGTCTGGAATCACAGATGCGACTTGTTTGGCTGCCGTAAACGTACTGGAGTTTTAATGGGAACAAATAATCCAATTAATAATAAAATATTCGGTCCTAATGGCGGTTTGTTCTTAGCTGGAGCCAAATTCATTTCGGCATTTCAGAAAGGCATCGCCATAGGAACCACCGATTTATACACGGCTCCCACTGGGAAACGTGCGATCGTATTTCCTTGCTATGGGGCGAATTGCAATACCACGGCTGTAAACGTCACCATGTCTCCCAAATTGAAATCGGGGGGAGTTTATTATGCCATGTCCACAACGGCTGCCGTTATAGGTCAAGGCGCAGCTATCAGTGCTGCCAATAAAAATGGAACGTTCATTCTTGAGCCTGGGGAAAGCGCATCGGTTACAGTGGCAACAAGCGCAGTCAATACCTTCGGTTATTCTATCATTGAATTTGACAGCACAATCCCATTAAAAACGGCTAGGGTAAACGCTTTAGGAGCTACCAATAACACGATTTACACGTGTCCTTCAAACACTTTGGCTTTTATTTTGGATCTTAACGGTCAAATGGCTTGCGGTACTTCAGTCGGTCAGCTTTTCTATACAAATAATTCTGGAAGCACAGCCTCAATAAATTGGTACGTTCTTAATAGCGGAGGCACAATAGGTAATTCATATAACGTTTCAGGTCAGGCTGTAGTTACAACAGCAGGAAGCAATTTAGCTGGTTTGACAGCCGCTAATCTGGGCGCAGGAGATACAATAGTCATTAGTTCAAATGTCGCCACCGCAGGCCAAGTCGCTTGGGTCAACGTAATGGAGTGTCCAGCATGACGCAAAATATCATCAATAACACCTTTATTTTGGCAAACGGTGGAATAGCAATGCTTGATCCCACCTTTCCCAATGCTAACCAAGTGATAAGCTCAAGCGGAATGAACGATCTTTATACCGTTCCAGCTGGAAGAAGAGCTTTGGTCGGTTCGATCATGGCTCAGTTACAGAGTTCAACTCTTACCGCTACCATGATGTTTAAAGTCAGCGGAACTTATTACAACGGTGGGACTATCGGGCAAACTTTGACTTCAACAGCCAAGCCCGGCAACCTCGCTTTGACTTTCCCTTTGATTTTGGAAGCAGGAGAAACATTAGCTGTTTGGCTTTCATCGGCTTTGTCTGTGAACGTGTGGCCTCAGATTATAGAATACTCAAACGTTTCGGCAATTAAATCAGTCAAAACTCTTAATCTGACAGCCACAAACGTTTTATGCTATACCGCTCCATCAACTAAAAAAGGATTCATTTTAGATCGACGATTGAACTATGGCGCTCCCGGTGCTTTTGTCTATACGACTACTAACGCAAGTTCAACCAGTTGCTATGCTATTTACCTTCCTAACGGTCAAGTCGTGGGGACTGCGTTTAGGATTGGAGAAACAATCGCAGTGGCAGGCGCTAACGCTGGTGGTATTTCCTCAGCTTCGATATCTAGCGGTCCTGTAGTCGCTTCAAGTGATGCTATTTATTGCAATGCCACTGCTGCTAATAACGCTTGTCTTTTATTCAACGTAGCGGAGTTTTAATGAATAAATTGCCCAAATGGAGAATTGGAGTAACGTTTCAAACCCATCACATGGTGGAAGTAGAAGCGGCCAATGCCGTTCAAGCTTGTGAAAAAGCTTTGAAATTGGCACAGGAAGACCCCGAATACTTTAAATCAGGCCATTCGGGACAGGTAACCAGTTGCATGGTAAACGATCGGGAGTCCAGAGATTTTGCGGTCTACGTGCCAGAATTCATCGTTAAAGGAGTACAAAATGAAAACCGATCTATTGCCGACGGGCAAGTTTAAAAAGGTCATGGCTGAATACGGCAATGGGACTTTGAAAACTTCATCTGGTGGACAGGTTAACGGACCTAAACAGGCCGAAGCAATCGCAGCCAGCGAGAGCGGACAAAGCTATAATCAACAAACAAAAAAACAAAAGAACGCCGATAGATTCGGCATGAGAGGATTCGTATGAGCAAGACTGTTATCCCATCGGATAAGATGCAAGAAAAACGCATGAATAACCCAGGCAAAAACGAGAAGTTTGTAGGGTCAAGAGCTGGCGGTCCTGCTGAGCACGCCATGACTAAAAACGCTTCGATTAAGCATCAAAACCCTGAATACTTCAAACGTCAATCAGATCGTAAAAATCACGATCAAGGTCCGTTCCAAATGAAGCAATTCAGCAAGGGGACGATGTATTAAGATAATCATCAACCCAAGCTTTCGCGAAGACTTGCAAGTCTTTTAAGTCAGCTTGGGGATTTTTGGTCATCCAGTTGAGTAGTCCGACCGAGTAGTTTTCCAGCATTCTTTTCATGCAATCAGCATAAGTATTGGTAGTTTGAATCTTGCAAGCTACTTCGCATTTTTCCAGATTTTCCTGCCCAACCAAGTCAGCAATACCATCGAAGTCACCGCTATTGATAATACTAAGAAACAGTTCATATAAAAGGGTATCCTTGCACTTGCTCGCTGAATGGGGAAACTTTTTTTGAAGGCTGCTCAGCTTGATATTTATGCTGGTAGATTTCTTTCTTCGTGATTGTACCGACGTCTCCATGAGTTCCCTTTTCTGCCTCTTGCCGGGCACGTATAATTGCTTCTCTTCTGGGAACTCCTTCCCCGAGAAGTTCCTTGATACGCTCGTGAATCCCGACTTTACTGATCTTGGAGGTCGGTGAATACGGATTCCATTCTGTGTTTTTCTGCATTCTAAAAATGTCTGGTGGGAGGTTAAGCTCCTGATTTCGTCCAGGATTATACTGTTGTTTGTTTTTTTGTCCCGGATGATTTTTTTCATAGTCAGCCTTACCGGGTTGGCTTTGTTCTCCATGTCCTTGAAGGACATCAACTCCCAAGTTAACTGTTCCCCAAGGTTCTTTTTGATACATGATTTCTCCAATGTAAAGCGGCTTTACTTTTGCGGTGTTTGTTTCAAGCGTATGAGCTTCGCTTGCTCATACGCTTCTTTGACACATGGCTGGTCTTTGGTCATGAGATAAACCATTTCCATGTCTAACGCCGTCATGAGCATGAATCGCCTCACTAGTTCGCGAATGTGACATGGTTTGCCGTGGATCATTTACTATTTTTCTCTTCTTCTGCTTGAGCGAGAAGGTGAGCTTTAGTTGCCCCAAAAACCGCATCAGCATTGAATAGGACGATATTCATTAACCAAACCAATACAGCATTGGGGTTAGTCTCCGCGCAATGTACAAACGCATTGTGGCGCGCTTTAATCATGAGCATTTCAGTGAGTGTAGGAGGATCGAGAACCTCTGTTCCTTCTTCTTTGATTAATTCATCAAGGAAGGCATCTAACTTGTCTAAACGAGCGGCCATTTTGACTGCGCTCTCTGGGACTCCTTCGTGCATCTCTTTAACCGCCTGTTGTCCTGCTTTGTTGACTCCGCTTTGAATCGCATCCAATTCTTTCTTACTTGGTTTTTGCTTTTCAGGGAATGTTTTTACATTAGCTGGTTTTGGTTTTACAGGGTTCAAATTGTTGTGCATTTGAACCGTGACAGGTTCTTTTTTCTTGGCCATGAATTTCTCCTCTAGTTTTTCTAACCGTTTTTTAAGACTTTTTTTCATTGTTTTCCATCAATTTAGTGTTGTCATCTGGATGACCAAACATTTTGACCATACGATTGACAAGGTATCTGAATTCCGTTTGGTCGATAATCCCATCATGAAAAAGGGATTCCGCGCAACCGTGAGACCTATAGAAAGCCCTTTTCTTTTCGCCTGGGGTTACCGGGTGCATGTTACCTCGTTGGTGAAAATCTATCACAAGCCAAAATACCGCCTGTGTTATATTTACACTCTTTTTTAAATGGTTCGTCGAATTCAATTTGTTTGGCTTGCTCATCCGTATAAAAAATGAAGTTGCCTTGGCTTATGATAAACCACTTGTTTTTCTCTGGGGTAAAGAGAAAGCAAGGCTGAGTATCATACCCAGGCACTCCAGCATCAAGCGAACAGAGTTTCTCTTCGATTGATCCCAAACAAATGGGGTGTTCGCCACCATCAATGTAAAACGTTCCCGGCTCAGTGAAAACCACTCTCAATTGAGCGAGGTTAACCATCTTGGGCAATACGAATCTGCCTTTGTTGAAGTGAACCAAATTGATTGATTCAGCAGCCAACTCATAGACGTTTCGATTATTCTGGATCATAGGTATTACTTGCATTTTCCTCCTGTTCGGTGCAAAAAATTCCGAGTATGTTCAATAATTGTTTTCCTGTCTTTTGATTGAATACCTTACTTGAGAAATTAGGATCATCGTATGTATCCGAAGTATTGTAATTGGTAATTAACAACGAATTCAAAATAGACCATTCCTGTTTAGTACAGATGATTTCAGCGTCTATTTCATCGCCTTCTAAATACCTTCCCCGAATGAAAAGAAATTTCTCATTGGTTTCTCTATCGTAAGCCATGATTTTGAATTTAGTTTTCTTAAAATCCTTCATGAAATCCAACTCAGGCAACCGCTTCAATATTTGGTAAAACATGGTTGATTTTCTGATTGAGCATTTTATTCTCATTTCGCAACTCTCTTATCTTTAATCGTTTGGCCGTGGTGAACAAATACCCTATTTGTTCAACACAACATTTAATTAGGAAATGTGCATGGGTGGGAAAATACCCACCCAGTGCACACCTTACCTATTTAGCTAATTGAGCCATTTTCTCCGTCAACGTCCAAAGTGCTGTATTCAGTCTGACGTTCTCATTAACCGAATTCACTGGACGAGTTTTCATTCTCGAACCTTCTTCGGTTCTGTATCGAACACCACCACGAATGATATTCTCTTGGATTACGTTGAATGTTGTCCAAAGGTCAGCGTTCGTGTCCGCTGAACGTCTTGGCTCAAGCAATTTGGTAGGCGCGATTAACTCGTTTCCTTCGTCCCATCTTAGCGTTGCAGCCGTCTCAGCATAAACTATTTTCTGTTCTTGAGAAAGGGGAATACCTTTCCATTCAATAGCTTTTGTTACGCTGATTGGAACGATTTCGATTAAATCGTTTGCCGCTTCTACGACTTTTTCGATCACGTCGCCTTGGTGTTTAACGCGACGGCAAAATACTTCGTCACCTACGATCATGCCATTTGAGCAAACAAGGCGGTAAATCCCTGCTCTCAATTGATAGCTGCTTGATCCGTCATGGCTATTGACCATTACGATCTCAGGCAACACACCGCCTTTCTCAACGGCTGACTCATGACGAAAGCGCATGACGTGCTTAACGTAATTCTTTTTGTCTTCGTTACGTGTTCTTGATTGAAACGCCGTGACAGGATGAAAGCCAGATGAACGAAGGCCGCGTACAACTTCAATCGTTGGAATGAAGCCGTATTTGTCGCTTACTCTATCTGACCCACCAGTAGCAAACACGCTTGGAACGAGTTTGTTTAACTGGACTTCATCTAAAAACTTTTGCATATTAACCTCGTAAGTTATTCGATTTATTGGGGGGAGATTCGCAGTCTCCCTTTTTTTATCTCCGACACGTCGTCTTTGATATGGTTCAATATTAACAAACGCGGTTTTTAAGCACAAGAAGAAAAGAAAAACATGGCAAATAAAATCATAAAAAGCTATGAATAAGGACAGCCCAACACAAAAAAACTAGGTTTGTCAATGACAGGATTATCTCGCCCAAGACCTCGCCACAAATTCAAAGCCAGAGCATGTGAATCGGACGGTATTAAGTTTCCTTCCTTATTGGAAGCTAGGTATTACGCTCAGCTAAAATTGCGAGAAAAGGCAGGAGAAGTGCTGTTTTTCTTGCGTCAAACACCATTTCATCTGCCGGGTGGCGTGAAATACGTCGTTGATTTTACTGTGTTCCTTGCGGACGGCTCTATAGAATTTATAGATACCAAAGGAAAGGACACTCTACTTAGCAGTTCTAAACGAAAGCAAGTTGAAGCCCTGTATCCTATCGAAATCAAGATAGTAAAGGCATAAAATGAGTCAGGCAAAACTTCACCCTAATAATATCGCTAATCTAGCTCACAAACATAAAACTTGTTTGACTAGTTATGAGATAATTGTACCTGCTGCAAACTTACAAAAGTTTGAAGAGAAAATAGTTTTTGGAAGAAAAACCCCAGCATTTGATTTTTGTTTTACTAAGCATTCTTGGGGGAATGACATAAAACCTATTTACGATTCATTGAAAACAAATTATGAAAGAGAATGTGGCGATTTAACTAAATTCGACGATCCTCAATATATTTATTTTGTCATTGCTTCTGAATTAGCCCCAGGATTTAAAAAAACAGAAAACTTTAAATATGTTGGATTAATTGAAGTTTTTGATGATGTTATTCAATTTATGTGGTTGCATCCTTTTTTAAGAAATAAAGGCTTAATGACTTTGTTTTTTCAATGGTATGCCGAAGAAGAGAATATGTTATGTCTTCAACCACCAGTTTCTAATTCTTGTTCTGCCATGATGAAAAAAGTTCAAGATCAAATCATTAATGATAAAAAACTTTTCTCTATTCAAATGGAATTTTCAAGGAGATATTTTCGAAAAAGAGTTCCTAGAGCTGACGTTGATAATTTGACAGACGAAGAAGTCATGAAAGTTAGACAGGCAATGGAAATATTCTCCGCTGTGTCAGACGAAAGACCTGAAGGTTTAGACTGGGATAAAGCAGTAGAAATTGCTTGTAAATCCATCAAGTTCATTAATGAAAATCCTCAGCTTCAAAATGAATTGCAAGAGTGGGCAGATAAAAACGTTGATGCAGAAACATTGCATGAAAAAATGAAAAATTTCAGAAAATATGGCTCAACCAAAGAAATCTAAAAAAAGGTTAAAAATGGCTTGCGAAATCACAGTCAAAGTCAAAGACAGTTTAAAGTCGATGACAAAGAAATCTAGGGTTTATTCACCTGTCACGGCTGATTATACAGATCCCGAAGTGGATAAGCTCGTTGCTGACGCAACTAAGAATTTTGGTGGCGAACCTACCAAAGTAACAGTCACAATCAAAATTATAGAGGATTAAATGGAACATCTAGACTACATGACCAAAGTGGAGTTTATTCTAGCCCACCGAAACAATATCACTCTCGAAGAATTCGAGGCGATTGACCCATTGAAGGCCACCACTGATTTCGAAGGAATCAAGGAATTGGTCGACCGCGTTCATACTTCACTCGTTCAAAGGTTAGACCAAGATGAGCTTGGCATGACTTTATCCTTCGACGATGAAGCTGGTTTTTTCATTCTTACGTATGTTTCTAGAGGCAAGTCAATCTTTCAAGTGAAAATGACTCCACAATCTTTTGAAAAACTAAGCGCAGATATGATAAGAGTAATTAAAAACTATAATCTAAAGCGTTTAGACGATTATCAAGCAAAAAAGGCACTTGAAGATGGCAAAAAAGAAGAATCAAGCGGAAGCAACGAAGACCGAGGAACGCCCAGCAGTGGAATGGTCGACGGAAAAACGGAAGATATCAGACCTGAAGGATCATCCGTACAATCCGAGAATCCTGACCAAACACATGGCGGAGAAACTCAAGAGATCGTTTAAGAAGCACAATTACGTCGAACTTGCAGTAGTCAATGCTGATAACATGATTATTGCAGGCCATCAACGCATTCGCACTATGAAGGCGATTGGATGGGATGATAAGGAAATCGAGGTAAGAGTACCAAACCGATTGCTGGATCAGCAAGACGTGGACGATTATTGCCTTGCTTCGAATAAAGTCTCAGGTGATTTTGACGACGATCTTTTAACCAGTCATTTCTCAGATGATTTCCTTAAAGAAATTGGATGGACAGATGACGAACTTGGGCTTTGCGGTGACGATGAAGAAGTCGAAGGCATTGACCCAGAAGAGAAACTTGCAATCGAAGTGACTTGCGCGACTGAGCAAGAGCAAAGGACTCTATATGAGGAATTACAGGAAAGGGGGCTAACTTGCCGACTTCTAACGCTGTAAAAATCGACATAACCAAACGATTACCGGAATCGAACCACTTTAACAGCAAGTGGGTCAGAGATCGTTATGATCTCGACGTGAAGTTATACGAAAAAAACTGGAAGTTTGAGTTTAAATTCCCTGACGAATGGCAGATTGGTTTGATCGTAGGCAATTCGGGATCTGGGAAAAGCATTATCGCTCGTGAAATCTTCGGTACGGTCTATCAAGATCAAGTGCTTTCAAACGTTTCAGTGCCACTTGTCGAAGCGATGGGGTCGCATGACATGCAAGACATAGTGAACGCGCTAACAAGCGTAGGCATGGGCAGCACGCCCGAATGGATCACCCCCTATGCTTTCCTATCAACTGGGCAAAAGATGCGCGCTGACCTAGCTTTCTGTTTGTTGAATGATAAAGAAACGATCGTGTTTGACGAATTCACTTCCGTAGTGGATAGACAAGTCGCCAAAGTGGTCAGTCATTCGATTGCAAAGGCATATAGGAAGAAGCATAAGCAGTTTGTCGCTGTCACGTGTCATCATGACGTAGAAGAATGGCTTGAACCTGATTGGGTCTTGGATATGGACCTAAAGGAGTTTCGAGACTCAAAAAAAGACGGCCGAGTCTATCCTTCGAGATTCGCTGCTGTGAAAGGAAGGTTTGGAGTGCTTTCAAAGATTATCACTATTTGAGCCATTCCTTAGCAAGTAACGTAGATTGCTATCTTGGGTTGATTGATGGCAGACCGTGTGCGTTTATATCGGTGATCTTCTTTCCTCACCCCAAAGCAAAAAACGTTTACAAAACCCATCGTTTGGTGGTACTGCCAGAATATCAGGGTATTGGTCTTGGCAGAATCATGACCGATGAGATAGCAAGAATGTACGTAGAAAATGGCAAACGATACAGGGAAACAACCAGTCATCCTGCTAGAATTGCGTCACATAAAAAGAATAAGAATTGGATATGTTGCCATCAAGGAAGACAGGTAAACAATTCAAAAACTGGGATTGGTCTCGGTGGGGATTCAAAAAACCGATTCACAACCTCATGGGAATTCATAGGTAAACCATGACAGAAGAAAAACCAAAAAGGCAAGTAACGCCGACGGTTCGAACTGAAAAAGATTCCAAAAAAGGAAAAAAAGGCACTAAAGGCAGACCAGAACGAGAATACGATTCTAAAATCTTTGAGAATCTATGCCGTGCTTTGTGTACCGTAGACGAAATCGAAGCCATTCTAAACACCAATCAAAAGACCCTTAACAAGTGGTGTGAACGGTTTTACAAGAAAACATTTCAAGAAGTCTATGAAGGATTCAAACTTCATGGCAAAGCCAGCCTTCGACGAATTCAATTCAGATTAGCAGAGAAAAACGCAGGTATGGCTATCTTTTTGGGTAAGAATTTACTGGGTCAAACCGATCAAATCGTCCAAAAAGTCGAAACGAAACAACAAGTAACCCACAAGGCTATTCTCGAATTGCCTGACAATGGAAGGCGATATGTTGGTAGAAGAGAGGATTAGACCGCAAGAAGGGCCTCAAATGGACTTTCTCGCATCAGAAGCCGACATCGTGATTTACGGTGGAGCAGCTGGTGGGGGAAAAACCTTCGCATTATTGCTTGAAGCCCTTTGGCACAATGAAACGTCTGGTTTTTCATGTGTCATATTCAGGAAAAACGCTAACCAAGTTAGGAATCCCGGTGGTCTTTGGGATACTTCAGCACCGTTATTCATGAAATTCGAAGGCATACCCAAACAATCATCCTTAGAATGGGATTTCCCATCAGGAGCCATCGTTAAATTTGCTCACATGGACATGGAGAAGGATAAATACTCATGGCAAGGATCTCAAATAACACTCATAGGATTCGATGAACTCACACACTTTTCTTGGGGTCAGTTCGTTTATATGCTTTCTCGCAATCGTTCATTATGCGGTATCAAGCCATATATCAGGGCTACAACTAATCCTGACCCTGACAGCTGGGTACGCAAGTTTATTGATTGGTGGATTGACAATGATAGTGGCTATGCTATCCAAGAGAGATCGGGATTAATCCGCTGGTTTATCGTGGTCGGAGATGAAACGATATGGGGAGATTCAAAGTCTGAATTGAAGGCGAAATATCCAGAATCGTTGCCAAAGAGTGTGTCTTTTATCGCTTCGACTGTTTACGACAATCAAATCCTTTTGAAAGAAAACCCCGATTACTTGGCGAACCTTCAAGCATTACCTCGTTTCGAAAGGGAACAGCTCTTATTTGGTAATTGGAATATCAGACCGACAGCTGGAGTCTTTTTCCAACGTACTTATTTTGAAGTAATTAATGTACTGCCGAGGAATTTAACATTTGTTCGTTATTGGGACAGAGCTGCGACTCGTAAGACTGAAAATAATGATCCCGATTATACAGTTGGAGTTAAATTGGCTAAAGATGATAAAGGAGTTTTTTACATTTGCAACATAGTTCGATTGCAAGAAAGCCCTCTTCACGTGCAGAATGCAATTAAAAATACTGCTTCACAAGATGGCGTTATGACGAGGATAGGAATTGAGCAAGACCCAGGTCAAGCTGGAGTTTCCGAAGTTGATCTCTTGCTGCGTATGTTATCTGGTTTCAACGTCAAACCTTATAAAGCAACGAAAGATAAAATTACAAGAGCAAGTCCAGTGAGCGCGCAAGCCGAAGCTGGCAATATCAAGGTGCTCAAGGCTCCTTGGAATGAAGATTTATTCAGGGAGTTAGAGAATTTCCCCGAAGGTCATCATGACGATATAGTGGACTCATTGAGCGGAGCTTTCCTCATGCTGACTGAGGATGCTTATGATCTGTACGCTCTAACAACCATTTAGGAGAAAAATGAGAAAAAAACCCGATGTTATTGCCACCCCAGTGATGCACCTTGATTCCGTTAAATTGGAACAAGAATACAACGCAGAACCGAATAGGTTCCGTGACTCATACAATATGTCCAAGAAAATCGACGAAGAAGCCCAAAAGGTGATTCGTGGAGATGGTGAAGTCCACGGCGATGGATGGATGAACGTATTGACTGGGCTTGGCATTTGCGGTCGGGACAAGAAGCAAAACGGAACCTTCTTGATGACCAACATTTTTAACCGTTCGGAACTCGATCAAATGTACCGATCGGACGGAGTTGTTAGGTTAATCATTGACCTTTTTGCTCAAGAAATGATCCGTCAAGGATGGGAAATCGAGGGCGATTCTGCTGGTAAAATCGTAGGTAAATTGGAAGAGTTGAGCTGTAATCAGGCTATGACCAATTTAATCAAGTGGGCTAGACTATACGGTGGTGGCATTTGTATCATGGGGATTGCAGATGGTTTACCTTTAGATCAACCAGTTGACGAGGCAGGTATTAGAGATGTTCAATGGCTCAGAGTCTTCGACCGTTATCAGGCTTATAGCAGGGACGGAACCTTTGAAAGTGACCTTAATTCGCCGAATTACGGTTTCCCGAACGTCTACACAGTCAACGATAACAGAACTGGTGCGGTTTTTTTCGTCCATTATTCGCGTATCCTTCGTATGGACTGGAATATCCTCCCACCAAGATGGCAGAACTTCAACCAAGGATGGGGCGATCCTCTTGTCCAAACTGTTTACCAAGAACTGCGGAATTATTCGACGGCTTTTTCTAACACTGCGACGATTTTTGAAGATTTCGTAAATTCAGTTTTATATATTCCGAATTTAGCACAGATTATGGCCTCTGCATGTGGCGACAATACTGTGATGAAGCGTTTGAACATTTTAAATTTGGCCAAGTCAAACACCAATACTGCCATTTTGGATGCCAATGAAAGGTATGAAAAGCTTACTACAAACGTTAATGGTATTTCTGACCTTTTGGATCGCTTCATGGTCGCTCTCTCTGCTGTCACAAGAATTCCTGTATCCTTGCTGTTCGGACGAAGTGCAGCAGGGCTTAACTCTACTGGAGAGAACGATGTCCGCAATTTCTATGATGCTGTTAAGCAAGAACAAGAAGCCAAGCTTCGTGGAGTACTTGAGAAGCTTATTCGATATATAATGATTTCCAAAGACGGTCCTTTGAACGGAATCGAGCCAGAAGACTGGTCTATTGCATTCGTTCCTCTTTGGCAAAATTCGGAGGAACAAGATGCGATTACAAGAAAACTCGTGGCTGAAACGGATTCTATGTACATTGATCGTGGCGTACTTGATCCAAGCGAAGTCGCAGTATCAAGATTCGGAGGTAACAAGTGGTCAATGAATACCGAAATTGACCTCAAAGAACGTGAACGCATGAGCGAACACCCCGAAGAATTGGAAGAACTCGAAGCAGAAAAAGAAAAACTCACAGGTCCAAATCCAACAGAAGGCCCGGATATCATGGGTACAGGATTGCCTGGGGCTGCATTCAGGAAGTCTTATTAATGGATGAAGTCAAGTTGTCCAAAATCAGGCAACGGAAGCTTGAGACTCCCAAAGGGAAAAAGAGACCGCCTAATTGGCTTTACCCTAACGGAATCGAACGCGAATACCATCGCGATCTTAATTCATTGGTTCGAGAATTGAAGGATTTAATCAAGACGGTTTTGATTCCCGAAATTCCCTCGATGCTAGATGAAGTTGAAGGCAAAATGCCGAATGATCGAGCCGACGATTATCTTTCAAGATTAAACTCATTGATAATTTATATCCGCAAAGCTATACAGAATAAAGTAGAAAATACTATACGTGATGCGGAGCAGGTCAGTGTTCAAATCAACCGATTCAACAAGAACCAATTCGAAAAGATTAACAATTCAATATTTGGTATTGATATTTTTATCGGCGAACCTTGGCTTGGCGATCAACTTAAGTTGTTTGCTGCACAAAATGCCACTCTCATTAAATCGCTCCCAGATCAGGAGTTGGAAAGAGTTAGCGGAATCATAGAAAGAGGACTGCAAGAAGGTAAAAGATTTACCGAAGTATCAAAAGAGTTACAAAAATCTTTTGGTATTAGTCGCAGACGTGCTACGTTGATAGCAAGAGATCAAACCAAAAAATTGAACTCTTCTTTAACTATGCTTCGACAGAAAGAATTAGGGGTTGAAGAGTACATTTGGCAGACTTCTGGTGATGAACGAGTAAGGCCGACACATAGAGCAAACGACGGCAAGAAGTTCAGATGGGATACGCCACCAAAAACTACAGGGCATCCCGGCAATGATGTAAATTGCCGATGTATAGCCCGACCAGTGTTAGACAAACTTTTAGATTTAGGGTAGTAAATGGCAGAGGAAATATCGAAAATAAGAGAAAGGCCGGGCGAGTCTAACGCTGGCAAATATCCCAATGTCAAAAAATCAAACTTCGCAGGTCCCGATGGTACATTCCCAATCAATAACGTGGCCAGAGCTAGAAATGCGTTGGCTAGAGCGCATAACGCAAAAAACCCAGAAGCCATCAAAGAAAAAGTCTACAACAAATTTCCGGGACTCAAAGAGAGACACAAAGCGCGCGAGGGCATAGATGCAAAAAAATATGACGCTTATAAATCTCGCTAGATACGATAAGAATATCGGGTATAACGAGACTAAAATTACGGATGAAGGTTATATCAAGGGACGTGCAATCGTAACTCGCTGCGGAGTTTTTCTTTACAAGAATGCTGACGGTACAGTACGAAAGGAATTAAGACACCCAGACGACGTGCGCGAAGCGGAAAGTTTAGAGTCCATGAAAATGATTCCTGTTGTAGATGGCCATCCACCCGAACGTTTAGTTAATGCCGACAACGCTAAAAAGTTAGCGATTGGCTACACTGGAGAAACGATCGAGGACGAGTACCCGCATATAATAGCAAACATGGTCATTACTGACAAGAACGTAGTCGAGAAGATTAAGGATAAAAAAAAGAATGAACTATCCTTGGGTTACACGGTTGATCTGATCCCAGAAGGTGGCGTTTATAACGGTGAGCCATATGACTTCCGACAATCCAATATCCGCTACAATCACCTAGCTTTAGTCGACGAGGCGCGAGCTGGCCCTGAGGCAAGAATTGTCTTAGACGGAGAAGACGCAGTGTTAATCAATCAAGAGGAGGCCATCATGGCAAACAAGAAATTAAGAAAGGTCAAGATTGACGCTGAGGAATACATGTTAGAGGATGATGCCGCCAACTCTGTTGAAGGTCTCATGCAAAGACATGAAAAACTCATGCAAGAACTTGCCCAATGTAAAGAAATGATAGATAAAGCTCACGCAGAGCGAGACAGTCTACGTGATAAAGATCATCATGATCCAAAGATGGTTCATGAACCTTTATCAGGAGAAAAGTCCGAGGAAGACGAAATCGGTCCTCGGGGAAAAGAAGAAAAAGATCCGATCGACACGTATGGGATGCAGTCTCACGTGAAAGATTATGAAAAACCCTCTCATATGAAGGAGCATGTTGTGTCAGAGCCAAAAAATCAGCATTACCCTCATGATCTGCCACACATTCCAAAGGTCGATCATGCAGAATTTAGCCGTCGCGTTAAAGAACGTGTTCGTCTTGAAAAACTATCGGAAAGGTATCTTGATAAAAATACCGTTGCGAGAATGGATGGACTCTCTGAAATGGAACTTAAGAAACGTCTTATTATGTCCATTCAAAAGAACGCCAACCTCGAAGGCAAGAGCGATACTTATATCAATGCTCGGTTTGATTCCGTGCTTGAAGAGTTGCCTGGACAAAAAGTTATTGCAATTCCATCACGCATGGATGCCAATCAAGAAAAAGATATGGCAGACTCAGGCAGTGCTAGACGTGCAATGATCTCTAGACAAAAAGAAGCCTATAAAGCAGGGAGAAAATAACCATGAGCTTTCCACCAGTATCAGGACAAACAAGTTATAATTATTTGATGGCGCAGGCTGCTGCTGCTGGTCAAATTTATGACATCGGTTTTAACAACGTTCTTTCGCCAGTATCGGCGCTAGAAAACATTCCAATCGGCTTGGGTGTAGCAAAAGTGATCGGGCAAGACATGCAAGTCCGCCTACCACATTTGGACATCGTAGCCGTTGCCGCTTCAACCGCTTTGGTCGCAAGCAACAGCACAGTCGTAACATTGAATGGTATCGCGTTAACTCCAGTGGTATACGCCACAAGCAACGCAGCTACACTCGCAGCCATCGCGGCTCTGATTGCAGCTCAACCTTTCATTGCCTCAGCAGTTTCTAACGGTACTGACACAATCACAATCACAGCTCAACAGGGCTTCCCTGTAAGTGCAGTGTTCGTGACTACTGCTGGTGCTGGTCAACCTACTTGGACTGATACTTATAGCAGCGACAGCGTATTTTACGGCGTGGCTCTATACATTCAGAACAAGATGAACCTGCTCGGTCCTCAAGGCTCTGCTGGTGGCGCACCTTACTTCCCAGGCGATGCCGTGCCATGTATGACTCGCGGTCGTGTATGGGTCACAGTTGAGAACACAGTAACCTCTGACAGTCCAGTTTACTGGAGGATCACTCCTACATTGGCAAACCCTCAAGTGGGTGGTTTTAGATCTGATTCAGATAGCGGAAATGCTATTTTACTTCCTGCGACTACAGGTATCCGTTGGATACTCGGTGCTACAGCTGGTAACTTGGCCGTTCTGGATATTAACCAACCATAATTTAGGAGAGAAAAGTCATGTTGCCAAAAATCCAAAGTGTGGCGTTAGACGCCAATGAAACTTTCTTCTTCGCTCGGGAACTTGAGTATATCAAGTCGAAGTCGTATGACATCGAATTTCCAGAGATGAAGGCATTTAAGCATATCCCGATCAGCACTGAAGCTGGCGAGGGTGCTCAGTCAATCACATACGCTCAGTTTGAAGAAACTGGCTTCGCTCGTGTTATCGAGTCGTATGCAGATGACCTTCCAAGAGCTGATATTCGCGGTAAAGAATACACCTCACCTGTTAAATCCATCGGGGTTTCCTATGGATACAGCGTGCAGGAAATTCGCGCTGCGATTTACGTTGGACGTTCTTTGACACAAAGACAAGCCAACGCAGCACGAAGAGCAAACGACCAAAAGATCAACCGTCTTGCTTGGTTTGGCGATAACACCTATCGTATTTTAGGTCTTATCAATAACACCAACATTCCAGCGAACTTTGTTCCTGCTGACGGTACTGGTGGAACAACTCTCTGGGTCAATAAAACGCCTGACCAAATCTTGCGTGATATGAACCAAGTGACGAATTCTATCCCAGCGATCACTAAAGGCGTTGAGATGCCGAACACGCTTCTCTTGCCAATTCCTCAGTACACACTGATTGCTTCTACACCAAGAAGCTCGGTTTCTGACACGACTATTTTGGAATACTTCATCCAAAATAACCCGTTTGTCACAACCGTGGATTGGGTGCCAGAATTACAAGGCGCAGGCCCTGTACAACAAGCACCAAACCCAACAGTGCCAGCAGATATCTTCATCGTTTACGATAAGAATCCTGATAAACTGACTATGGAAATCCCGATGCCATTCACTCAGTATCCTCCACAAGAGCGCGGACTTGAGTTCGTTGTACCTTGTGAATCAAGATACGGTGGGATCATCGTTTACTATCCATTGTCACTCACAATCGGGGAAGGTATTTAATGGCTTTACTGAATTACTCAAGAGTCAATGTGCTCACAATTCATTTTGCGAAATGTGAGCCTTGCATCCTAATGCCGGGCATTAACGAAGTTAGTGCCGACATCTTAGCTCTTCTGTTGGTTCATCCATCAGTAAAAGCTTTGATTAACGACGGCAAATTGGTTGTCATTGAAGACCAAAAAACTTCAGATGGCAAGCGTAGTGTTAATGATATGTTGGCCTACATACCAAAAATCTTTGACACTAAGCTTTTGAAAAAGATCATCAAAGATGATGGTCGGGATCAAGTTGTCCAATCGGCTAAAGACCAATTAGACACCATTGTAAATCCTAAGAAACCAGAACAAGGCAAAGAAGAAAATGAGCATTTCCAGTAGTGCCATCTTAGATGCGCTGTTCCTCATAGCTCCGCAGTTTCAAACCACAGATCCAACGATCTTGGCTAACTATTATTCTCTCATTGACCTGATAAGATGTCAGGTTAATGAGAGGATTTTGGCTTGCTGTGGTGTCATGGTGTTCGCGTTTCTTTTAGCGCATTACTTGACGCTTCAAACCAATCCTAATTTGGGTGTTTATTCGCAGATGGCAGAGGGGCAACTCTCTATCGGATTCAACGTAAACGCAGATATTAGCGTTCTCAATCTGACTCCATACGGTAGATCGTATGTTGACCTGATTAATAGAACAGTGGTGGGAAGCACAGTGACCAATCTTCCAGTCGTTTTAGGTGGAGTAATACAGAATATGCCTCTCGGTTGTTGTGGTGGTGGGTATGGATGGGGTTATGGTAATCCCGGTGGGGTCTAGGAGTGATAAATGGCTAATTCGAAAGTGTCCGACGATCGGAAAGCATTCGATCGAATCACGAAAGAATTAGCTCTCCTTCAAGATTCTTATGTCTTGGTCGGGTTTCAAGAGGGTTCGGTAACGCACGCTCAAAACAAAGATCAACGCACGAAAAAACCTGGGCTTTCCATGCCAGAAATAGCAGCAGCGAACGAGTTTGGGACAGATGACATCCCAGCGCGTCCGTTTATGCGAACGTCCTACGATGATAACAAGGCTCAAATTGATCGGGTGATTACCAAAGAATACGACAAAATCGTAGATGGTCAATCAACTGTGAAAAGAAGTCTTGGTCTAATTGGTCTATTCATGGTCGATCTTATTCAGCAAAAGATAAGAGCGATCACCACTCCACCAAACGCTCCTAGTACCATAAAGAAAAAGAAGAGTTCCAAGCCGTTAATCGACTTTGGACAAATGATAAGCGCAGTAACCTCAAAGGTAGTTTTAAAGTGAAAGATCGAGAAGTAAAAGAGCCGAAAGGCAAGGGTAAAATCCCTAAGAAAGACTTGAAGAAAGCAGTTAAAAAAGTAACTGAAGATCGTCAAGAAAAACCAACTAAGGCGAAAAAGGCGAAATGAGTTCACCATTTGAATTTTTTAGAACACCGATCCAGATTAGACGCTTCACACAAGGCTTCTATTTGAATGGACAATGGCAAGAGGGGAGTCAAGTCACTCTCTCTGGCAATTTTGTCACTGGTAACGTGATCTATATAGTTCTTAACGGTGTTGCTTTAACTGCCATTCCTTATACCACTAGTCAAGCTGTCACGATGGGTCTAATAGAAGCAGCTTTACTCGCACAACCGAACATTCAACAAGTAGATATCAGCCAAGATTTATTGACCTTAACAGTCGTTCCTCTTCAGCCGAATTTGTCCTTCATGAATAGTTTTACGGTGGTGAGCGGTGCGTCGCAACCCACGGCGACAATCTTAAACTCACCATTTATTATACCAGCAACCGCAAGCGTTCAGCCGTTGGGCAAAGATGTGGCATTGGTTCCTGAAGGTCGAAGGGATAAGGCAGATTTTGTCTTCTTCACTTCGACTCAAATTTATGGAGTCACCACTCAAAACCCCGATCAAGTTACTGTTATTAAAGCTCCATTTACTGGAATAGTTTACGAAGTATATCAAATTAATGATTGGCAGAATAATGCTAATTTCAATTTAGTTAATCATTATAAGTTTGCTGCTTTAAGACTTCATCCATTGCCGGGGGTTTTATAATGGCGATTGATTTTCAAGTGGTGCGAACGAATCTCTATAATTGGGCGGTTGCAAACTTGCCGTCTGGAATGCCAGTGATCTATTTGTATCCCAACGCTCCCAGACCAACAGTTGATTATGTCTCGCTTTACATTTCTTCGATTAACCAGATCGGTTGGGATTGGACACAAGACCCACTCGATAATACTGGAATTTCCGAAATGGTTGGCGATAGGGAATTCACGCTGCAAGTTCAAGGTTATGGTGGCGATCCCATGACTGTAATTCAAAATTTGAGAACTTCATTGCAAAAACAGACTGTTTTAGATAGTCTACGGGTTAATGGAATCGTGTTTGTTAATTGGTTTCCTGTGAACGATGTGACCCAATTAATAGATACCAGATATGAGCAACGCGCTTCAATGGATGTGCTCTTCCGAATCGCGGACGTCTCGACAGACAATTTAGGTGTCATTGACACGGTTGTACTACAGGAAGTATTCCAGAACGCAACTGGTGCTACCGTGTACGATGAAACATTTATTATACCGCCAACTTAGGAGGGGCTATGCCACTTAGCAATATTGTAAACGTGCAGATCACGAGGGAAACTCAAAGTGTCTCCGAAGCTGGCTTTGGGACTTTGATGGTGCTCGGCACAAACAAAAATTGGAATGATCTAATAAGACAATATTCCAATATGCAAGAGATCGCCGAGGACTTCAATCCTTACGATCCTGAATATATCGCAGCTCAAGATTTTTTTGCTCAACCTGTAACGCCTCCATTCCTTTATATCGGACGTCGAACAGTTGACACCGTAGGAATCGACGTAGAAACAGCGATGCCAAATCAAAACTACACTGCGACGATCAACGGTAACGCCGTAACGATCAACTCAAATACAAGCGTTCAAGATTCAGTCGTCACATTGACTGGAATCATGACGTATACCATCACTTTCAGCTCTGATTTTAATGCTGGAACTACAGCGATTATTCCAACAGTTAACGGTGTTGCTTTAGCATCTACCGCTTGGACGACAAACCAAGCCACCACAATTGCAGCCGTTGCCACCGTCATTGCAGGCGCAGCAGGCGTGACAAGCGCGACAGCTTCAGGTGATGTCATTACAGTTGTTTTTGCTGCGTCAGCGACCGCTACAGTCAATTCTGTATCAGTTGCAGGAACAGGGTCACAACCAACAGTTGCGATCACAAACAACGGTCCTTTGGTAGCAAGCAACTCAATCGCAGTATCGGTAAACGGTGTAGCCCTTTCGGGTTCTCCTTTCACATACGCTACAAGCAGCGTTGCGACATTGACCACCATAGCAAACGCAATCATCGCTCGATTGAATACTGGTTATACTCCAGGCATTGCAACAGCGATAATCAGCGGTGTAAACAACAACATTCTGACGATCACAAGCAATCCGAATCAAGGCGGTGTTGTCACAACATTCACAGTCTCAGCAGGAGCATCTCAAGCAACCGCTGGCATCGTGAACACAAACCAAGAAACAGATGCCAATACCATCGCAAGTGCTTTGGCAACGGCAATCAATGCGTTTAGTCCTCCTCTTGGCGTGACAGCGACAACTCCAGCAGCCCCAGACGGAACACTTTCGATTACAGCAAACGTGGCAGGGGTTCCTTACACCTTGGCTGTATCGACCAACATAACGAATCCGATTCAAGCAAGGGTATTGATTACCCAAGCTATCCCAAATCAAGCGTACACCGTTATCTTGAATGGGACTTCATATATCTATCAGGCTCCAAATAACGTCACTGGCAACGAGCAAATCGCGGCTGGATTGGTTGCGTTAATCAATCTTCCTGCTGGTTCGATCAGTGCGACTGACAATGGAAATGGTTCGTTCGAAGTAAACAGCGGATCGGCATTCTTAATTCAAGTGGTTCCTCTCGAAGCAATGGTGGTTCAAAAAGGTTTGATTATCCAGCCTTACGTTCCATCAGCCTCAGTGGTCACTGACTTAACTGCCATCCAAGCCGTGAATAACGATTGGTACGCTTTGGCGATGACCGATAGAACTAAAGCCACAGTTGAAGCCGTGGCTGGATGGATCGAAACTCAGATTAAGATTTTCGGTACAGCATCGGATGACCTCAACATTATCAATCAACCTGCTGGGGTAGATACTACTTCAATCGCTGCCTTATTCAATAATGCCGGGTACGTCAGAACGTTTGTTCTCTATCACCAAGAAGCATCAGAAGATTATCCTGAATGCGCTTGGTTTGGAGCTTGCTTACCGTTCACTCCAGGATCAGAAACATGGATGTTCAAGAATTTGGCTACGATTTCATTCTCGACACTTAGCACGAATCAGGAAAGCAACGCCTTTGCTAAATCGGCTAACACGTATGAGTTTATCGGTGGAGTCAGCATCACTCAGCGCGGTACGATGGCGCAGGGCGAATACATTGACATTATCCGAGGCGTTGACTGGTTGACATCAACCATCCAAACTTTGGTTTATGCGATCTTGGTAAATTCACCAAAAATCCCATACACTGATTCGGGAATCACAGCCGTAGAAGGTCAAATACGTAAAGCTTTACAGCAAGGAATTGATAACAATTTCATCGCTCAAGTACCTGCTTATCAAATTTTTGTGCCAACTGCTGTTTCAGTGCCTTCAGTTGACAAGGCAAATCGTATCTTGAGAAACGTGAAATTCCAAGCTACTTTAGCTGGAGCAATTCAGGCAGTTCAAATAACAGGAACCGTAAGCGTGTAAAGCCGCTTTACATTGAGGAGAAATTATGTCAGTAAGAACCTACGATCCAAAGCAAGTCATAGTGACTATCGGTGGCGTGCCAATGTCAGGCTTTTCCGATGGAACCTTTCTTGAAATCGACAGAAACGAGCCTACATGGAATACCGTTGTAGGCGCAGACGGTTTAGTAACCCGAGGAAAGACGAATAACTTTTCAGGGACTCTAACCCTTACCCTAAAACAATCAAGCCCAAGCAACGACGTTCTAAGCGGTTTTATGGCCGTTGATGAAGCGACGAATGCCGGGGTTTTTCCTGTTCTTGTGAAAGACTTGAGTGGTAATTCCATTTATTTCGCAGCGCAAGCATGGGTGACTCAGTACGCCAATTCGACTTTCGATAAGAATATTACCGATCGTCAATGGGTATTGACAATGGCCGAAGCTGATATCTTTGTCGGTTCGAACGCCTCTTCATAAATTCAATTAACTGGGATGAAAAATGATTGAAACAAGAGAAAAGATTATAGAAGGAGCCACGTACACTGTCACTCAATTGCCAGCTCGTCGCGCTTTAAAACTCAAAGCAAAACTGATTAAGACATTCGGAGCCTTGTTTATGGGGGGTGATTCCGTCACCTTTCAACAAGTATGCTCAAGCTTAGACGAAAATCAATTTGAAGCCATTTGTATGGAGATGATTCAAGGCGTTCGAAAGAATGGCGTTGAACTCACTCCAGCAACTTTCGATTTAGAATTTGCAGGGGATATGGCAGGCGTTTACAAACTGCTTTTGTTTGTGATCGAGGTAAACTACGAAAATTTTTTTTCAATGGTCGGTATTGGACTCCCATCGTTTTCGGAGGAACCAACACCGAGCAACGTTACGAGGAAAACCTTCACAGGGAAATAAGGGATGAATATCCACTCTGGAGATTGGTTATGGAAAAAATCGCATCGTTAGAGGAACTAGAGCGCACATGGAATATTGATGACGTTTACAGGGCTAATGCTCTTTTAGACATGCGCTTAGACCTTTCTGAAGATGCTAGACGAAGGGCTAAGAAATGACGATTGTAAGAGAATTAGTTACTAAACTCGGCTTCTCATTCGATAGAACGAATCTGGATAAATTCGAACGATCCATTTTCGGCTTCAAAACGAAAGCCACTATTGCAGTTGCAGCGATCGGCGTTGCCTTCAAAAAAGTTATAGATTACGCTCAAGAATTCTCTAACAAAGTCCTCAACACTAAAGCCCTAGCCACTTTTTCCAAGACGACCACTCAGCAATTAGATGCGTTGCAAAACGTTTTTAAGAAGTTCGATGTCCCAACCGATACGTTTCAAGGATTCTATCAAAACCTCACTTTAGGCATTAAAGAAGCTTCAAGAGGCGTTGACAATGAATTTAGAAGATTAGTCACTCAATCTCAAGGAGCCGTTAGACTCTTTGTTAATGGGCAATTAACCACTTCAAAACAAGCCATCGACGACATTATGGCTTACATTCGCAGCATTGCGGATGAATCAGAAAAGATCAGAATCGTTGAAAATATCTTCGGTGTAGGTGCTTCGACGGCTCAAGCGATTGTTTCCTTATCCAATTTGACTAAGGCAGAATTCGATGAGTTGATCGTCAAAGAATCTCAATCGCTTGAACTCTTGAAACAACAAGAAAAAGCAGCGGTGGAATTCAAACAGCAAATCAATCAATTGAATACCGAATGGTCTAAATTCGCAGGCAATGTGGCAGCTTTCGCAGTGCCAAAGATCACGACTGCCCTTGGTAATATCAATCATTTCACTGAGACGTTTCAAGAGCAAGGCGCAGGTGCTGGGTTTTCTGAAATAGGAGCGCACGTTAAAGATGCTTTCCTTTCTTTATTCGGGCAAGATCAACTCAGTGTTTTAAAACGTGAACTCGAAGCGGATGATCTTGATTTCAGGAGACGATTAGAAGAATACAAAACCCAGCAAGTCAATAACCAAGCAAGCGTGACAAATCAAAACAAATTCGAATTCAACGTAGCACCGGGAACCACTGAACAGCAGGCGACTGCTATAAGTGAATCCGTCAGAACCACCCTTAATTCTTTTTGGGATGAGAAAGTCCGTGAAGTGATTAACAATAATCCGCAGGTGGAATGATGGTACTCAGCTTAATCTTTGGTAGAAAATATGCACAAAGTCAGATCAACCAAATCAGGACAGGGATTAACCTCATATCTTTTGACACAATGGTATCGGAGGAACACCGATTTACCTCAAGAGTTACTTATTACCCGGTTGAATCTGGTACCATCGTTAGCGATCACATTATTAACCAGCCCGATGTGGTTGTCCTCTCTGGCCTTATTTCAGATACCCCCCTCAACATATTTGCTCCTTCAAATCGGTCTGTGGCTGCATTTAACACACTGATTCAGCTTCATGAGAGAAGAGCGGTAGTGGATATTGTGACTGGGATCAAAGTTTATAAAAATATGGCGATCACGTCCATAGACGTACCTCGAACCATGAAGACAGGACAAACACTGACTTTCAATATTGAACTGCAAAAGATTGTTTTTGATGACACTATTCAGGTATTGAGAGATCAAAATAACGTATTCGCAGGGATTCAAGACGTAACGCCTAGGGAAATCGTGGCAGAAAACACCAATATTCCTTTGATTCAAAACGATCCTCCTTTCAGTTTGAAAGATCAGGCCACGACAGCTACAAACGTAGGAGTCCAGAGTTTGGCAAGTATTCCAAATGCCGTTCTTCCTAACGTCCTAGTCAATCTGGCCGCAATCGCAGGAGTTGCCTAATGCAGATCATACCATTTAAAGAACCAGCAGCCTTTCAGCAGCAAATCACTTTATCGAGTGTCATATTCCTGATTTATTTCAGATGGAACGCCATGAATCAGTATTGGGTCATGAGCATTTACGATCGAAACGATCAACCGATTTTATTGGGTGTTAAGGTCGTGACAAACTTCAATCTAACGGCTCAATTTGAAGCGTTAGCAGGAATGCCAGTGGGTGACATTCTTTGCCAAAACATTTTGGGTTTATGGGACACGATTAAACGCTTTGACATGGGACAAACAACGGAGATTATTTACTACGCCAATGGCGAATTGCAGGCGGTTACAGCATGAAGTTTTATCGTGAAGCGATGCTACAGGTCAAAATCAGAAACGATGATTTCACTGGGTATATTGCTACGATTTTAATTAAAGGCTTGAGAGTGTCGTTTTCGATTACGAAGTCGCTTTCCTCTACCACCAATTCGGCTTCGGTAAGAATATGGAACCTGAGTCAAGATAATCGCAATTTGATAAAAGATTATGGAGATGAGGTTACACTTTATGCAGGATACAGAGAAGACGGAGGACCGCAGGTCTTATTTATTGGTGACACAACCACAGTCAGCCACATTTACGATCTGCCCGAGATCGTCACGATCCTTGAGTGCGGAGACGGAGAAAAATATGTTAATCAATTACGTGTTTCTCTCTCATACGCGGCGGACGTACAGGCGAGAACGATCATCAGTGGCATTGCGTCGCAGATGGGTCTTCAGTTTGTTGAGTTTGCTAGTTCTAACAATTTGGTCTATCGTCAAGGTTTCAAATACATAGGCATGGGAAAAGACGCTTTGGATATCGTGTGTGATAAACTCGGTCTTCAATGGTCGATCCAAAATAATCAGCTTCAAGTCATACCTGTTAATGGAACCATTTCAGAGCCTATTATCCAAGTCAATCAAGGCAATGGAATGCAGGGCATACCCCAACGCTACACTTACCGATCATTAGAGCCTTACAAAGCCATTCAGCAACGAAATACAGGGTACAAAGTCAATGTCGCTTTGAATCCATTCATATTGCCTGGATCAAAGATCGACTTGGCTTCTTCCCATCTGAATTTTCGAGGGCCTTATCGGGTCGAGACGGTAAGGCATGAAGGAGACACATTCGGCTTTCTTTGGACTAGCAGTATCGAATGCACTGAACTCTTGCAAGGCGCAACCATAGGAGTCAGTTAATGCCAAATCCAGTAACCCTCAATGATGCAGCCAAAGCCGTAGTGGATTACCGATTGAATAATCTTCACACTGCTATGCCGGGCGCAATCGTTACCTATGACTACACCACTCAAAAAGCATCTGTTCAGCCTTTGTTAAACAAGGTTTGGGCAGATGGAACCACAACGCCTTACCCTATACTTGAAAACGTTCCTGTGGTATTCCCTAGAGCAGGCGGTGGAGGTCTCACTTTCCCAGTTGTTGAGGGCGATACTTGCTTGCTCCTTTTTATTGAACGAAGCACCGATCTTTGGTTGACCGTCGGGGGACAAGTTAGCCCCGACGATCCCAGAAAGTTTGACCTTTCGGATGGTGTCGCTATTATGGGTTTATTTCCTTTTAATGAGACATCGACTGCCGATAATAATACAGATATGGTTTTAACTTTTGCAGGTTCATTAATAAGGATTAAAGCAGATGGAGAGATTGTAATTCAAACTTCAAGTACTGTGGCTATAGGTAATCCGACAGTTGAATTATTGCAGACACTGTCTACACTAATGACTTATTTGCAAGGCCCAGCGGTTACAGGAACCGTTTTAGGAGGTCCTTTAAACCCTACATTTACAGCTTTAGTGTCGACTTTGCAAACTCAATTTAACACTTTACTAGGGCCGATACCATGATTGATTTTGCTTTAGACCCCAAAACAGGGGATTTAGTCTTTGAGGATTTCGACTTCGCTTTAGTTGGCGGTGTCGATCAAATCGCTCAAAACTTAGCCATTCGATTGCGATTTATTCAAGGCGAGTGGTTTTTGAATATTTTAGCAGGGATTCCATACTATCAATACTTCTTCATTAAGAATCCAAATCAGATTCAAGTTGAGACGTTTTTGACGAATGAGATCTCAAATACTCCCGGAATCATAGATATTACTTCATTTTCTAGTGATTTTGATGGTATTAACAGGAAATTTACAGTAAATTTCGGTTGTAGAAGTGTAGATGGAAACCTAGAAATGGAGCAAATTTTACCATGACATACGGCTTAACCCCTCAAGGTTTTAATACTCCAAGACTGGCTAACGTAAAACAATTCTTAGAAGATGATTTCGTCGCTTCTCTTGGTGATGTCAATACCGATCCTCAATCAGTTGCAGGTCAATTGATCGGGATATTCGCTAAAGTATACGCCGATCTCTGGGAGAATCTGGAAGACGTCTACTTTTCTCAATACCCCAACAGCGCAGCAGGAACGTCGCTAGACAACGTTGTGCAGTTAAATGGTATCACAAGATTGCCAGCGACTCAAACAAGCGTAGTCGCAACGTGTGACGGTTTGGAAGGCACTTACATTCCTGCTAATTCACTGGCGCGAGTTCCGACTACAGGCGATACATTCTATGCTTTGACTGGGGGAACCATCACCAGATCAAACGCTGACATCGTTAGAATCGAAGTGGGAACATTGACCACTCAACCGTATACCGTCCTTTTGAATAATACGGCATTTACTTACTCTCGGCCTGTTGTTACGTTTTCTAACACTGGAGCCATATTCGTTACAGGAAACGTTATCAATGTCACGCTCAACGGAGTTCCTTTATCTCCGATCAACTTCATCACGGATAGCAATACGACGCTTGCAGCGATAGCTTCTGCCATTCAGGCATTCGATAGCAGCACTGCTTGTACTTGCGTAGCTACGAATCCTAACATTTTGACGATCACTCCATTGACTGGCAAAAACGTCGTGGTCAATTCAATCAACGTTACTGGTGGAGCGACTCAGGCCACTAACGTAGTGACATTCTTAGCCCCAGCAAATAACAACGCATTGACCGCAGCATTGACCGCGATCATTAACGCTACGGCAACTTCGTTCACTTGCGTAGACAACATGAATGGAAGCATCACAGTCAATGCCGATGTGGTATCAGTTCCTTTCTCTTGCAACGTTGGACTAAACCTTTCGATCGTTTATCAAGCGTCTCCCATCACTTTCAACGCTCAAAGCTACGGTCCGATTCCTTTACCGATCGGCACTTTAACCTTCATTGTGACTCCAATAGCTGGATGGAATTCAATCACCAATCTTATTGCTGGCAACACGGGAACATTAGTTGAGACAGATGCCCAATTGAGAATCAGACGACAGAATTCCATAAAACTTTTAGGATCAGCGACAGTCGAAGCGATCACAGCAGGACTTCTTCAAAAAGTTCCCGGTGTTACCAGTGCTACTGTATTCGAAAACACTTCGCTTCAACAGACTCCGATCGTGATTTCGTTCCCCAATCAATTTGTAGCTGGAGACGTTATTACCGTCACTTACAACACGGTCAGCAATTTCACGGTCAATTTTAATACCAACCAAGCTACGACAATGACCGACTTGGTGACAGCATTTGAAGCGTTACCTCAAGTTTCGTCCGCTTCATTTGGTGGGACAGGAAACCAAGTCGTGACAGTGAATCCAATTATCTCTACGGTATTAACTGTAGATTCAGCAACGACAAGTGTATCAACTCTGACGGCTGCCATAAACGGAGGCAGACCGCCAAAATCATTCGAAGCAGTAGTAGAAGGGGGAACCGATGAAGCAGTCGCAAATCAGATCTGGCTCACAAAGCCAGCTGGAATCGAAACTTTTGGTAATGTTAACGGCGGGAATGGGATCGAAATCATCGACTCCCAAGGGAACACTCAGACAATCTTCTTCAGCCGTCCAAGTGCGGTCACAATCTGGGTTTCGGTCGCGTTAACTCTTTACCCATCTGAAACGTTCCCGAATAACGGAGTTTCAGACGTGGCATTGGCCATATTGAATTATGGCAATAGTCTTGGTGTTGGTATTGATGTGCTACTCCAGCGCGTGCTGGCTCAAATCTTTACCGTGCCAGGCATTGCCAGCGGTAATATGACCATAGGCATCACTCAAAACACGTTGGGATCTTCTGATATTCCTATTCAGGATAACCAAATATCGACGTGGGATTTAAGCAGAATTTCAGTGACGGTGGTTTAACATGGTTGACATCCCGAATTATTTTGAAAGAGCGGTCGCCTTATTGGCTTCGCAATTTCAAATCAGGAATCCCGATGGGTCACTAACGAACTTGCAAAAGGTCGTCCAAGCGTTGACTATGCAAGCTCAAGTGCTGAACACACAAGAACAGCTCTTGGCTACCATGCGTTATTTGAACACGGCGCAAGGTGTTCAATTGGATGGACTGGGTCAAATTCTTGGACTCCTCAGAGTAGCTGGTCAGTCTGACCAGTCATATAGGGAAGACTTGCAGTTTCAAATCTTCGTCAATCAAAGCAATGGAACACCCGAAGAAGTCATTTCCATTTTGAAATATTTGACTGACGCAACGACTGTTTGGTACAACGAGCTTTATCCTGCTGCTTATCAGATGGCAACCAATGGTTTGACTTTCCCTGTAAACCCAAGCGATTTAGATCAAGCCATACAGAACGTTAGCCCAGCAGGTGTTTCATTCGCTGCTTTGACGGCGACATACAACACCAATCCTTTTGTTTTCTCAAGCGATCCTTTCAATGAGCAGTTTTTCGTCGCTCCAAATCCTGCCGATCCTACCGAGGTTCATCCGTTTCAAGTCGATCCGGGTTCTGGTGCTGTTGATTTATACATTCAAAGAGGCGAAACAAGTAACCCGAATTTCGGTGGAGCTTTTGCCGAAGCTTTGGGAACGTATCCAACTTATACCATTGATACGACTGGAGCTGGCCAGTTGGCCGAAGCGATTCAAATAAACGGTAGCATACCACCAGCACCTTAAGGAGATTTTATGGTAGACAAACCAAGCGTATTCCCGATATGGGCAGAACAAGATCAAGTCGATCCAGTTTCATTGCAAAACAACGTATTGACTCCACCGCCTGAAAAACAGCAATACGGTTGGGACAGATTAGAATTCCCTCCTCGTAACTGGTTTAACTGGTTGGCTCGCTACACAAACCGCTGGTTGCAATATTTAGCTCAGCAAGAAGGTCAATCAGTCGTAACGGCTGGCACTGGACAAACCATGTTTGATTCTCTCAATGGTGGTCTTGCCTACATTTACGTAGTCGATAAAGGCAACGCAGCAAACGTCTATCATGGCATGGTTTACTTGCCACCTGGGTCAGTTGGTGCTACCTTCGTGGATATTAAGAAAGTGGGGATCACTACCCCTGTAATCAGCGCAAGCGGAACGGTCACTATCTCTGGTGGTACAGGGCCTTATATCGCTTATGGGCAAACAAAAACTATTCCTTAAGAAGGGGGCAATATGTCATCACCTGTAGAACTATCAGACTTACCAGTCGCTAACTTGGCTTTGTCCAATGATCCTTCGGCAATCGTACTCATGAGAGTTGGATTAACCGATTATCAAGTAGCTGTGAGCATTATTCGCAATATCAATTTGCAAGCTCTACAGACACTACCGAACGGAACTCCCTTGACTACAGACTTAATGTTGGTCAATCGAATCGTGGGCGGTGTGGCTACAAACTATCAAGTCACTTTCGGCTCTGTAGGGTTCCCAAGAGGAACTAGAATGTGGTTTTACAATAATTTGCCACCTGCTCCGAATTGGTCTATCGTTCCCAATACAGGAGGTAACTTGCTTGCTGCTCAAGATTCATCCACAACATACGCCAATAATATCACCGCAGGTAATCCAGCAGGTACATGGCAACAAACAGACACTTCCTTGACGATCGACCAAATCCCAGCTCACACTCATAGCTTTTTGGTTTACACTTCAGACGAAAAAGGTAATCGGTCATTTAAAATCGGAAGCACTAACAGATCCACTTCAAACCAAGTCAACACCAATTATACTGGTGGTGGCGGTTCGACGATCAATAATAGCCCAGTGCCTCAACAAGGTACTTCAGGCCACAATCACGGTAACACATGGCGTCCGTTGGCTAACGTCGGAGTAATCGGAAACAAGGATTTCTAATGCAGAGTACAGCTTGCGGTGACAATTGCCCTTTCGTTAAAAACAAAATGTGTGGCTCATGCCGCGAATGTCCGAACTATATTGAGACTTGGTGGATGCCAGAAGACGGCGCGCAACCTGTAAAGCTAGAAGATTGCTCGCCAAAACGTTTGGTTTTACAGCAGCAAGTCCTTCAAGCTAGGTTCGATCTGACCACTCAAGCTCTCGTACAATCAAGAAATGAATATAATCAGCTTTGTACTTATTTGAAATCTTTGGTAGAAATGGGAAAACAGGTCGTTATGCAACAAGACCAAAACCATACCAAAGGATTAACAAATGAAGCATCTCCTCGTCTCATTTCTAATGAGCATGTGTCTGACTAGCTGCACTTACAACGTTTCAATGGCTCATACTTCGGGTACAGCCGACGACGTTATAGATGACACTGCCAGTAATACACCTAACGTTTCCCCTACAGTCACTGTTCCTCTTACACCGGGTTCATCAATCGGGATCACAAAATGATTCCTCCTGAAATACTCAAACCGATCCAAGACTTTTGGGCGAAGTATAGGTCTATAATAATAATAGTTATAGCCCTAGTCTTGGTCGGTTATAGTTCAGTGATGTTCTTAGGCAAAGACAATCCCATCGAGGAAGAAGTCGAAAAAGTCATTGAGATTGAAACTGGTGTTAAGGTAGACTTAACGCCGTAATGTACAAATCTAATGCAAAGAGTCGACTGAGTCACTTTGAACAAGGGACAGGTCTTCCGTTACTTTCTATCGCGATGGTAGACTCGAAATATAGGAAGCAAGTTTGCGCGCAACCAACATACTTCCTTAGTCGCAAGTCATTGGTGGGGGACGGTAAACCTACTAGAGTGGCAGAGGTGGCAATCTTTAATTCGCAAACCTTCCGTCTCTGGGTTCGGGTCGATCACAAAACCCAGATTTTTTCCTAAGAAGGTCAGCTTGATTGCTGACCTCCTTTCATGTAAAACCGCTTTACATTTGAGATAGTTCATCCATCGACCGAGGGAGTTCTTGAACAACTTCCTTGGTTTCTGGCTTCGTTTTCTCCTCAAGCCACTTATTGAATGTGTCCAAGAACTTCTGCTCGTTTTTGATGGCCGAGTTAACTACTTGAGTTTCGGTCATCTTTGGGTTTTTCGAGATGATTACCTTCACATACTCATGCTTATCGCTTCCTTGCGTTATGCCGTGCTGCTTGCAAAAGTCATCGTAATTGGGCAATTTCTCATGAGTGAGTTGCAATGGTTTCTGTGGTTCTACCGATTCGGTAGGTGCTGGTAGCAAATTGGTAGATGTCGCTACATTGGCAGGTAAAAGTGGCGGTATGTTCGAATCCGAATCATCGCCGACTAATTCCCCAGCAACTAACACACCAACGAATACTTCGGGCGTATGCTTGCGTCCACCGCCAGTTAGGCAACGACTATAAAGCATGTCCTTCGGTGACGTTTGCCAGTTGTTTTTCTTGAGGTATCCTGCTTTATTAGCCTGTTCTAGCGTGTATTCGTAGACAAGCGGCTGATAGCTAGGATCGTTTCGTCTATCGCCCCTTGTGAAGCGTATGACGCATTTCTTCTCATCCAAATGAAGGAGATCGGCTTTATGTCCTGCTTTGATAATCAAAGCGTCGATCATGATGGCTGAGAATGTCACTTTACCGTCGAACGTATGCAATCCACCGTTAAGGCAAGCCATAAAGGGAAGGTCATATTCCTTTGCGGTCAAGTAAATGGCCATAACGCCACCGGGTCCGAGCTTTTGATAGAAAGGGGCTGTAGCCATCACCTTGCAAAACTCGATTAAGCTTTGCATTTCTTGAGCGTTTGGCATCGAAAAGTATTGCTGTTTCATTGTGACTCCTAGTTTTTAACTCTTAGATTGGTTTCTTCTTTTTCGTAGATGGTAAGGCCGGGAATGTTTCGCATACCCTTTTTAATGGCTGAATCTACCGCTTCGTTATCGACGCAAAGGAATTCCATAGGAACCTTGGTCGTGTCTTCTACGTCATAAGTCCAAAACTTCCGAGTGAACAGTTTGCCGTCTTCAACTTCGATCTCTTCCAATTTGGAAAAGGGGTTGTTATTTTCTTCCTTCATCCATCCATTGATTTTCTCATGAAGGTTATTCTCAATCGCAATCAACTTGTCTTTGAAGTCTTTTACAAGTTTATTGATAGCCCTTTGATATTCGAAATGGGGCTTCACTATGGCTGCTCTGCTTTCGTCCAATGTCCTTTCAAGCTTCCTTGCTTGTAAAGCCATAGACAACGCGCTCCTTGCGTCCTGTTCGGTTCTAACGCCAATGGCATTAGAAGCTCCTTCCATGAAGTCAATATCGAATTGTCTCATCAACTCGTATTTCAACTGTTCAATGGGTGCTGCTGGGATCGCCAGCATCACTGGTTTTTCTTCTTGTCCTTCAATTAAAAAGCTCATGGGTCAGTCCTCATTTTCATATCTTGGTTATGGTAACGCGCTTCCAAATTGCAAAGGCGACCGTGAAAATCCTTTGATTCCTTGTTTATTTCTTCCTTCCATCCTTCGATTTTTGTTTCGAAAGATTTCATGTCCGATCTTAACCATGAGATCAAAGCGATGTTTGATCCCACGATTGCTACTACAGTCCCAGCTGCGGTTAAAATTACTCCTGCTTCCATATTTACCTCCTAGTATTCGCACATTAAACAGTAATTGCATCCACCACCCGAACATCTTGGGCAGCTATCTTCTTGTTCCAAATTTGTGTCATCTTCATCGTGATCCAAATCTGTGTCATCATCTCTTTCGTCGTCTATTTCCACTCCGTGCATCGACATTATTTCGCTGTGACTCCATTGACTCCAATAAGCGTTAGACATGATCTTTACCTCCTGTTTCTTTTATGTCTCAATATTAACAAATGTGGTTTATTAATGCAAGACGGAAGATGAAAAAAGTTAGGATCACGTCTAAGCATAAGTCAAGACGTTAACCGTTAAAATGACGGTACAAAGACAATGCCGCGAGATACAGTCTTTGATCTTCTTCATGATTGAGAAATTCAACCAGTTTCGCAGCACCACCTTGCTTTGGCAATTGCAAGCATACGCGCCGTTTGATAGGCAAATTCATCTCGTCAGCTAAGAGTATTTTGTAGGCAGCAGTTTGCAAGCTCCATGATTGACTTACCGAAGCAGGAATTTT
>Ga0265338_10001167_pt1 | contig 43404 bp, 46 predicted proteins | sample 42126metaG_FD_193579 | JGI IMG/M metagenome (GOLD analysis project Ga0265338, IMG submission 193579) | Rhizosphere microbial communities from Carex aquatilis grown in University of Washington, Seatle, WA, United States - 4-21-26 metaG | ecosystem: Host-associated > Plants > Roots > Rhizosphere... | reverse complement strand
CCGAGGAAGGTAGTCAGCCTATAGGGGCTTTGGATACTGCTATTACCGAGTCAAATCAAGCAGCAGACATCCAAAGCGTTGAAGAAGTTTTGCAGGATCAAGCCGATGCGGTAGAAACCGAACCGCCAAAAACTATTCCGCCAATCGATTTAAATATTCCCGCAGAAACTCAGGCCGAGATGGCTTCTGAACCTGGAGTAGCATCTGAGCCAGATAGCGGTTTCTATGCCGCTGGAGCCACTCCCGAACCAGTCCCTGTGATACCTCCAGCTACCGATTCCACTCCTATAGAAAACGCTCCTGAAATACCCAATAACGAAGTTACTCCGGACGTTGTGCCAACACCTGAGGCAGAACCGATTCCAGTAAGTCCTGTCATTTCGAACGTAGCCGAGGGGTCCATTAGTGATATACCTGAGGGATCTTTCCAGCAAGGTCGGGATGACAACCTTGAAACCGCTGAACCGACAGAAACTGTCGTCGGGCAGGTAACAACTCCTGAGCCTATTCCTGTGACACCGGTCCAGGAAGTGCAGACCATCCCCGTAAATGTGCCAACTCCGGAAGTTGTTCCAGAACCGGTAACTGAACAACCAGAGGTGGTGAAAGACATGTTTGAAAACGTTCCGGCTGCCCCAATAAATGATCCAGGTTTATACATGACTCCAACCGAAGAATTACCCACAAATAACCAGGCTCAACAAACAAGCGTGAATGCAGTTCCGGTCATGTCTAATGAGAAAAGATTAAATCTATTAGTATTGATTGGGGGCGTTATTCTTGGTCTTGGTCTAATCGGCGGTGGTACATGGGCCTATATAGCACTTAGCTCCAAAGCAAAAGTCGTCGTCGCTCCCGTTGTTAATACAAGTACAGCTTGGCAAGAGCTCCAAGTCGTTGATGCTGGTTTCAAAATTAGCTTTCCAGGGCAACCAGAAAAAACTGAGAGCACTGAAACTATAAATGGTCTCGACACACCGGTAATTACGGAGAGTTATACAACCGATGACATGGTTTATACTGCAGCTTATGCGACTGTCGATGCCACTGTAGACGCTTTACCGACCTTCGTTACTGATCTTGCAAACTTACAAAGTCTAGATGTTGTAAGCAAAACTGTTGGCAAATATTATGATGCTGATGCAATTGATTTTACTCTGGGTCGAGACTCAGCTACCTACCAAGGTAAGATTATGTTGAAAGACAACACCTATATTCTCGTTATGGCTGGCAGCAGCAGCGGACAGACAGTTGATTACGATAAGTTTATCAAGTCATTTAATTTTATTACTGCGACAGCGCCTGATAGTTCAGATGGAGATACAACGAATTAATGAAAATTACCGATGTAAATGCGATACAAATATTGGATTCTAGAGGGAACCCAACGCTCAAAGTTTCGGTTGCGGTTGATTCAGTCTGGGGCAGCTTCTCTGTCCCTAGCGGGGCTTCTACAGGTATCCACGAGGCTCTAGAGTTACGAGACGGTGGAAAGCCATATAATGGCCTTGGCGTTACAAAAGCCCTTGCAGCGGTGGTTGGACCACTTAAGGAGGCTATCTTGGGGAAAGATCCAACTAATTTAGCCGAAATTGACAGAATAATGAATGATCTGGATGGGACGAAGAACAAAAGCAAGTTTGGAGCAAATGCGATTCTGGGCGTTTCTGGTGCTACCGCACGTGCTACGGCCGAAGTTCTCGAGTTGTCACTCTATAAGTATTTACGTGAACTTTATGAGAACGATGGTCATTTCCAACCGGAGCTTAAACTTTCTAGGAGCAGCTACGTTTTACCAAAAATGTTTTTTAACATCATGAATGGTGGTGCTCACGCCGCAAACAATATAGATATTCAAGAGACTATGATTGTGCCCCAGCGGGATAGTGTGGCCGAAAACTTAAGAATAGCGAGCGAGGTATATCATAGTCTGAAAAGCGTGCTTGTCAGTCGAAAACTTTCAACCGGTCTTGGTGATGAAGGCGGTTTTGCTCCTGATCTAGAATCCAACACTAAGGCACTTGAGTTAATTCTGGAAGCTATCGAGAAAGCCGGCTATAAAGCCGGAAAAGACGTGGTCTTGGCTCTAGATGTGGCTGCAAGTGAACTTTATGATCCTGAAAAGGATAATAAGTATGTACTTGGTAGCGAGGGAGTCGGACTTTCATCTCAACAGATGGCAAGTTGGTATAAGGAACTTATCGCCACCTATCCAATCATTTCCATCGAAGATGGCCTAGCCCAAGACGACTGGGAAGGTTGGGTCCAGATGACAGAGAGAATCGGGGATGCAGTTCAGTTGATTGGCGATGATCTATTTGTGACTAATGTGAAGAGGATTCAGCAGGGGATTGATAACAAGGCTGCGAATAGTGTGCTCATAAAGGTGAATCAAATAGGTACAATTACGGAGACTTTTGAGGCAATCAGACTTGCGACAAAAAATGGTTATAGATGTATGATTTCACACCGCAGTGGTGAAACTGAAGATTCATTCATTGCTGATCTGGTTGTTGCTACTGGCGTGGGGCAAATCAAGTCCGGTGCACCGGCTCGGAGCGAGCGAACCGCAAAATATAATCGATTAGTGGAAATTGAACAAGAAATAGCTGTATAATATATTTATGCAACGGAGGGTATTACTAGTAATTTTGGACGGTTGGGGCCTGGCTCCTGCCGGTCCTGGCAATGCTGAGAGTCTGGCCAAGACGCCAAACTTTGATTTTTTGTGGTCACATTATCCTCATATGAAGCTTCATGCCTCGGGAGAGGAAGTTGGCTTGCCAAAAGGCCAGATTGGCAACTCTGAGGTTGGGCACCTAAATATAGGTGCCGGTCGGGTAGTTTGGCAAGACCTACCACGCATTTCTAATGCGATAAAAGACGGCAGTTTTTTCAAAAATGACGTTTTACTCAAAACCTTTGAATACGCGAAGAAAAATAACAAGCCAGTTCATATGCTTGGCCTTCTCAGTAATGGCGGTGTTCATTCACATATATCACACCTTTTCGCTCTTATGAAAATGGCAAAAGAAGCTGGTGTCCCTGAGGTTTATATCCATGCTATTCTGGATGGCAGAGACGTAGAACCGCAGTCGGCGGAGCGCTATATCGCTAGGCTTGAAGAAGAGATTAAATCTATTGGGATTGGGAAAATCGCCACAATTTCCGGCCGTTTCTATGCTATGGATAGAGATAATAGATGGGAAAGAATTGAATCGGCATATGATGCGATGGTTCTCGGCGAAGGTGATTTAGCCGAATCGGCCGACCAGATTGTGTCTGATAGTTACAAACGTGGCGTGACCGATGAGTTCGTTCAGCCCACTATTCTGGATCCAAAAGGGACTATCTCGGATGGAGATGCTGTCATATTTTTCAACTTGCGTTCGGACAGGCCGAGAGAACTTTCAAGAGCTCTTACCGGATCTGCTTTTACTGGTTTCAAAAGAACTAGAGTTCCTAAAAATCTATATTTTGTGACGATGACCGAATACGATCCGACTCTCACTACAAAGGGCATTGTTTTTCCATTCAAAGGAATTAAAAATGTACTCAGTGAGGTGATTTCTGCTGACTCTTTAACCCAATTTCATACTGCTGAAACTGAAAAGTATGCTCATGTCACTTTTTTCTTCAACGGGGGAATAGAAAAACCTTTCGAAGGTGAGGATAGGCTGCTAATTCCGTCTCCAAAGGTATCAACTTACGACAAGAAACCGGAAATGAGTGCTGCGGAAGTGACCAAGAATCTGCTTGAGAGAATCGGGAAATACGATTTTATTGTGGTGAATTATGCAAACGCTGATATGGTCGGCCATACGGGAATGATGAAACCAGCCATCAAGGCCTGCGAGGTGGTTGATAGCTGCCTGGGCGAAATAGTGAAAAAGGCTCAAGAAAAAGATTATAATGTGATTGTGACTGCCGACCATGGAAATATCGAAAAGATGGTAAATACAGATGGTTCTCCATGTACAGCCCACACAACGAATCCAGTTCCTTTTATTCTGGTTTCGAATGGCGATTATAAACTAAAAGAACTAAATTCGGCGAAACTAGCCAATATAGCACCAACCATTCTTAAGCTTATGGGAATTCCAAAACCTGTGGAAATGGAGGCAGATTGTTTGACATAATAACAATTGGCGGAGCATCAAGAGACGTTTTTTTTCTAACCGATGAAGGCCGAGTGATTAACGATCTCGCTCATCACCAGAAATTAATCGCATTTGAATACGGTTCGAAAATAATTCCGAAAAAAACGGAGTTTAGCTATGGTGGTGGAGGCGCTAACACCGCTATTTCTTTTGCAAAACTTGGATTGCACACAGCGACAATCATGAATATCGGCTTTGAAGGCACTGGTAGTCTGGTTGTAAAGGAACTAGAAGCAGCCCAGGTTAGCTGTGAGCATATCACAAGGGATAAAGTGAATCACACAGCACTTTCAACAATTGTCAGCCTTCCAAACGAGGATCATACAATGTTTCTTTATCGTGGCTCCAATGACTTTATGAAAGTCCACGATTGGAGACCAATTCATGCCGGTTGGTTTTATCTATCTTCGCTAACAGGTGAATCGGTTAGCCTTATCCCGGAACTATTTGCTTATGCTAGGGCTCATAATATCAAAATTGCCTGGAACCCCGGTCACGAACAACTCGTTGGGGATTGTCAGGATTTGGCTAAATACATCGAAGATACAAGTATTCTGATATTAAATAAGGAAGAGGCTTGTTCGCTTGTTCGGGGTATGGATGGTGACATCGACCTTTCTGATATTAAAAAGATTTTAACAGCTTTAGCTCAGATGACCGAGGGCATTGTCGTGGTAACAGATGGTGAATATGGCAGCTATGTTTCCATAGATGGGAAACAACATCATGAGCCTGCACATAGCACGAAGGTAGTGGAAACGACCGGAGCTGGTGATGCATACGGCTCGACTTTTGTTGCTGCGGTTATTAAAGGTTTTGGTAACAAATATGCTATGAAATTGGCTGCCGAAAATGCAGCCCGAGTGGTGAGTTTTATTGGTGCCCAGAGCGGACTAATGACTTTTGACGAACTACGCGCTAAAATAGATGGTGGAGAACCAGATGAAAACTAAGCAATTCAAAAAATATGTTACCAAAAATGCTTTACCGCTAATTATTGGTGGGGTTGTAGTGGTAGCTGGTGCTGCTGGTGCCTATTTTTATGCAAACAATCAAGGTGCAAAATTATTTTCAAATAATAATTCGACTACTCAAAATCAAGCGCAACCTAAGGATCAAACACCTGCTCAAACGAAAGGTGATAATGTTGGTACTGGAGAGACTACAAGTCCAACAAATAGTACGCCGGTAAATACAACTTCGATTGGCGATGTTTCCTTACAAATTACCATCGATGATCCGAGTGTTCGCACAACGGCCTCTGTCTATTTCTACGGACCAGCAGGAACTTATGGAGTCGAAAAACTTGTAAATGGTAGCTGGTCCACTGTAGTTTCGAGCTTCAGCTATTCAGGTTCTGGTGGCTACAAATTTGATACTATGAGTTCGAGTGTCGCCGAAACACATTATAGAGTCTTCAGTTTGAGCGAGAATACCAGGACTGCTACAAGCGGGGATACAATTGTTGAATGGAGTTTGGTTAATGAAAATGGTATCTATACGATACCGATAGCGAGGTAATTATGCAAAAAAGAGTCACCATCATCGTGATTGCCGTCATGGCACTACTTATGGTCGGTGTTATTGTCACGGTCGTAATTCTGACAAACTCAAGCTACAACAAGAAGTCAAGTGAACTGACCGCGAATATCCAGAAGACCCAAGCGGATTTGGATACGCTGAAAGCTGACAAGGACACGAATAGTTTTACGCCTGCTGATGTTGTGAAAGATTTCTTTGTTGCAGTAAAGTCGGGCGATACCGCAACGGCGAAACTTTATCTCGCTCCGGATGTTCAAAGTATGGATATTTCTGCAAGCTTGAAACTTGGTAGTGACCTTTCCAATGTGACTCTGGGCGATAACATCGAGCAGACTTCGGGAGATGATAGGGTTGTAGATATGACTTTTGTTCTCGCCGATGAAACCACTACGGTTCGTATTTTTAATCTTAGTAAGTTTGATGATGCGTGGAAAATAACAGGAGTCACGGCCGAATAATGCCTTCTAGCAGAATGTACAAAATGAAACGAAGACCACTCGCTGATAAACGCAAAAAAGCGATTCTGGCTTCCATTATTGCAGTTTCAATACTCCTTATTGGCCTTGGCTACTATATGTTAAACAAAACAGCACCTAGCGATGGGAAGAAGGCTTCGATCGTACTTCAGACCGGTGACCGTCCACTGACTCAGGATGTGACGGTTTATGTAAGCGCTGACGGAGGGCTAAGTCTGCGTTCTGATCACGATTCCAACTCTTCTAGACTTGAGCTGATCCCGGACAAGACTTCTCTTACAGTCACCGAAGAATTGGATGGCTGGTATCAAGTTTCCTATAACAACAAAACGGGTTGGATATCGAAACAATATACTACAACTGTTGCTCCAGCAGCCGATCCCACAAGTGGTTGGGCTGTTTTCACCGGATCAGGATATAAAATCAAATATGAAACCGGTTGGATGGCTCAAGATTATGGTGCCAACCCAACTTTGTCAGATGTCTCATTGGTGGCCTTCAGTAATCAGGATTTGCCGACGACCCTCCCTGTTGGTAGTGAATTTATCGCACCTGTTACGGTTTCAATTTCGACAAAATCACTGGCTGATGCCCAAAGCGCATATTCCTCAATAGCTGGAGTACAGACTGAAGCAATCACAATAGCTGGGCAAGCCGGGCAGAAATACACTTATACATCTGCAAGCTCGAATACACAAATGACAGCCATAGTTTTGGCCGCCGGTGGAAAAGTATTCGTTTTCGCCGAGGGTGGTGGCTATGCAGATGATTTGCTAAAAATGACAGCAACTTTTACAATAGGTTAAGGAGGGAAAATGGTAGATACAATAAATCCGAATACCAGCCAGCCAGATTCTTGGGGAGATAATAGTACCCCAGCAACAAACACGACGCCAGAAAACAGATTTTATGGCGGTTTTAGCCAGCCTGACGGTACAAAAATCAATTTAGCAGCGGGAGCTGAACCAGCCCAGATTCCATCAGCACCGATACCAGAAAGTTCGCCGGTTACGCCCGTAACTCCACCCACACCACCGGTACAACAGGCTACACCAGCTGTACAGGACGTTGCCGCTCCGGTCCAACCATCTGAAATCAAACACACGACATATGTGAATACTGGAGAGATGATTAACTGGCGTGGTATCCTTGTGATTGTTGGGATTGGTTTAGTAGCCTCACTTCTTGTCGGAACCGGACTCTATTTCGGTCTTAGTAGCCTAAATAATTCTAAGCTGAAGACTCAACAAGACCAACTCAGTCAAATCCAGAAGGAGTTGAGTTCTCTTCAAACGACTCCAAATCCGCTGGAGCTTCCCGCAACAGATACGACAACAACACCAACAGATTCAACCCCGGTGACAACACCGGTCACACCTACAGAAACCCCTGTTACGACACCTGCAACCTTGCCATCGGGTAATACTGACGGAAGTACGACAGCAGCGGGCTAAAATTATTTGGAGGGATATGAGCATTAAAGACTTTTTTGAGCCGAAGTCGGTCGCCATTATTGGTGCCTCCGCACATCCTGAGAAATTAGGGTTTGCGGTTACTAAGAATGTTATTGACGGTGGCTTTCGGGGCAGAATTTATCCGGTCAATCCTGACTGTGATAATCTTCTTGGTTTGAAATGCTATCCCGATATTCTAACCATCAAAGATTCGGTGGATATGGCTATAATTGTTGTCCCTGCAGCGGTTGTTGGCACAGTCCTTACAGAATGTGGCAAGAAACACGTCAAATATGCCGTCATCATTTCGGCCGGATTTGCGGAGTCAGGCCCCGAAGGTATAAAGAGACAGGAGGGGATTGCTAAGGTTGCTGATATGTACGGTATCCGTATACTTGGACCGAACTGTCTCGGTATTATCGATCCTGTCCATAGACTTAACGCTTCTTTCTCTACTAATATGCCCGAAAAACGTAACATTGCTGTTATTTCACAAAGTGGTGCTACCTGCACGGCGATTCTTGATTGGGCGAATGGCAATAATGTTGGTTTCTCTCATTTTGTTAGTCTTGGTAATAAAGTTGATTTAAACGAAAATGATTTTCTAGATTATTTCGCAGATGACGCTCAGACAAAGGTTGTAATAGGTTATCTTGAGTCAATCTCGGATCCTGAAAATTTCTTGGCCGTGGCAAAACGAGTGACCAAGAAGAAACCATTGATTCTACTCAAGGCAGGACGTAGTAATCGCGGCAGTGCTGCCGCGAGTTCTCATACAGGTGCCCTTGCTTGTGATGATGATATTATTGAAACAGCTTTCCGGGAAGCCGGCATTATTCGAGCCGAAACTTTGGAAGATCTATTTGAGTTAGCTACAGTCTTTTCAGATATGCAGCTTCCTATGGGTGGCAAAACTTTGGTTATCACAAATGCCGGCGGCCCTGCAGTCATGGCAACTGATGCTATCGCGAAGACAAAGGACCTCACCTTTTTTGAGCTTAGCGGCGAGCAAAAGGAAATATTATCCAAAGTACTGCCGGTAGGTGCTAACGTTTCAAATCCGATTGACCTTCTGGGCGATGCTACAAGTCGTACCTTCGAGCTGGCGCTTAAGGTACTCAAAGGTAAGCTCGATGCCGATCTTAAACTCATCATTTTAACGCCGCAATCGAGCACAGATGCAGCGAGAATCGCTGACGTTATCGTCAAAAATTCAAAAGGAGATGTTGCGGTTGCACTCGTCGGAGGACCGAAGTTCGATGAAGCCAGAGCAATACTTGCCAAGAATAAAGTAACCACTTTTTTATATCCCGAACGTGCGGTTTATGCCTTAGATAAACTAGCTTTTTATGGGGTTTACTCTCGTAAGAAGGCTAGACAAGAAACCTTCGCAAAAGTAGAGCCAAAAGTTGCAGAGAAGGTTCTCAAGCCTGGTAAGCCGTTAGATGACGCCGATATTGCCAAGATATTTATGAGTTATGACATTCCGATGGCAAATTCTAGATTAACCACAAATGCGAGTGACGCGGTAAAAGCAGCATCTATTATCGGCTACCCAGTCGTTCTCAAAGTCACCTCACCAGATATCCTTCACAAGACCGAAGTTGGTGCGGTCAAACTTGGAATCGAAGACGAGACAGACCTACGCCAGTCGTATCAGGAAGTTTTACGTAATGCAAAAAAACACCACCCTAAAGCCAAAATATTAGGAGTGACAGTCTATAAAATGGTTCGTTCGACTGTTGAGGTAGCTATTGGGGCCAAGCGTGATCCGTTGTTCGGCCCAGTGATAATGTTCGGACTAGGCGGTATCTACATTGAAATACTTAGGGATTTCAGTTTGGGTCTTGCGCCAGTAAGTATTGAAAAAGCGACAGATATGATTCACAGTATCAAATCATTTGAGATTTTGAATGGTTATCGCAATGGTGAGCACTTTGATATTGAAGCTTTGGCGAGGTCAATCTCAGGACTTTCCCAACTGATGGTCGATTTCCCTGAAATTCGCGAAATAGACGTGAATCCAATCAGACTTAATACTGATCATCATGGAATCCTGGCGCTGGATGCCAAAGTCATCTTTGCCCACTCCCGAAAATAGAGTAGAATAGATAGACTGAGGAGGGGAAAATAGCAAAAAAACAGGTTACAAATCGAGAACTTCTGACTGGGAATGAAGTAATAGTGAAGGCCGCACTCGCCGCCGGAGCTGATTTTTTTGCTGGCTATCCGATAACTCCGACAACAGAGGTTCTAGCTGGTTGGGCCAAGGAGAACGTTACAAATAAAAAAATTGATTTTATTCAAACAGAAGACGAAACCGCGGCCGGTTTCGCTGTTATCGGTGCAATACTGGCTGGGAAGAAGGCCTGGACCGCTACAGCTGGCGTAGGACACGTGTTGATGCAGGACCCGCTAGCATTAGCCGAATCCCTTCGGCTGCCCTTTGTGATGTACGTGGGACAGCGTGGAGGGCCTTCCACAGGCACTGTTATTTATTCTCAACAGGAACTCACGCTTGCCAGATATGGCGGTAATGGTGAGGGTTTACGCATTGTTTATGCCCCTTCTAATATAAATGAACTTTATGAACTGACTCAAAAAGCATTTGATACAGCTTGGAAATATAGATTTCCAGTGATTATTCTCGGTGATGGTTATCTTTCCAAAACCTTAGCACCGGTGGATACAACGAAGAAAATCTCAGTAGAAGATGCACATCCATACTTTCTCAACGGGCCAATCAAAAATATGAGAAACTGTTTTTCCAAAGAAGAAGAACTGGTAGAGCACTTAAATTTTCTTTTTCGTGAGTTTGGTGAAGCAAGTAGGGAAATCGTGGAGTCGGAAAGTTACAAGGTTTCAGACGCTGAGACGGTTGTTTTTGCCTGGGGTTCTGTCGGTTATGCGGCCAAAGTTGCAGTGGCTAACCTTCGCAAAAAAGGCGTCAAAGTGGGTTTATTCCGCCCTATAACCATGCGTCCATTTGATACAGCAAATGCCATTAAGGCGGTCAAGAATGCCAAGAATGTTATTGTTGCTGAATCCAGCGCCGGACATTTTGGTCGGATAGTCAGAGAGACGCTTGCCGATGTGATGATTCCGAATTTCTGCAGACTTTACAAGCCCGCTGAAGGTATTACAGTTTCGGATATTGAAGAGAAGATCCTGGGGGTGACTCATGTTTGAACCTAGATTTCCGAAAGTAGTCAATCCTGACTCAAAACCGAGCAATTTCTGTCCGGGTTGTGGTTATGGAATTATCTTGAAAGTCCTTGGCCAAGTGATTGAAGAAATGGAGATTGCACCGAGGACCGTGATCGGACTCGATATCGGCTGTAATTTGCTGGCCTGGGATTACTACAATCTTGATACTATTCAGACACATCACGGTAGAGTTACCCCTACGATGTCTGGTTATAAACACGGTCAGAAAGATAGTGTCGCGATCGGTATTGCCGGTGATGGCGGACTTTATGCTATAGGGTTACAAAGTCTTTTACATACGGCGCATCGTAATGAGGCGGTAACGGTGATTGGCGTTAATAATACAGTTTATGCCATGACTGGCGGCCAGGCTGCACCGACAACATTACCACATGAAGTTACCGACACCACCCCTGGTGGTAATTTCACTGCCAAAGAACCAGTTTTCGGACCCGGTTTAGTGGGAGAAGTAGCGGCAAAGGGTGCTTTCCTTGGTCGTGCTAGTGTAAACAATATTCCAGTTATGAAATCAATGATGAAAAAAGCGATTCAGGCCCAGCTTGCAGGGAATTTTGGTTTTCTAGAGATTCTTTCATATTGTCCAACTAACTGGAAAACTGATGCCAGAGTTACTATGGAATATGTCGATAAAATGGCTGAAACATTCAATTTGGGAGTGCTCGATGAGTAAAGAATTATATCGTGTTTTGATTGCCGGTGAGGGTGGACAAGGTATTCAGCTGATTGCTCATGTGTTTGCCAGAGCAGCTTTTAACGAAGGCTTGAACGTTGCATATTTGCCAAATTATGGCGTAGAGCAACGCGGCGGTGTTTCCTTAGCGTTCTTACAAATTGGTACTGGTATAATCGGATTTCCGAAATTTTCAAAAGCTGATATTATTGTGAATCTGCGATCTCGCGCTGTTGAGAGAGTCAACGAATATATTGGTGATGATACACTATACATTTACGACAGTGATTTGATAGAGAGTAGTGAACTAGCCCAAGTTACAGCCGAAAAACTAGCGATATCAGCGACATCTTCGGCCAGCAGAAAGCTTGAACCAAAAGTTTTCAACATGATTATGGCCGGTGCACTTCTCTCAGAAATTGATGGCATCACAATGAAATCTCTTGAAGCAGCACTGGATACTGAGCTTGCGGATAAATACCTGAAGAAACCTCAGCTCAGACATCTCAACAAAAAAGCTCTAGAAATCGGTGAAAAATTGGCTAAGGAAGTGTATAAGGCAAAATAATGCAGAAACAAACCCCAAAGACATTTGAAGATAAGGCAAAGAGTTGGACTCAGTTTCCGGATCAATGTAAGAGTTGTGGCCTTTGTATTGCAATTTGTCCCCAGAAAGTTCTCTCATGGGACGAGGAAGTTCTCGGTCATTTCGGTCAGCACACGGTCAAATGTGATGTCAAAAATTGTATCCAATGTAAAAAATGCGAAAATATCTGCCCGGATATGGCAATTCGCGTAAAGGACTAACTATGCTTATAGAATACTTAGGTTTTTTGGCGGCGATTCTCACGACTCTTGCTTCGGTGCCGCAGCTAATAAAAATAATGAAAACAAAATCCTCTGGTGATATCTCTATTGTAACCCTTTCCATGCTTGGCGGTGGTGTCTTATGTTGGCTGGTATACGGGCTACTTATTAATTCGATGCCCCTAATAGTTTCGAACGGTTTCAACGTCGTGGTTGGGTCATTTCTACTATTTTTCAAATACAAATATGACAAAAGTTTACGAAATAAAAAGTAATCCTTTGTCTACTATTTTTGGAGGGAGAACTCGCGTATAATTAGAATATGCAAGACATTCTATCTGGCCTAAATGAGGCGCAAAAGGAAGCTGTTCTGGCCGTGACGGGGCCAGTTTTGATTTTGGCTGGGGCTGGTTCTGGCAAAACCAAGGCTTTGACGCACAGAGTGGCATATCTTATTTGTGAAAAAAATGTCCGTCCAGAGAATATTTTGGCCGTCACTTTTACCAATAAGGCAGCCAAAGAAATGACAGCTCGGGTTCGCAATCTAATCGGTAATTCTGGGGGTGCTATGCCGATGATGGGCACCTTCCACTCTATTTGTGCCAGGATTCTTCGCGAGGATGGCCATTATCTCGGTTATAAGCGTAGTTTTACTATCTATGATGAATCCGACAGTCAAACGGCCATTAAACAAGCTATGGCTGATGTGGAGCTTCCTGATCAGAAAATCTCAATTCAAACCATTAAATCATTCATCTCCAGCGCCAAAAACGAATTGGTTGGCCCGGAAAAGTATCCTGCAGTAGCCAGTGGTTATCTTCAGGATCTTGCGGCAAAGATTTATCCAAAATACCAGGAGGTATTGAAGCGAAATAACGCTCTTGATTTTGACGATTTACTGATGCAAACTGTCGTCCTCTTCCAACAATTTCCCGAAGTTTTGGCAAAATATCAATCGCTTTGGACATACATTCACATTGATGAGTATCAGGACACAAATCATGCTCAATATATGTTTGCGAAGCTTCTGGCAGCGAAATCACACAACCTGTGTGTTGTTGGTGATGACTGGCAATCAATCTATTCCTGGCGCGGGGCGAATTTTCGTAACATTCTCGATTTTGAGCGTGACTATCCCAAGGCTAAAGTTGTTAAACTAGAACAAAATTATCGTTCGACCAAAGCGATTCTAGAAGCTGCTCACCATGTTATTTCGAAAAATGAACAGCGAAGCGAGAAGAAACTCTTCACAGACAATGTAGCTGGCATGCCGATCATAGTAATGGATGCTCGCGACGAAAGAGAAGAAGCGACTCTCGTTATTCGTGAGGCTGAAAGACTGACTCGTGAAGAGGGTTACCGGCTGAATGATATCGCGATTCTTTATCGTACCAATGCCCAATCACGTTCGCTGGAGTCAGAATTCGTCAAATTTCGAGTGCCGTATCGCATTGTTGGCGGTTTCCGTTTCTTCGAACGCAAAGAAATCAAAGATATTATTGCCTATCTCAGGCTAGTAAATTCTGATAATGATTGGGTTGCTTTTGAGAGAATTATTAACGTACCAACAAGGGGAATAGGCGATACCTCTCTTGCTAAAATTCTCGAATTTGGGCGCCGCAGTGGTCATTCCATTTCTTCAGTTCTAGATAGAGTGAATGAACTTGGTTTGGGACCAAAGCAAACAAGTGCACTCGTCGATTTTGCTCGTCTGTTAGAGGTTCTTGGTCGTGCCAAAGAGAGCGAGAGTCTGCCAGAGCTCATTGAACTTACTATCAAAAAAAGTGGTTACGAAAGTTTTCTAGACGACGGTACAATTACGGGTGAAGACCGTATTGAGAACGTGCGTGAACTTTTGTCAGTAGCACAAGAATTTGTAGCCGAACATGGTAGTAGCGATCTCGAAGGTTTTCTCGAGGAAGTCGCTCTGATTGCAGATATTGATAACTGGAATCCTGATGAAGAAGCGGTGACCTTGATGACCCTCCATGCAGCTAAAGGTCTCGAATTTAAAGCTGTTTTCATGGTGGGGATGGAGGAAAATCTCTTTCCTCACGCCAATAGCGCTTGGGACCAAGAACAGCTAGAGGAAGAACGTCGCCTCTGTTATGTTGGTATCACTAGGGCAAGAGAAAGATTGTATTTTACATTGACTAGATCTCGCATGCTTTATGGTAAAACGATGAGCAACAGCCCTTCTAGGTTTCTAGCTGATATTCCAGCTCATTTGATTGCGGGTTATGAAAATACTCTTAGCTCCCCGGTTACTAAGGAAGTTGCCGAAGAATCTCTGAGTGGTTATTTAAATGTTGGCGACAAGGTGGAGCACGAAGATTTTGGTAAAGGCTTGGTTACGGCCATTGACGATGACGAAGTCACTGTTAATTTCGATGATTATGGCATCAAGTGGCTCTCAATGAGCTACGCAAAACTCAAAAAGATTTAGCCTGTGCACAACGATTGACAGCCCTAGTCTTTCGGACTACAATGGCCTTTGCTAAAGAAAATGCAATCATAACTTATGAATACTCCCTCCAAACTAGATATTCTCCATGGGTTTTATGGTAAGGCGAAATTTGCCTTTTTGATTGTCTTCTCGTTCTCAATTGTGTTTCTCTCACTCATTTCTCATAGTGCTTATGGCGAGAGTGTCGTTGGTACTGTCCAGACTAGGCTCGCAGTGAAAATTGACGGGAAGACTCAGAACATAACGACAACACAGAATAATATTGATGCCGCTCTGAAACAAAACAACATTGATTTAGCCCAAAATGATATTACTGAGCCGCCGCTGAATACTTATCTCGGTGGTAAAACTATAAATGTTAATGTTATTCGCGCCATACCGGTACTAATTACTGACGGTAATCAGTCGTGGGCGGGCAAATCAGCCTATACCCAGCCATTTGACATACTGAAACAGCTTGATGTGACTATTTATCCGGAAGATAAGGTATCGGCAGAATTAATCCTTGATCCAGCTGCCGTTGGACTAGTTGGACAAGACATTATCATTAATCGTGCTCCTGTATATACAATTTACGTTGATGGGGAAACAAAAGTAGTGAGAAGCTGGGCAAATACTATTGGTGACGTTTTAAATGGTAATGTGACTCTCGGGCAGAGAGATATTGTAGTCCCCTCCGTTGATCAGAAGGCCATTTCTGGTGAGATAACCATCACTAGGATTAACGTTTTTGATACCGATGAAGTAAACCCTATCCAGTACCAAACAGTTTATGATGACAATTACTACTTAGCTCAAGGTAAGACCAATACAGTTACCGCCGGAGTAAATGGTAGTAAAAGCCAAACTTTCAGAGTAACCATGAAAGATGGGATTATGGTTGATAAAACCTTACTCACAGAGTCAATCCTTCAGGGACCGGTAACCGCTGTTATCGAAAGAGGAAAGATGCCATCGAATAGTCCATTTTTTAGATCGGATTACTGGGATTGGATGGTACAGGCAGGTTCTCAGTATGGCGTTAGTGCCTTAGATTTATTTAATGTGGCATCATGTGAGAGTCACGTAAATGCTAATTCTGCTGGTTCATACTATGGTATGTTTCAATATGGGCTTGATTTCTGGGCAAGTGCCTCAGCTGATGCTGGGTTTGCGGGTGTTAGTTGGAATAATGCTAAAGCTCAAATTTTCACAACGGCCAAGTATACTGCAGCCCATGGCTGGGGTCGGTGGGGCTGCAAGCCTTAAAACCTCTTCTTAAATCGTGCTTATTCAAGTATAATGTGGCCAGAAAGGCCTCTTTTTTTATGGACTTGACGGACATTACAGATATCAAGAGAACTCTGAAAGCATATGGTGCCTATACCAAGAAGGACCTAGGGCAGCATTTTTTAGTTGATGCAGAAGCGCTTGCCACTATTGTGGACGCCGCTGAAATTACAAAGGAAGATAGAATTGTAGAAGTCGGCCCAGGCATGGGTGTTCTGACTCGAGAACTTTGTAAGAAAGCCAAAGAAGTCTTAGCTTTAGAATTCGATAAGGCCATGATTGCGATTATTAAAACCTCATGTATTAAGCATACTAACCTCAAGGTTGAGAATGTTGATGTGCTCAAATTTGATACATCTGGCCTGGGCGCCTACAAGGTGGTGGCCAACCTGCCTTATTATATTACCTCAGCAGTCATTAGACTTTTTCTCGAAGCCGAAAATAAACCTGAGGAAATGGTTTTACTCATTCAGAGAGAAGTGGCAGAACGCATATGTGCGAAACCGTCCAGAATGAGTATCCTGGCTGTTTCCGTTCAATTCTATGGCAATCCACAGATAATTGATGTTGTGCCGAGAACTTCATTTTTTCCCGCACCAAAAGTGGATTCAGCAATCATTAGGATTAAAGTTTATCGTAAACCTCTTTTTGATGTTGATTCACGCTTGTTCTTTCGAATTGTGAAGGCCGGTTTTGGTGAGAAGCGTAAGCAACTGACAAACTCACTTACAGGCGGTTTGGGTTTGAATAAGGAAACTACAGATCAGATTTTGAACGAGGCAAAGGTTAGTCCAATGGCTAGAGCCGAAAGTCTAGCGATGATTGATTGGTATAACATTTATAATGCATATCAAAAACTAATTGTGAGGTAGAAATGAAAAGGGTAAAAATGTCAGTCACTGGAGATGTTCAAGGAGTCTTTTTTCGTCATTTTGCGAAACAAGAAGCAGACCGTCTTGGTCTAGCGGGTTGGTGTCGCAATGAGTCTGATGGAAGCGTTTTTATCGTTGTCGAAGGTGAAGAAAAAAATGTCGACCTCTTCATCCGTTGGGCGAAAAAGGGTAGTGAGCTCGCAACAGTTGAGAATGTCGACGCTAAAGAAGAAAAATTCACAGGTTTAGAGCAGGGATTTGAGATTAGATAATGGGAAAAATTTACGTAGTATCAACACCAATAGGGAATTTGTCTGACATCACGCTACGTGCACTCGAGACTTTGGAGAGCGTGGATATAATTGCGTGTGAAGATACTCGTCATACATTGCAACTTCTGAACCATTTTGAGATAAAAAAGCCACTTGTTAGTTATCATCAGCATTCCAAAATAGGGAAGATTGAACAAATAATTAGTTCAATATTGGAGGGTAAAAATGTTGCCGTGGTGACCGATGCCGGTACCCCTGGAATCAGTGACCCTGGCGAAATACTCATTCGTGAGGCTATCAAGAATGAGATTGAAGTTGAACCAATCCCAGGTGTTTCAGCTGCGATTACTGCGCTTTCTATCTCCGGTTTGCCAACAGATGAATTTATATTCATTGGTTTCTTACCACACAAAAAGGGTAGGCAAACCAAGTTAAAAGAATTGGCAACCCTGAATCGAACAATTATTTTGTACGAATCACCGTTTCGAATCATTAAGCTTTTGAACGAACTGCTCGAATTTGTTGGTGATAGACAAGTTGCGGTTAGTAGAGAACTGACGAAGAAATTCGAGGAAACTTATCGTGGCAAGATCAGCGAAGTATTACCAAATATCAAAGAAAAAGGCGAATTTGTAGTCATCCTGGAGGGGAAATGATCAAAACTATTATTTTTGATAACGGAGGAGTTCTTGTTTCTGGGAATGAAGACGGAGTTTATCAGCTTTTTTCTAATGCTTATAATACAAATAAGCGTGATGTAAAAATTGAGTATGATTGGTGTGCTAGAAGGTTGGACTCTGGAGAACTCACCTCTCGAGATTTTTATAAAAAGTTGGAAGAGATCTTCGGTGTTGTCATTCCGTATGAAGTGATTAAAGATGAGCACAGAAATGCTTTTGTCCGAAAAGAAGACGTTATTGCTTATGCAAAAAGTCTGAAAAATCATTTTGATTTGGCGCTGCTATCTAATTTCGGTGACTATTTCGATGAATTTAATCAGGACTGGGATCTTGGAGAACTTTTTGATGACAATAAAATGTTTGTCTCCTGCAAGATTGGCCTAACAAAACCCGACAAGGGAATCTATGAGTATACTTTGCAGCAGCTTGGTCGTAAGCCGGAGGAGACTGTATTCATTGATGACAGATTGCAGAATATCGAGACCGCTCGCTCTCTTGGTATGAATGTTGTACAATTTAAGTCGGCAGAACAGCTAAAAACTGATCTTACCAAAATCATCGAAAGAGAAAATGGTAAAAGATAAATTCTATATTACAACCCCGATTTATTATGTGAATGCTGCTCCTCATCTGGGCAGTGCTTATACCACGATTGCGGCTGATGTGCTTGCGCGTTATTATCGTAGCAAACTTGGTGCTGAAAATGTTTTCTTTATGACCGGTACAGATGAACATGGCGCTAAAATCCAGGAAATTGCCGAGAAAGCCGGTAAAACGCCAAAGGTTTTCACTGACGAGATTGCCTCTGAGTTTCAGAAAACTTGGAAGAATCTGAACATTTCTTATGATAATTTTATTCGCACAACTGACAAACACCATGTGGAGGCGGTGAAATGGGTGACTCAGAAACTTTATGATCAAGGTGATATCTACAAAGGCAGCTATCAAGCACTTTATTGTGTCGGCTGCGAGCAATATAAAACCAAGTCGGAACTTCTGGAGGGCAATATCTGCCCTGATCACAACCGTGAATGCGAAATTCACGAGGAGGAAGCTTATCTCTTCGCGCTATCTAAATATGAAAATCAGTTAGAGCAACTCATTGGTTCCAATAAAATTTTGATTCGTCCAGAAGCTCGTAAAAATGAGGTCCTTTCTTTCATTCGAAGCGGACTTGAAGATGTGGCTATTTCCAGGAAGAAGGAAAATGTTTCTTGGGGCATTGATCTACCATTTGATGACACTCATACGACTTATGTCTGGGTGGATGCCTTTTTGAACTATCTCACTGGTCTGGGTTGGCCAGAGGATACCGAGAAATCCGATAAGTTTTGGCCAGCTGATGTACAACTTATGGCCAAAGATATTATTCGGGTTCATGCCACTATCTGGCAAGCAATGTTGATTGCACTAAATCTACCAACGACAAAAGAACTCTTTGTTCATGGATATTTCACAATTAATGGGAAAAAGATGAGTAAATCGCTTGGAAATGTGCTGGAACCGAATGAACTTGTCGAGAAATTCGGCGCTGATGCCGTGCGATATGCCGTTCTTCGTGAATTCCCATTCGGTTCCGATGGTGATATTTCCGAGGAGAAAATTACTGCCAGATATAATTCAGATCTAGCCAACGATCTTGGAAATCTCGTGAACAGAGTTATTGTGATGCTTTCAAAATATGGGGTTAAACCCTCCGAGAAAGTTAGTGAGGTAGCTAGCATATCAGAAGAATTAGCCAACCTTCGCTTTGATCTAGCGCTTGATAAGATTTGGGAGATAGTCAGATCTTCAAATGTACTGATAGACACCGAAAAACCCTGGGAGCTTGCTAAATTTGACGTAGAAAAACTGACTACTGTGCTCGGGAAACTTTCGGAGAACATTTCTGAACTGACTATTCTGCTTTCACCATTTATGCCAGAAACTGCCGAGAAAATAAAAGGACAACTGAAATCACTGAAGCCAGATCCGCTTTTCCCACGTATCGAAGTAAAAGAATAGTGGGAGGAGGAGGGAACTTTGCACGATAATCCACAATCTACTGTTTCTCATCAGCTTTTTAGACTTCGTTTTACGGAGCTAAATGAGATATATGCCACAATGAGTTTACGTACGCTCGGTCTTGGGCTTATTGGAATATTTATTCCAATTTTCCTGTATCTCAATCACTATTCTATACGCGATTTCATGTTAATTTACCTGATTATGTATGTGACGGAACTCGTCTTTGAATATGTTTCAGCTAAAAAAATCCGAACTATTGGTCCCAAACATTTGATCGCTTTCAGTATCCCTATTACAATTGCTCATTTCTGGATTCTTGGTACTTTGCCGATATATCACTGGCCGCTTTGGCTTATCGGTGTGGTTGGCGGTATTGGAATGGCTCTTTATTGGCAGCCGTACCATTATGATTTCTCACTTTCTAAGCATAGGAGAAAAGCTACCAGGGAAGTTAGTCGCGTTTACATCCTTCTTGCCCTTATGAGTGCGATGGCACCATTCCTTGGTGGTATCATTGCAACTCAGTTTGGTGTTGGCTGGCTCTATCTGATAGTTCTCTTAATTCTTGGTTGTTCGATTTTTCCACTTTTAAAAACTAGTGAACCAATCGTGCCAAAAGGTGATTTTGACCTACATAAGATTAAACTGAAAGATATCTGGCGGGACATCATCTCTTATATCGGGAATGGTTGGGAATCTACCACAGTTGCCTCATTCTGGCCACTTTTCGTTTTTCTAATTGTAAAGAACTATCAATCAGTGGGCTTTCTAACTTCTTTGGCTCTCGTAATTACTGTTGTCACAACTTATTATGTTGGAAAACAAGCCGACAAAAGAGATAGAAGCAAGTTTATCAAAACAAGCGGTTTAGCCAGTGGTCTTTTGAATGCTCTCCAGATTTTTGCTTTAACTGCTTCGCATGTGATGATGCTTAATCTGGGTCGTAATCTAGCGGACTCGCTCGGGAACGCGCCATATACTTCGGAATATTACCTTCACGCAGATGAGAGAAGTAGATCTGAGTATCTTTATGTCATGGAGAGTATGATAGATATAGGGAGAATATTCTTGTTTGGTAGTCTTATCATTCTAAGTTATTTTACGACGACACGCCTAGTTCTAATTGCGGCATTGATTTTAGGAGGGGTAGGTTCACTACTTTTCACGCTAATGCCAAGAGCACAATGTGAAATTTGTCACCCAACTGAAAACAGAAAAATTAGAGTATCACGTCATATTTTGGTCCCGAGTTCATTAAAATCAGAGGTACAACATGAAACTAATTGATAGCCACGCCCATTTAGATTTTGACGATTTTCACGACGATTTTGACACCGTTCTTCGTCGTGCGGCAGAAACCGGAGTCGAGAAGATAATAAATATCGGTGCGAACTTGGATCGTAGTCGTGCCTCGGTTTTACTGGCAGATAACTATCCCAATATTTATGCCACCGTTGGTGTCCACCCTGAGGAAGCTGGGGATATTGACATAGAAAGTGTCCATGATGAGCTTCTTACACTTGCCGAGAGTTCCAAGAAAGTTGTCGGTATCGGCGAAACAGGTTTGGATTACAATGCGCACGGTTTCAACAAGGAGGAACAAATCAAGCTTTTTCAAATCCATATCGAGGTTGCACATCATCTTGGACTGCCGCTTGTAATTCATATCCGTAATGGTGAGGACGAAGAAGCTGTTGCCACGGCTTATGAGATTTTAGAAAAGGCCGGTTATTTCCGAGGCGTTATCCATTGTTTTACTCTCAATTCTGATTGGGCTAAAAGGTTTATCGACCTTGGGTTCTACCTTGGTTTTACTGGCATTGTCACTTACAAGAACGCTGATGCTATTCGTGAAGCTGCAAAATTTGTTTCTGAAGATAGGTTTTTGGTCGAAACGGATTGTCCCTTCCTAGCTCCGCAGAAACATCGTGGACAGAGAAATGAGCCAGCATTTGTTACCGAAGTGGCTGAGAAAATTGCTGAAGTAAAAAACTTACCAGTAGAGAGAATTGCAGAAATCACTTTCGCTAATACAGAAAATCTGTTTCAATTGAAATAGAAAGATTGGGGGCCTAATGGACAAAGTCAAAAAGGAAACCCTAGAAGAACTGATGAAGAAGGATGGAGTAGACTCGGCGGCTGAGGAAAACAAAGCTGATGCAATTGCTTTGGATGAACCGAAGAGGCGGACTTGGCTGATTGTACTACTCAGTGTTGCGGGAACCTTGCTCGTGGCCGGTGGGGCATATGTCGCGTACCAATCCTATAAAGCTAGCAACCAATTGAACAATGAAGAAAAAATCGAGACCCCGGCGACTCAAAATTCAGAGCAAGGAGTGCCGGCACCGACCAGTGCTTCGGCACAGATCATCTACACGAACGCTCCTGAAGGTTTAAATTTACGTCAAACAGCAGATCCAGCTGGTCAAGTCTTGAAGATTATTCCTTTTGGTACGAACCTCACCGTTACAGAAACACAAGGTGATTGGTATAAAGTGGAATATGATAGTGCTACTGGTTGGTGTGCGAAATTATATACGCAGGCCTCGGACCCGCTTGTTTACAAAAATACTGATTACAATTTCCAGCTAACCTTTCCAAACACGTGGAGCACTTATACGGTTGTGAAACGAAGCACTGTCGATGCTGGTGCAACGGCATATTATGATGTCAATCTGGCCACGACAGACACAGCTACTTACACGAGCGGCGTAGCTCCAATGTTCGTTATCGGTGTTTATACACCTTCGCAATGGACAACTCTCAGTAATAGTGGTGAGCCTGCACCGACTCTTTTGAAACAAACAAGCGATTATGCATTTGGCTATTCTGTTGCTCAAGCGACACCCACAGATCTCGCTTCTTTAAGGGCGGACGTCATAACAATAGCTGCTTCATTCCAGCAATTATAAGATTTGACAAAAGTTACCGTGAATGTTACCCTTGATGTAGGGTAACATTTTATTTTAAGGATATTATGAAAGAAACATTTATTACCACAGCCGAACTAGCGAACGACGCTTCTAAACTGCTCCGCAATCTGAAAAAAGGTGAAGGCACGGTTATTTTGCGTTATTCAGAACCTGTTGGGGTCCTTATTTCTTGGGATGATTATAAGAGAATTGAGAACATAGAAGTTGATAAAGTTACCGAGTGTAAAGCTTGTCTCGGAGCTATCAAGAAGGGGGCAAAATAATGGGTTATCCCGCAAACGCAGAATATAATAAATTGGTACGAGATCGAATTCCTGAAATCATTGTTGCAGACGGCTTACAAGTTGAAACTCGCGATCTCACACAACCGGAAATAGTTCAGGAATTGCTCAGAAAAGTCGTTGAAGAGGCTAAAGAACTTTCTGAAGCCGAGGGAACAGACGACATCTCAAAAGAAATGTCAGATGTTCTCGAAATTTTGATTTCACTTTCTGAAAGACTTGGTATTAGCATGGACGAAGTTGAGAAACTTCGTAAGGTGCGTGCTGAAAAACGCGGTAGATTCGAGAAAGGAATATATCTTGTCCGTACCTATAAGGAGGAAGAATGATTTACTTAGATAATGCTGCTACAACACCGGTTTCAGACGAAGTTCTTGCTTCGATGATGCCATATTTCTCGGAAAAATTTGGCAATCCTTCTAGTATTTACGCGCTGGGGCGTGAAGCCAAAGAAGCAGTAAGCGAATCCCGTGAAACTGTGGCGAATCTTTTGGGGGCTAATCCAGCCGAAATTATTTTCACAAGTGGGGCGACCGAGTCCAATAACTTGGCTCTAAAAGGTGTCTGCCAATCAGCTGCCAATATTTTGATGGCAACACCTCATGTCATAGTTAGCTCGGTTGAGCATCACTGTGTTCTGGATTCTGCGAAATATCTACATAATTCCTATGGTGTGGATGTAACATATTTGCCAGTGAACAAAGAGGGCTTGGTAGACCCAGAGGATGTGCGCGCAGCGATCCGTGATAATACCGCCATTATATCCGTCATGTTTGGTAACAATGAAACGGGTTCCATAGAACCGATAGCAGAAATCGGGAAGGTGGTAGCTAGCGCCAGAGAAGAGCGCAAGAAGAGCGGAAATGCTCTACCAATTGTTTTTCACACTGACGCAGTTCAGGCATTTCAATATATTGATTTTGATGTAGATTCTTTGGGCGTGGATATGCTTTCGCTGACCGCTCATAAATTTTATGGTCCGAAAGGGGTTGGTCTGCTCTACGTTCGTAAGGGAACCAAATTTTCGCCACAGCAGCAAGGGGGCGCACAAGAGCGTGGGCTTAGGGCCGGCACAGAAAATGTGCCATATATCGTCGGGATGGCTGAAGCGATGACTGTCGCCAAGAGAGAAATGACCAAACACAAAGCACAAATCACAGAACTTAGGGACTACCTAACCGAAAGAATCGCTAAGGAAATTCCTGAAGCTGAAACAATCGGTCCAAAGGACCCAAGTAAACGTTTGCCACACATTGCTTCTTTTCTGTTCAAACGAATTGAGGGTGAATCGATACTAATCAATCTCGATTTGCTTGGGATAGCTGCTTCCAGTGGTTCCGCTTGCACCTCTGGTTCGTTAGAGCCATCACATGTTACTAAAGCGATGGGATATGCCGATATGGACGCTCATGGAGCAGTTAGATTTTCTTTTGGTAAGATGAATAGTAAGGCCGATATTGATGAGATGATGAAACATTTACCGGGAATTGTAGAAAAATTAAGGGCAATGAGCCCGATAAAGTAGGAGAAATAATGGCAGAATTATATGGCGAAAAGGTGATGGATCACTTCACAAATCCCAGGAATGTAGGCGAAATCAAGAAAGCTGACGGTGTCGGCACGACTGGTAATCCAACTTGTGGCGATATCATGAAAATGTATCTCAAAATTGGAAAAAATGCGGAAGGCAAAGAATATATTGAGGATATTAAGTTCCAAACATTTGGTTGCGGGGCAGCCGTCGCTACCTCTAGCATGGTCACGGAAATGGTGAAGGGGAAGACTCTAGAGGAAGCTGAGGGAGTTTCTAACGCCGCAGTGGCTGAAGCCCTTGGCGGTTTACCACCAGTGAAGATGCATTGCAGCAATTTGGCCGCGAATGCTCTGCATGAAGCCATCAAAGACTATAGGAAAAAACATGAAGGTAAATGAAAATAGTACCTTAGCCGAAATAGTCGCAGATTCGTTAGCAGAAGAGATTTTACATAAGCACGGTGTGCCTTGTGTAACTTGTCCATATGCGGCTCAAGAAATGAATACTCTCACAATTGGTCAAGTTTCCAAGATTTATGAGCTTAATTTGCCCGCGATACTGAAGGATTTGAACAAATAATTTCGTAGCCCTTGACATAGGGAATGCCAAGGGCTAACATTAGATAAGATTGCATCCCCAGTGGGGGGATGGGGGATAATAAAAAAGGAGTATTATGGCAAACGAAAAAGTTAAACAAGACATTATGCACCGCGCGAAAATCATTGAGGGCCATATCAAGAAGGTGGTTAGTATGATTGAGGCAGATGCATATTGTATCGATACACTGAACCAATCTTTGGCAGTACAAAACGCTCTCAAAAAGATGGATGAGGTTATCTTAAAAAACCATTTGAAGACTTGTGTTGCTCACAAAATTCAGGATGGCCAAGCCGATGAGGCGACCAGAGAAGTTCTAGAAGTTTTTCGTAAACGAGTAGGCTAGTATGAAAGAAGTAATCGAAGTCAAGGGAATGCACTGCCGGTCTTGTGAAATACTCATTGAGGAGAAAGTTAGTAAGATTTCTGGTGTTACCAAGGTTCATGCAAATAGCAAAAGAAGCAATGTGACGGTGTATTCAAACGACGCCGTTTCTAAGGCTGATATTATTGGAGCGATCAAAGAAGCTGGATATGAAGTTGGTAAAAACGAATTGCCGTTTATACAAGCAAAATTTCAGGACATCCTATTTATCATAGTCTCATTTCTTACCTTAGTGTTTATATACCTGCTTGCTAATCGTGTAGGTCTAGCAAAAGATTTGTCGCTTGGAGCAACTGGCCCATCAACTAGCTTAGCCGTGATATTCACAATTGGCGTTACTGCGGGTCTTTCCAGTTGTATGGCTCTAGTCGGCGGTCTCGTGCTGGGCGCCTCTGCAAGATATGCTGAGAAACATCCAGAAGCTACCCCGGCTCAAAAATTTCGTCCTCATTTATTCTTTAACCTTGGTAGAGTCCTCGCATTCTTCCTTTTAGGTGGTTTAATCGGGGAGCTTGGATCATTTTTGAAGTTGTCATCCACTTTTACCGGATATTTCATGATTGTTGTGGGTATATTCATGTTCCTTTTGGGGGTGCAATTACTGCAACTTTTCCCAAGATTTAGTACTATCTTTACATTACCAAAGGGACTTTCTAAAATCCTTGGTCTTAATAAGGCCAGTGGGGCAGAATATAGTCACAAAAACTCCATGATTTTAGGTGGACTGACGTTTTTTCTGCCTTGTGGCTTTACTCAGGCGATGCAGGTTTATGCTATAAGCACCGGAAATTTCGTAAGTGGAGCCATGATAATGGGTGTGTTTGCTCTTGGGACAACTCCGGGTTTACTCGGTGTTGGAGGATTAACTTCTATTTTGAAGAAAGGAAATCTGACTAGTTACTTTTATAAATTTATCGGTGCGCTAGTTATACTGTTATCGCTTTATAACCTTTCGAACGGGCTTACGCTTTCGGGATTGAAATCGACTTTTGAGTCAAATTCCCAAACACAGACTGAGCAAACAGCCGCAGCGACGGGACCAGTCCAAATTGTTCAAGCGACTTACGATAAAGACAACAGTGTGACACCGAAAAAGTTCACTTTCAAAGTCGGTCAACCGGTTAGTATCCAGATTTATGCTAAGGACGATGGCTTTGGTTGTATGGGCTCAATTATGATTCCAAATCTAGTCACTCAACCTCAGTTCTTTGTCAAAGGCGAGACAGTTAAACTAGAGTTTACCCCCAAAAGTACCGGTAAATATTATCTGACTTGTGCTATGGGTGTACCGGCTGGCCAGATAGAAATTGTAAACTAGGAGATATTATGAGCAAGAAATCTTGTACTTTAGATATTCAAGGAATGCATTGTGCCTCATGCTCGACGGTTATCGAAAACGTCCTAAACAAGACGAAAGGCGTTGAGAAAGCGAATGTTAATTATGCCACCGAGAAGGCGACAATCGAATATGATTGTGACATTGTCGATGTTAATAAACTGATTAAAACGGTCGAAGGTATTGGTTATAAAGCGGCTTTGCATGAAGCTTCAAACGTTCAAGAAAAGGCGAAAAACGAAGAGACGAAGAAACTGACACAAAAACTCGTTTTTGCGCTGATTTTGGCAATTCCAGTCCTCCTTATTTCTATGCCGCAGCTCCTTATGTTATTTGGTATCAATGCTGAAATGTTGATGAGTTTCCCTGGCCGAAAACTGCTCCTTTTCGCTCTGACTACACCAATTCAATTCTACGCCGGTTGGCAGTTTTACAAGGGTGCATTGGCTGCTGCCAAAAATAAAACTTCGAACATGGACACACTAGTCGCAATCGGAACTTCGGCGGCTTATTTCTACTCCGTGGCGACGACATTCTTCATTTCTGGGGATTCATATTATGAGGTGGCAGCACTGCTGGTTACTTTTATTCTAATAGGGAAGTTATTGGAAGCAAAAGCAAAGGGGAAGACTTCTCAAGCTATCAAAAAAATGATGGGGATGCAGGCTAAAACAGCACGTGTGAGACGAGATGGGAAAGAAATGGACGTGTTAGTAACAGAGGTTATAGTTGGGGACATTGTCATTGTGCGTCCTGGGGAAAAGATTCCGGTTGATGGCGAGATAGTAAAAGGGGCCACTTCTATAGATGAATCAATGATCTCTGGAGAATCGATACCTGTTGAGAAAAATGTTGGGGACAAAGTCATCGGAGCCACAATAAATAAAAACGGGGCTATTGAATTTCGAACCACTCAAGTCGGTGAAGGAACGGTTCTGGCTCAGATTGTGAAACTGATCGAAGACGCTCAGGGTTCGAAGGCACCAATTCAGCGTTTTGCCGATCGAATCTCGGCTTATTTCGTGCCTGCGGTCATCGGCTTGGCTCTGACTACTTTTGTAGTTTGGTACTTCATTGTTGGTCAAACATTCGTCTTCTCTTTGCTTCTAGGAGTCTCGGTGATAGTTATTGCTTGCCCATGTGCACTCGGACTGGCTACACCGACGGCCATAATGGTCGGAACAGGAAAGGGCGCTGAAAGAGGTATTCTGATCAAGTCTGGAGAGGCCCTAGAAACTGCGCAGAAGCTCGACGTTATCATCTTTGATAAGACCGGGACATTGACTCATGGCAAGCCGATTCTCACTGATATTGTCGTTATGGACAAAAAAATTAGTGAAAATGAGGTTCTTTCGATTGCTGCGTCACTGGAAAAGCTAAGTGAACACCCATTGGCTGAGGCAATCGTGCGAGGTGCCGAAGATAAAAAAGTGAAGATAACTGAAGTCAAAAAGTTTGCTGCCATTCCCGGACATGGAGTTGGGGGCGAAATAGAGGGAAACGAATATTTTCTCGGCAACCGTAAACTGATGTCTGATGAAAAAATAGCTACTTCTGGTGTCGAGGATACGATGGTAAAGATGGAGAATGAGGGCAAGACGGCCATGATTATTGCGACCAAAAAAGAAGTTATTGGGTTGGTTGCTGTCGCTGACACCCTGAAAGATAATTCTGCCCAGGCCATCAAAACCTTGAAAGAAATGGGTATTACCACGGTGATGATTACTGGAGATAACCGAAGGACGGCTGATGCAATTGCGAAGCAAGTTGGAATTGATAAAGTTCTAGCCGAAGTTCTGCCAGAAGACAAGGCGAATGAGGTAAAGAGATTTCAGAAGGAAGGTAAGATAGTAGGCATGGTGGGGGATGGTATCAACGACGCGGTAGCCCTGACTCAAGCCGACGTCGGTTTGGCACTTGGCAGTGGTACTGACGTGGCGATGGAATCGGGTGATGTCGTGCTCATCAAAAATGATCTACGAGACGTTGTTACGGCCATAAAACTTTCCAAAGCGACAATGAACAAAATTAAACAGAATCTTTTTTGGGCTTTTGGCTACAATGTGGCTGGGATTCCAATCGCGGCTGGTATTCTGTATCCATTTACTGGCTGGTTACTCAAACCGGAACTGGCTGGACTGGCAATGGCATTATCTAGCGTCAGTGTCGTTACGAATTCTTTATTGCTTCGTCGCAAAAAACTCTAATGTTCGATAAAGCCTGTCAAGTCTGGTAAAATTACTTTATGAACTATCTCGATATTATAATAGTTGGGTTTGTCCTTCTTATGATGTATTTCGGCTACTTGCGTGGCTTCATCAAGGAATTTGCTTCGTTGTTTGCACTTGGTCTTGCGCTGCTTCTCGCCAGTTTATATTATCCGAACGTTGGGAACCTAATCACAAAGGGGTTAGGATTGTCTAATGGTCTTGCCGGAAGCATGGGTTTTTTCGTTATTTGGTTTCTGGTCGAATTTATCTATTATGCTCTTAATGTTGCTTTCTATGACAAAATTCCGGATAAAATTGTTGATTCGAGAATAAATAGGTGGTCCGGAGTTGTCCCGGGTGCTCTTAGAGGGATTCTGTTTGTTTGGTTTACTGTTAATTTGCTCTTCTTATTACCGATTTCCGGAGTAATTGGAAATCAGTTTCGCACATCAAATATTTCAAAGATCTTTACTAAGAATAATGTGGTCGTCGGGAATTTTCTCGGGAAAACTTTTGGTCCGGCGGCGTCTGATACGGTTGGTTTCCTCACGGTTACACCACAGAGTAGTGAATCGATAAAACTTAGTTATACAACTACAGAAGTGACTGTTGATGCTGCTTCCGAAAAGTTGATGTTTGACGCAGTTAATAAAGAAAGGACTTCGAGGGGCCTAAACCCGCTTGTTCTTGATGAGAAACTGACGAAAGTTGGTGAAGAGCATTGCCGAGATATGTTTGCAAAAGGTTATTTCTCTCACAACACTCCAGATGGAATTACTCCGTTTCAACGAATGGATAAAGCCGGCATAGTTTATCTTTCAGCGGGCGAAAATCTGGCCTTGGCACCGACAGAAAGTGATGCTATGACAGGACTCATGAATAGTGCCGGACACAAGGCAAATATTCTCTCCGCAGACTTTGGGAAAGTCGGAATCGCAGTTATTGACGGCGGTATCCATGGTAAGATGTTTGCACAGGAGTTTACAAATTAATGGTTAAAAAATTAATCATCGCCGTATTTATTGCAATCGCAGTCGTCATATTTGTGCCGATGCTCATTGCTCTCTACCTTTCTCCGCAAGATGCGCTGACGAAGACTGATCTTATAGTCGTGGTTTCTGGGGGTGACACAGATGCGCGAATTTCGGAGGGTGTAAAACTATACTTGCAAAAGTGGGCGCCAAAAATACTCTTCTCAGGTGCAGCTGCATCGGGGGACGTCTCCAATGCACTTGCTATGGAGAGAATCGCAATTTCTAAAGGTGTGCCAGCGGAAGATATTTTGATTGAAGAAAATTCCAAAACGACCACCGAGAATGCCGAATTCTCGTCAAAAATCATTAATGAAAATAATTACAAAAGTATTATTCTAGTAACCTCGCCGTATCATCAGAGACGCGCTTACTCGGAATTTCGTCAAGCTCTGGGGAAAGATTTTAAGATAGTGAACCACTCAGCGAAGGATGATACATGGGCCAAGAAAAGTTGGTGGGATAATGCCAATGCTCGTTTTCTCACTTTTACCGAAATAATGAAAAATTTCTATGAAACTATAAGGGCAGCAACTGGTGGTCGGTAGTTGTGTTAACATATTTCGAACCCAGTGGTTAACGGTGTTGATGCGGCTCGTAAGTCTTCCCGGTGATGGAATAATCATCCCGATACTTCTAGTTGTTATTTTAGCAGTACTTTTCTACCGCAAGGATAAGACTTTTGCCTATGTTTTGGCGATCGCACCATTAGTTGGAGAGATAATAAAGTCTCTTCTGAAAAATTATTATAGGGAACCAAGGCCGGCATTTTTCGGCTGTTCTGTTCTCACTAAATACATGGATCAATTCTCTTTCCCTAGTGGCCATACGATTTTCTACACCATTTTTTTTGGACTCATCGCATATTATTGTGTGAAACATTTTAATGACTTTTGGGTAAAAATTGGTCTCGTTGTTGCTATCTTTTTAATTTCAACGATAGGTTATTCCCGGGTATATCTGGGAGCTCATTGGCCCATTGATGTCGTTGGTGGATACATAATAGGTGGCGCAATTTTGACAATCGCAATTTTCGCTTATGAATTTTATGGAAAAGAGAAAAAGAATGTCTAGAGTTGCTGTTGCCATGTCTGGGGGAGTTGACTCGTCAGTTGCTGCAGCTCTAACTGTAGAAAAGTTTGGCGCGGATAACGTTTTTGGCGTTACTATGAAACTTTTTTGTTACTCGGAGAATCCTGAGCAAGAGTCGAAGGGTGGATTCACGAACAAAAGCTGCTGCTCTTTGGATGCCATCAACGATGCTGCCGCAGTTTGCAAACAACTTGGCATTCCACATTATGTTGTAAGTCTGGAAAAAGAATTTGAAGCTGAGATTATCGATAATTTTGTAAGTGAATATGAGGCTGGAAGAACGCCAAATCCGTGTATCCGATGTAATAGTTTAATCAAATTCAGGCATCTACTTCGTAAAGTTCAAGAATTGGGTGCTGAAACTTTGGTTACCGGACATTACGCACGAATAACCAGCGAAAATGGTGTTTTCCATCTTCTCACAGGTCTGGATAAGTCCAAAGACCAATCTTATTTCCTTTATAATTTGAATCAAGAACAACTTTCTCATACATTATTTCCTCTCGGAGAACTAACCAAAGTGGAAACTCGAAAGTTAGCGGAAAAATATGGTTTAAAAACGGCTCACAAGACAGAGTCGCAAGATATCTGTTTTGTAACCGCAACTACAAACGAATTTTTGTCAGATAGGGTCGAGGCGAAACATGGGAAAATTGTAGATACGAGCGGAAAAATTCTTGGGGAGCACACTGGGCTGCCATTCTACACAATCGGACAACGCAAGGGGCTTGGCGGGGGATTTGAAGAGCCGATGTATGTTGTTGGTCTGAATTTGGCCCAAAATGAACTCATGGTTGGAGGAGAAGAAGAGCTATATGATGACGAGATGACTGTTGCGTGCATTAGCTGGACATCTGTGGCGCCCAAATTCCCAGCAAATTTTGAAGTGAAGATTAGATATAACTCGGAAGCAGATCTGGCTGTTATTACTCAGGACGGAGATGTTTTAAAAGTGAAATTTGGGAGTCCCCAACGCGCTATAACTCCCGGCCAAACTGCCGTCTTTTATCAAAGAGACGAAGTTATTGGCGGAGGTATAATCTTGTCTACTAGTCAACATTGACTCGCTTGGTATAATAAGATTAACAGTATTCCCTGCACCTTCGGAGGGAGGTGAGTACGGTGCCAACCAAGAGGGTTACCCCGCAAGAAGTTGTGGCAGTCATGGACGGTAACTACGGTCTGACTGAAGCGAGTGCCAAGGTCCTGATCGACTTCTTCGAAGCAAGGCGGTGCAAAGACCATAAGTTGCATGGCGCGGAGAACGACTTCAGCCGCATGCGCGAAGAAATGGGTAAGGTCTTCCCAGATCCCCTTGAGAGACGCGACATCATCAACGCTTTCGAGAGCATGTTCCGCTGAGGGGGCGAGCACGTTGTCTGGACAGAAGCCGTTGACTCACAAAGGACGCATAAGCGTTTGAGTGCCGTATTTCCTTTGGGAAATGACGGCACTCCTCTTTTGAAAAACCTTCACTTGAAGGTTTTTTTGTGTTATTATCACCGCACGTAAGTACCTGAAAAAGGGATACAACTGCGGAGGTGCCGTAAATGTCGATGGTATTGTCGGAACGTAGCAAGACAATCCGTGATGCCTTGGAGCATTACGCAGTGAACGGGCTCTCTCTTCACTACGAGTGTGATGATGAGAACCAGTATTTCGAGCCACGTGACCATCCTGAGGGTGTCAGCCCGAATATGGCACAGATCTTCCTTCGGGTGGTCGAGATGTACAGCCGAGGCAATGTCTCGACGGTGTTCGGTCATGTCACGGCCAAGCCCGCGTTCGGCAGAGAGCTCCGGTCTCTGCTTAACACAGAGGGCTTTGTCTTCACCGAGATACCGAAGGGTAAGCTTCGTACGTACGCGTTCAAGGAGATGCCTGAAGGCAACGAGCCGTATGCACGGGTTATTGCCTTCTTGGCCAGGCACCCCGAGGCCGAAGCGATCATCCCTCTCACGATCAGTGTTGGCAATGAGTAGGTACAACGTTGTGGGCGGTCCGACGTATGTCGTCGGGCCGCCCATGCGACCCTTTCTAAAATCCGTTATTTAAGCTAATATATTTACATGACTGTTAATGAAATTCGCCAAAAATTTATCAATTACTTCGAATCGAAGGGGCATACAGCTATGCCTTCGTCCTCGCTCGTGCCCAAAGATGACAATTCGGTACTCCTGACAACGGCTGGTATGCAACAATTCAAAAAGTGGTTTTCTGGGGAAGTACCGGCTGAATATTCACGGGCTGTAACCGTCCAGAAATGTGTACGTACAAACGATATTGAAGAAGTAGGGGACGAAACTCATCTCACTTTCTTCGAGATGCTCGGTAATTTCTCATTCGGAGATTATTTCAAGAAAGAGGCAATTGAGTGGGGTCTGGAGTTCATTGAGAAGGAACTTGGTGTCGATAGAAAGCGTATCTGGGTTTCTATCTTTGCTGGAGACAAGGAAGTGCCACGCGATGATGAATCAGAACAAATTTGGCGCTCGCTTGGCATCACAGATATTCGTGAATTTGGTCGTGAAGACAATTTCTGGGGTCCAACTGGAACAGAAGGGCCATGCGGACCGACTTCCGAGATTTATGTTGATGATGTAGAAGTCTGGAATTTGGTTTTCAATGAATTTTATATGCAAGATGATGGCGTGCTCCTGCCTCTTCCGAAGACTGGAATAGACACCGGTGCGGGTCTCGAACGTGTTGCCGCAACCTTGAATGGTTTACCGGGCGTTTTTGATACCGATGAACTGACACAAGTTCGCGAATATGTTTGCAGTTTGATGCCAAAGAAGAATGATAGGGCAGAGAGAGTGATTACTGATCATCTCCGTACCGCTACATTCCTTCTTGCTGATGGCGTAAGACCGTCTAATCTCGACAAAGGTTACGTACTCCGTAGGCTTATCCGTAGGGCAGTGAGGTATGGGAAGTTGGCCGGAATTGAGCAAATATTTTGTTCAAAAGTAGCTGATAAAGTAATAGAAATCTACGGTATTAATTATAAAAACTTGCTTTCGGAAAAGGAAAAAATCGTTTCAGAGTTGAACATTGAAGAAGATAAATTTAGCAGGGTAATTGAAGGTGGTCTGAAGAAGTTAGAACAAATTATAGAGAAGTGTGGCAAGATTTCTGGGCACGACGCTTTTGAACTTTTTGCGACTTATGGTTTCCCATTTGAGCTAACCAAAGAGATTGCCGAAGAGAAAGATATTATTATTAATCAGGCTGGTTTTGAAGCTGAATTTGCCAAACATCAGGAGATTTCACGTGGTGGGATGGAAAAGAAGTTTGCGGGCGGTATGGAAAATAAGGAAGACCCACAAATAATCAAATACCACACCGCGGCACACTTGCTTTTAGCTGCCCTGAGAACAGTTTTAGGAGACTCAGTTCACCAAAAAGGTTCTAATATTACTGCGGAAAGATTACGCTTCGACTTCTCATGGCCCGAGAAGATGACTGACGAGCAGAAAAAGGCCGTCGAAGATTGGGTAAATGACAAAATCGTCGCCCGCATTGATGTTGTCCTTACAGAAATGAGCCTGGATGATGCCAAAGCTTGCGGCGCAGAAGGTGAATTTCTGACCAAATACGGGGACAAAGTGAAAGTTTATACTATCGGCGACGCCTCAAAAGAGATTTGCGGTGGCCCGCACGTACAAAATACCTCAGAACTCGGCCATTTCAAACTCGGCAAGGAAGAATCTTCCTCGGCCGGCGTTCGTAGAATCAAAGCAACGTTGGAGTAGAATATGATACTTTATCTGGTTCCAGACGACGAAGCGAGGATAAAAAATAAAATCGCCAGCAAAGAAGCTAGAATGCTAGAACTCGGTCACGATCTTGGTGACGCAATGTCGAGGAGTGGTTCCTTCCCTGCTAGCAGCCCAGAATACGCTGCCGTTCATTTGGAAATGAAAAATCTCCAGAATAGTCTCGATTATTTGAAGGATGTTTTGAATAAATACTCGATCTTAGAACATGAAAAAGCCAATAAGGATGAAATCAGTAATTACTCGGTGGTTATATTACGGGATGAGGAGAACAAGAATCAGATTTGTTATTATGTTACATTGCCCGACTTGGACAAGAAACCTAATCCCGATTGTCTAATTGCCACACCCGAAAGCCCAGTCGGAAAGGCACTTATCGGTCACAAGCTTGGTGACGAAATAAAAATAAGTTTACCAACCGGCACAAAAAACTTTACTATAACTGGTCATGGAAAAGAGTATTAACGGTTGTCTTTTATCCTTATTTCTACTAGAATTGATAGGTAGAAATGAAGAATTTACTTTCAAAGATTAAAATTCCAAATAAAGAACCTAAGGTGCCATATTATGTGGCGCTTGATATTGGAACCGAATTTGTCAAAGCACTTATATTCAAAATAGAGGACAACAAGGGGATTGTTGTCGGTACTGGACGTCAACGCCAGAGACTTGGTGATATGCACGGCGGTACAGTTACGGATATTGCTGGTGTAGTTGAGAACTGTGGTAAAGCGCTCGATCAAGCTGAGGAAATGGCTGGCGTCGTAGCTGATGAATGCATTATCGGTATTGCCGGTGAGCTCGTGAAGGGTACCACCACGACCGTTCACTATGAGAGACTCGTCCCAGAGAAGAAAATAGATCTCAGTGAACTCAAAAACATTGTAAATAAAGTCCAATGGAAAGCATTTGACGCTGCTCGCGAACAATTGGCGTGGGAAACCGGGTTCAACGCGATTGACGTGAAGCTTGTCAGTGCAAGTATTGTTGATGTGAAGATTGACGGTTATAAAGTCACTAATCCGGTCGGTTTCCAAGGTAAAGATGTTTCAATCGGTATTTTCAATGCATTTGCGCCGATGGTTCATCTGGGCGCACTTCAAACTATCGCTGCCGATCTCGGCCTAGGTTTAATCTCAATTGCCGCTGAACCTTATGCCGTAGCTAGATCAGTTGGAATCGATGAAGCTGGGGAATTTAGCGCTATATTTATCGACATTGGTGGCGGTACGAGTGATATCGCAGTTGTGCGTAATGGTGGCCTCGAAGGTACGAAAATGTTTGCCATCGGCGGTCGTAGTTTCACGAAACGTATTTCTCAGAGTTTGAATACGCCATTTGCCAAAGCTGAAGACATCAAAATCGCATATTCCAAGGATATGCTTGAGGACAAAGATGCTGGGATTGTAAAGGATGCCTTGGAACTCGACGCTGACGTCTGGTTATCTGGTGTGGAGCTTTCCCTGTCAGAATTCCCTGATATTGATTCGTTGCCTTCTAGAATCTTACTTTGTGGTGGTGGTGCAGCCCTTCCCGAGATGAAAAAAGCTCTCGAAGGTAGTGCCTGGTACAAAGACCTTCCATTCGCCAAAAAACCGAAAATCAGTTTCATTAAACCAGAAGAAGTCGCAAATATCGTTGATACCACGGGCACAATCAAGGACCAACAGGACATCACACCAATGGGACTTGCGAGTCTCGTCGTGGATATGGATTTGGAGGATGAAGTCCTTCCAGGTATACTTAGCAAAGTCGTGAGAGCGATGCAATAGAGGAGATATGGCAGTAACACCAAAAACAATTTATCTAGAAATGGATGAGGAAGTAACCTCAGTAATCGATAAAATCCGCAAAACGGAGTTTACCGATGTTGTTTTGGTTGTGCCGAAAGACGCAAGCATCTCCCAAAGTGTAGTGAATCTGAAACTTATTAAGCGTAAAGCTGATGAGTTGAATAAAAATGTTTCTATTGTGACTCAGGACAAAGTAGCTAGGAATCTAGCTGCGAAGATTGGTATTGCGACTGCCACAAATGCGAGTGACGTTCCTAGAGTTGAGAAGGTAGGTACCGACGAAACTCCTGTTGCATTTAAGGGTGAAGAAAGTGCGGGGCCACTGGAAAGCACAAACGAAGTTATTTTTGATAAAGAACCCATCATGGAAGAGCCTGCAGAGCTTACGGTAGTTGAGGGTGAAGACGTCGAAGAAGAAGTCGAAATGCATGAAGACGCACATAAAAAAGCAGATCAAAAAGAGAAAAATCTGATGCCAAAATTCCCTTGGAAATGGGTAATTCTTGTGGGTGGATTTACTATCTTGGGGTTATTTATTGCCGGTTATATATATCTTCCGCGCGCCAAGGCAACAATATCTGTTGCTGCTGAAGCAAAGCCGATCTCCCTCGATTTTACAGGGACCAAAGATGCTAAGCTTGATACAACTCAGGTAGTAATCCCCACACAGATAGTTACCGTGACTGAAGAACAAAACAAACAGTTCCCAACAACTGGGCAAAAAGATGCCGGGACGAAAGCAACTGGTCAGCTTACTGTTCAAAATGGAACTTTTTCTGATACTCCTCCACTTGCAACTTTTTCACCAGTCGGTAGACCTGATTTAATTTATGTTGCCGATCAACCCGTTACAGTCGCCGCCGGTGACAAGCAAACAGTGAGTGTTACGGCTCAAAATCCAGGTGATCAATACAATGATTTTAAGGCCTCCTATTTTTATGCCGTCAAAGATAATGATCCAAAGATTATTGTTTCCTGTGCAAGTGGCATGGCTGGAGGTACCACCAAGCAGGTTAGCATCGTTTCTCAGGGCGACATCAATTCCGCTAAGGACAGCCTAAGCAAAGATGTAACTGATCAGGTTACGACTGACTTCAATACGAAGGCCAGCGAACTCAAGATCGTTGATGACACGAAGTCTTCGTCGGTTGTTTCTTCCTCTGCTAGTCCGGATCTGAATGCCGAAGCTTCTACATTTACAATGACTGTGAAAGTAACGATGACTGCTATCGGTTTCAACATGAATGATGTCTCTTCATTGATCACTGCGGAAGTGAATAGACAGCTCGGTTCTACTAAACAGATTATCGATGATGGATCGAAGGCAGCACAGATTGCGGTGGATTCTTCTGACATTGGCACAGGGGCAATTTCCGGTACGATTACAACAACCGCCTATGTTAGTTCTAAACTTGACGAGAACAATATCAAGATAAACCTAGAAGGCTTGAATGACTCGAAGGCTACGAATTATCTGGCTGGTCTAGATGGCGTTCAGAGTAGTAAGCTCGAGTATTGGCCTACTTTCATAAAGTCCTTCCCAAGGGTAAAGAGTCACATTTTCATCTCAGTTCAGGTGGCCGACAGCTCAAAGAATTAGTATGCAGAAGATCCTTGCTATTGATGTCGGCGAAAAAAGAGTTGGGCTTGCTACCTCTGACGAACTTGGTATGACGGCCTCTCCGTTTGGTTATCTAGATCGTGAAGTTTCCATTCAAAAGATAGTGGATATAACCATTGAGGAAAATATTGGGGAAATAGTTATAGGGATGCCGTATTTGCCAAGTGGTGGACTAGGCTCACAGGCTGAAGACGTCAAAAAATTTGCAGAAGAGCTTGGAAAGGTTGTAGAATTAGAAATCGATTTTGAGAATGAGATGCTCACATCTGTGGAAGCTACAAACCGCCTGAAACAGATGAAGAGAAAGCTTACAAACAAAGGGGAAGTGGATGCGATGGCTGCAACTATAATACTGGAAAGCTATATGGGTAGGAGAATAAATTGAATAAAAGATTTATACAAAAGTATAGGAAATACATTATTCCAGGCTCTGTAATAGTTGGGGCCTTGGTCTTACTTTTTTCTTTACTAACGGGATATTATTACATATTTTTGAACACATCGAGAGTAAAGAAGGGTACAGAGATAACATTCGTAGTTAATAAGGGTGATGGCGTTCGTAAAATATCAAGTGATTTAAAAAATCAGGGCATAATCTCGCAAGATCTGACCTTTATGGTATACCTCAAACTTTCCGGACTTTCGAGTAGCATTCAAGCCGGTGATTACAAGCTTTCAGGTACTATGTCGCCGCTTACCGTCGCCGATATCCTTACCAAAGGCAAGGTAGACAGTAAGAGAATTACCATTCCTGAAGGCTGGACAGTTGATCAGATCGGGACGTATCTCGAGAATCAAGGAGTTACGTCAAAGGCTGACTTTATAGCCGCTACTGAGAAACACTATGACTATGCGTTCCTAGCTGATAAGCCGGCAGATGCGAGTCTAGAGGGTTATCTTTTTCCGGATACTTACCAAATCTCGGCTACAGCTACAGCTGACGAGGTAGTAAAAACCATGCTAGATAACTTTGATCGTAAACTCACGCCGGATCTACGAGCCGCTATTGCCGGATCGGGGAGAAATATCTTTCAAACCGTGACGCTTGCCTCTATCGTTGAACGTGAAGTTTCAAAACCAGAAGATCGCAAAGTAGTTGCCGGTGTTTTCATTAACCGCTTGAACATTGATATGCCTCTTGAATCTTGCGCTACTATCCAATACATCTTGAAATCTAATGAACAACGCTTTAGCTATGAACAAACACAGGTTGATTCCCCCTATAACACTTATATTCATAAGGGTCTGCCAGTTGGACCGATTGGAGATCCTGGCATCGATTCTATTGAAGCCGTTCTATATCCTCAGAACACGGATTATTACTACTTTTTCTCAGCTGATGGTGTAACTTATTATTCGAAGACATTAGAAGAGCATGAAGCCAAAATAGCCGAGTATCTCAAGTAGTAAACTTGACATGGACACGGATCCATCATAAAATAGTTGCTGTTTTAAGTTTTGGAGGTGAGTATCAGTACTCCCCAAAAGAAACTAATCGGTCGGCTGGGTAAATCTACCACCGTATTGGCAAAGACAATTACACATACATATAAGAACCTGAAAAAAATCAGGCCAGCGCTTACGGAAGATTTTAGCGGAAAAGCACTCGATACAAAAGAGAGTGTTCTTCGTGCTAGACGTAAGACGATCGCGATTTTCAGACGTCCGATGAATGACATCTCGCACATTAGTATTATGCTAGTTATTTTTATCGCTCTCCTGAGTGGACTTTCAGCCTCAACCCTTACTTCGCAGCAAGTCAATGTGAATCCATTCGTCCCTACAAAAGCGAATGAGCAAATAGTAACTCCGAAGGCTGATAAAGTTATTGCTGAGGCAAACTCTGTTGCCACCGTGGCGTCTATCTATAGCGATAGCCTCGGTGTTGATGCCGGCAAAATGACTGATGCCTTATATAAACAGGCCAGTCTAACCGCACCAGCCACTGATTACCTAGCCAGTGTCCCAGTAGTACAGACAGCAGCTGATACTAATTCTACCAATAAGATTACTAAATATGTCGTCCAAGACGGGGATACACTTTCAACTGTTGCCGTGAAGTTTAACGTTTCGACGGATACCATCCGTTATGCAAGTCAAATCACTGATGTTGATAGCATTAAGCCGGGCCAAACGCTGACTATTCCTCCAGTAAACGGAATTCTTTACACCGCTGTGGCTGGTGATACCACCGCTTCCATTGCTTCGAAGTTCAATGTAGCCGAAGCAATGATTATTTCTCAGAATTCTCTATATGGCGAAGACAATCTTGCAGGTATGCAGCTGACGATTCCGGATGCAGAGATACCAGCCTTACCGAAGCCGCAACCAGTGGTTGCCACGACAGACTCTTCATCTTCTGACGATTCAAGCTCTGGCATTAGCTATGTCTCAACGACAACTGGGCCAAATCACTTCCCTTGGGGATGGTGTACTTGGTGGGTAGCGAACAAGCGATATGTGCCATGGAGCGGTAATGCGAAAGACTGGTATTGGAATGCTCAGGCCTATGGTCGCGCAGTAGGTAGAACTCCTGTTCCTGGTGCCATTATGGTTACTTGGGAAAGTAGTTATGGTCATGTTGCTTATGTTGAAAGTGTTAATGGCAATTCATTTACTGTTTCTGAAATGAACTATAAGGGCTTCGGAATTGTTTCTACGAGAACTCTGACCGTTTCTCAGGTTCCACTTATCGGGTTCATCTACTAGTAATACGTGCAATTTGAGCTAATTTGTGCTAGAATTGCTGCACAATGTTTTGCGATAAGGCGGAAATTTATGTAAAAGCGGGTAAGGGCGGCGATGGCAGCCTGAGCTTTTTGCACGAAAAATACCGTGAATTTGGTGGTCCAGATGGCGGTGATGGTGGAGAAGGTGGCAACGTTATCTTTCAAGTCGATCCTAGCTGGAACACTCTTTATTATTACAAAACCAACCGCAAAATGGTCGCTGAAAACGGGGAACAAGGCAAGGGGCGGAAGAAGCACGGCCGAAACGGCGAAGATCTAATCGTACCAGTGCCTGTTGGCACTGTCATATATAATGCCGAAACGGATGAAACGATTGCCGATCTGAACGATATTGGCTCTAAATTTGTCATCGCAAAGGGTGGCGAAGGTGGTTTCGGTAACGCTCACTTCACTTCTTCTGTCAGACAAACTCCGAAATTTGCTGAACTCGGAACGAACGGTGAAGAGTTAAACATTCGGCTTGAACTCAAGCTGATTGCCGACGTCGGACTCGTTGGACTCCCAAATATCGGTAAATCTACTTTTCTTTCCGTTGTCTCAAGCGCTCGTCCGAAGATTGCTGATTATCCATTCACCACGATTATTCCGAACCTTGGCGTCGTTGAGGGTTTTGGTACCAAAGGATTTGTGATTGCTGATATGCCGGGTCTTATCGCTGGAGCCGCTCAAGGCAAGGGCCTCGGTGATGAATTCCTGAAACATATCGAGAGGACTAGAGTCATCATTCATATCCTTAGAGGCACAAGCGAAGACCTAGCTTTAGATTTCAAAACTATTAATAGCGAACTCGATAATTATGGCAAAATTATAAGTGCGAAGCCGCAGATTTTAGCTATTAGTCAGATTGATTTGCTTGATGAAAAAGCGAAAGCAAAGGTCCAAAAAACCGCTGAAAAGATTATCAAAGATAATCCTAAGGTCTTCAAATATGACAAGAAACCATTCTTGTTCTCTGGAATCACCAAGGAAGGTGTCCGAGAGTTAGTACTAGAAGCTGGTTCCGAGCTGGATAATATTCCAAAGAAAATTGAGAAAAAAGCAGTTAAGGTTTTCACCCTTGCCGATGTCAAAAAATCATCTTTCAAGGTGGAGAAAGATAATGGAACTTTTGTTGTAAAAAGTGAGCGATTAGAAAAATTTGTCCAGAAAACCGATTTCACGAATCCGCATGCTGTGATGCGTATTTACGACATTATGACAAGGATGGGTATAGTGAAAGAACTCGAGAAAAAGGGCGCTCATTATGGCTCAAAAGTCAGAATTCTAGACAAAGAAATTGATTATAAGGGCTAATATGACTATCGGTGAAGCCCTGAAATGGGCAAAAGGTATACTGAGAGACAAGGGTGTTGAGGGTCCAGAGAACTCGGCTGAATTTCTGCTTAGGCAGGTTTTACACAAAGATAAACCCTATCTTTTTGCGCATCCAGATCGTGAATTAACCCTTGCTCAAAGAACGAAGTACCACTCCTGGGTTGTGCAAAGATCAAAGCATAAACCCATTTGGTACATCGCTGGGAAAATTGAGTTTCTCGGTCTGGATATCTCAGTGAATCAAAACGTACTTATCCCGAGACCTGAAACAGAACTTTTGGTGGAAAAAATAATTGAAAAAGTCCGCGGGGGATTTGTGCCAAAAAGCATTTTAGATGTTGGGACCGGAAGCGGTGCTATCATTTTGTCACTAGTCGATAATCTGGAACGATTTCCGGGCGAGCAGTTCTTTGCTTCAGACGTTTCTGCAAAAGCCCTCACCGTCGCCAAAAGAAATGCAAAAAACCTTGGATTTGGAAAAGACATTGACTTCAAAGAAGGTGATTTATTTGCGCCTTGGGCCGGAAAGAAATTTGATCTTATCGTGACCAATTTGCCTTACGTACCGCACGAAGATATGTCAACACTGGCCCTGGACCTGATTCACTATGAACCCAGAACTGCGCTGGATGGTGGCCACATGGGCTTAGAGATCTACAAGAGATTTTTTCAAGAGGTTGAAACACATTTGAACCCAGGGGCCAAAGTTTTCTGCGAGATTGGCTACGACCAAGGTGATAAAATCAAAAAATTGTTGTCGGAAATTCTGCCGAATGCTGAGGTAACAGCGACCAGCGACTATGCCGATATCGATAGAATTGTTATTATAGAGACATAAGGAGGA
>Ga0265338_10001166_pt1 | contig 43408 bp, 38 predicted proteins | sample 42126metaG_FD_193579 | JGI IMG/M metagenome (GOLD analysis project Ga0265338, IMG submission 193579) | Rhizosphere microbial communities from Carex aquatilis grown in University of Washington, Seatle, WA, United States - 4-21-26 metaG | ecosystem: Host-associated > Plants > Roots > Rhizosphere... | reverse complement strand
TTTCACAATACTTTGTTGCTTTAAATATTTTTCCGCTTGTTCGCTATTAACCCGAACTCAATCAAAAATCGTCAACATGTCAATGAACTTTTGTTTTTCGGCACTTTGGCCGCTTAAATATCTTTATGTTTTGAACGAACTATTGAAATTACGAATTACGAATTAAGAATTACGAGTAATGTTGTCAAAGCTGCAAGACTATATTTTCAAATAACAATTAATCAACGAATCTTCATAGGTCTATTTATCCTGTCTCATCAACTCTATTCAATTACGAAGCAAATACAATTCAAAATAAATCCTTTGTGTGCCTTTGTGAATTCCCTTCGTGCACCTTTGTGGTTAAGAATAATTACAAATTAATTCTCAATTTATCAAGTTGCATTAATGCTAATTCACCTGCTTCTTTCATCGTTTTTCCAACCGAAATAAAACCATGATTTTTCATGTTAAAGAAATCGTAATTAGCTACTTTTATGATTTCATGTACCAACGCTATAGAACCGTATGCTTGTTCCGACTCTGTTTCGGGAATATTGAGTGTTGATGCCAATCGTAACAAATCATCATGATGTCCATGAAATACCGCGTTTATCTCCGGACGTAACTTATAGAGTGACCAATGAATCGGTGTCTCTGACGAAGGAGGTCGATTTCCAAAAACTGTCATCTCAAACAATTCGTAATTACAACTGTTTACATACACAAAATCGGAGGCATGTAGTTTCTTAGAAAGGTCTAAGCTTGTTGCAGAAATAAGAATGCCATCTTTTACTCGAATGCTTAAGTTACCATAAGTACCTCCAGGATGTGTTGGTGCTAACCCATTTTCTGCAAAACAATTGCACCATGATGCTAGTTCTTCTATATTCTCTGGTATTGGATATGCTTCTCCAAGTATGCTTGTCTTAAATTTTACTCCGTGATATGCCATTTTAATTATGAATTATGAATTAATATCGTTTAAAAGTACAAGGCATTAATTATGTGATATCTTTAATCTTTTAGAGAGGCTGTTAAAGCCCCTTTTAGGGGTTTGGGGTGTTGTAGTACAATAAAAATTGGGATGTTTGTTGTCCAATAAATATTGATGTGTTTGTCGTACAATAAATGAAACTTCTTTACTAAACAACATTAAATTAAGAATTAAGAATTAAGAATTAAGAATTAAGAATTAAAAATTATGATACCATTGAACGAATAGCTTCAATGGTTGGTTTAATGATTCCTTTTTCGGTGATGATGCCGGTAATATATTTAGCAGGGGTAACATCGAAACCTGGATTGTAAGCTTTAGCCTGAGGAGCCGATGTTCTCATTTTTGTTATTGTTGTTGCATTATCAAGTGTACCATACGAATATAATACCTCATCCTGACTTCGTTCTTCAATTTCAATATCCGAGCCCTGTTTGCAGTTTAAGTCGAACGTTGATAGTGGTGCTGCTATATAAAAAGGAATTCCAAATTCTTTGGCAACAATAGCTTTTTCGAGCGTTCCGATTTTATTGGCTGTGTCGCCATTGGCTGCAATACGATCGGCACCAACAATCATCATATCTACCTTGCCATTCATCATTAGCATTGCACCTGCATTATCGGGAATGATGGTGTTTGGAATATTCTCGTTGCAAAGTTCCCATGCTGTTAATTTAGCTCCTTGATTTCTAGGACGTGTTTCGTCAACCCAAACATGTATGTTTTTACCATTTCTTGCAGCTTCGTAAAAGGGCGATAATGCAGAACCGTAATCAACAAAAGCCAACCAACCGGCATTACAATGAGTTTCTATATTCATGCCGTCTTTAATCAAGCTATTGCCATATTCGCCTATCTTTTTACAGGCCGTTTCGTCTTCGTAAGCTAATAATTCAGCCGTTGCAACCGCTTTCGCAGGCGAAACAATTGCTGCTGCATATACCCGTTCGGTAGCATAAAAAAGATTACGTGCTGTTGGACGTGTTGCTTCTATTGCTTTGCGTGCTGTTGAAATAAACTCATGATATTCATCTATGGGGGCTTCGAGTGCTGCCTGGGCCATGGCATAACCGGCACAAACTCCAATGGCACCTGCTCCACGAACATTCATGTCTTTTATTACTTTGCAACTGCTTATATAACCAGTACTTTCTAGTATTTCAAAAACAAAGGGAAGTTTGTTCTGGTCGATGAGCGAAATGGTTGTGCCATTCATCCAAAGTGTTTTATATCGTTTGTTTTGTACAAGCATGAATAGTTTTTACTTCATTTTTAGATGTTTCCAAATGTAAAAAATATTTCTTGCATTGAGAGCATTATATCGACCATGTTTATGTAAGTTCCCTATCTAATGTATACTTTGAGATGAGGCGTCTAGCCATAGTGAGAATACAAAGGGTCATTGTGAGATCACAAAAGAGCAATGTGAATTCACTTTGTGTCAAAGAGAATTGACAATGGGGCAAAGTGAATTCACTATTGAGCAAAGTGAATAGACAATGGGGCATAGTGAATTTACTTTGAGGCAAAGTGAATCGACAATGGGGCATTGTGAATCGACAATGGGGCAAAGTGAATTCACTATGAGGCAAAGTGAATCGACTATGAGGCAAAGTGAATCGACTATGCCTCATAGTCAATTCACTTTGATTCGAAAGAAATAATAGGATATATAACAGTACTACATTAGACGATTAAAGTATCATTTATATTTTGTATGTTTGAACTTCGTAACATAAAAGAACAAAAGTATGAACAAGAATTATTATAAAATGTTTCCCGACAAACACTTTGCATTTGTGTTGTTTCAGTCGGAAACACTTACAATAAGTGATGCTCAGCGAATTAATTTTGAATATAAATCGGATAGTAATTATTCAAATATTGAATATCTATTGTTGATAACAAGAAATTGTATTCCCGATTTCAAACCAAATGATTTAAGTTTTCTATCTGATTTTTATAATGAGGCTTTGCAAACAGATAATCATAAAAAAGTTGTCTGGTTGGTCGATTCACCCAAAGCTACTGCTCTAGCTCATTTGTTTGTGTCGCTTACCGATGGTAATGTTTATTGTTCAACAATAGAGCAGGCATATACGCTTCTTGATATGCCAATGGATTATAGCAGTTTTCTAGCATTACTAAATACTTATTTTAAAATATAAACAGTATTCCGGTTCAATGTTTGGTTCGATATAGTTGATTGAAAGCTAAGTTAATTCTGTTCGTCATACTTATAAAAACGAATTAAAATGAGAGAAATAAATGATTTTAAATTAGCTGTTCTAATTGATGCCGATAATATACCGTATTCAAACATTAGAGGTATGCTTGGTGAAATTGCAAAACTAGGTATTCCTACTATTAAACGGATATATGGTGATTGGACAAAATCGACCGTTTCGGGTTGGAAGCCTGCTTTATTAGAACATGCAATAACGCCAATTCAACAATATAGTTATACAACCGGTAAAAACGCTACCGATTCGGCAATGATAATTGATGCTATGGATATTTTGCATAGTCAGAAAGTTGATGGTTTCTGTCTGGTTTCGAGCGATAGTGATTTTACTCGATTGGCAATTCGTTTAAGAGAATCGGGTATGTTGGTTATTGGAATAGGTGAAAAGAAGACTCCTAAACCGTTTATTGTGGCTTGCGACAAATTTATATATATCGAAATAATTGGAGCTATTGAAACAAAGAACTTTGAATCGACAGTCAATCATACTAAAAAGAATACTAAAAAAATTAAATCAACAACAAATCAACCGGTAATACAAATAGAATCAATTGACGATGAATGTATAAAGCTATTACGATCGTCTATTAACGATCTAGCCGACGATAATGGTTGGGCTTTCCTTGCCGAAGTAGGAGGGCTTATCATTAAAAAGAAAGCTGATTTCGATCCTCGGAATTATGGTTTCCCTAAACTTACCCCATTGATAAAGTCATTGAAAAACTATTTTGATATCGACGAACGTGAAGTTGAGAATACTCAGATTAAGCATATATATATAAGGAATAAGAAATAAAGCTTGTTTGGACTAACAATCCATTTCTTACTATTTTTTGTTCACTGTCTGTTCTTTATAAAATCTTTATATAGACACTATATTTCTTTATAAATCCATAATGTAATCGGTTGCATATTTGTAGCGTCTTGGTTTACACATCAGACAACAACCCGAAAGGCTGTTCCTTATTATTTATAAGGTTCAGCCTTTCTTTTTTATAATGAATTACTGTTACGGTATTTTTTATAAAATCTTTATACTATCCTTAAATTTCCTTACAAAACCCTTATGCTTATAGCCCCATCTTTGTATCAGTTAAAAAACTAAAGCTTAAAATTATGGAAACACTTAGCATTCTCTTATCAGTTCCGGCATCTATGGCACAGCACAAGATGCCGTTGGAAATGAACAGCACAACATGGTTTATTATAGGAAGTGTTGTTGCACTATTCTTATTCGTTTACTTAACATTTACACTTATTAAACCGGAAAAATTCTAAGAAATCATGACAACGGAAGGCTGCTTAACTCTAATTGAGTTTTTTATCGGGCTGATCCTACTCTATGGAATTGGATACTTAATTGGACATATATTAAATCTAGATAATCACAAAAAAAATAAATCATGACAACTCACGATGTTATACAAATACTATTGTTTTTTGCCTTACTAATCGGACTAACTCCTGTTTTGGGCAAATTCATGGCAAAGGTGTTTACCGGCGAAAAACACTTTATGCAACCTATTTTCGGATGGCTCGAAAAGCTAACCTACAAATTCATCAAAGTAAATCCTGATGAAGAGAGCAACTGGAAGTCGTATACTTTTGGTATGCTTTTGTTTAATCTTATTGGACTGATATTTGTTTTTTTGATTCAAATACTACAGTCTCACTTGCCAATGAATCCGGCAAAACTTCCAAATGTTTCGTGGGATTCTGCTTTCAATACAGCGGTGAGTTTTATGACAAATACCAACTGGCAAGGATATGCAGGCGAAACAACGCTCAGTTATTTTGTACAAATGATTGGTTTGACTGTTCAAAACTTTGTAAGTGCAGCAACCGGTATAGCTGTTCTATTGGCTCTTATCAGAGGTCTTTCGCGTAAGACAACAGAAAATTTAGGAAATTTCTGGACAGATATGACCCGTATTACATTATATGTTTTATTGCCAATTTCAATTTTGTTAGCTATTGTCTTGGTAGGACAAGGGGTTGTTCAAAATTTCAGACCTTACGAAACCGTTCAAACATTACAAGGAGTGAAACAAACAATACCTATGGGTCCTGCAGCATCACAAATTGCAATTAAACAAATTGGAACAAACGGTGGTGGATTTTTCAATGCAAATAGTGCACATCCTTTCGAAAACCCTACACCTTTCAGTAACTTTCTTGAAATGTTGTTTCTTCTCTTAATTCCTGCTGCATTAACTATTACCTATGGTAAAATGGTTGGTTCTGTTCGACATGGCTGGATAATCTTTGCAGTCATGTTTATTCTTCTTATTACCGGACTCAGCATTTCATTATATGCAGAATATGCAAGTAATCCTATTTTCGGACATTTACCGTTAATGGAAGGAAAAGAAACTCGATTCGGCATAACAAATAGTGTGCTTTGGTCAACATCAACAACGGCAGTTTCAAATGGTTCGGTCAATGCTATGCACGATAGTCTTTCTCCTATTGCAGGTATGATAGCTATGATAAATTTAATGTTGGGCGAAATTATTTTCGGAGGTGTTGGTTCAGGTTTGTACGGAATAGTAATCTTTATTATTCTAACAGTGTTTATTGCCGGTTTAATGGTAGGTCGTTCACCTGAATATCTTGGTAAAAAGGTAGAAGCCTTTGAGGTTCAAATGGCTATAATTGCCGTACTTGCTCCCAACATTGTGATCCTAATTTTCTCAGCCTGGGCATCGGTCAGCACGGTTGGTTTATCGAGTTTGAATAATGCAGGTCCCCATGGTTTCTCCGAAATACTCTATGCCTTCAGTTCGGCTGCAGGTAATAACGGAAGTGCTTTTGCAGGATTAAATGCTAATACCATTTTTTATAATCTTACTTTAGGTATTGGAATGCTTATCGGACGATTTGGGGTTATTATTCCTGTATTGGCTATTGCAGGAAATATGGCTAAAAAGAAAATTACACCACCTTCGGCAGGTACATTTCATACCGATAACTGGTTGTTTGTGGGCTTGTTAATTGCAGTAATTCTTATTGTCGGTGGATTGACACATTTCCCCGCCTTAGCTTTAGGCCCGATTATGGAACATTTATTAATGATGAAATAAAGGATACAATGAGCATTGAAAATGAAACTCTCGACGATGTTAATGCTCAATGTTCAAAGGAAATTATATAAGGAAAATAGACATTAAAAAATAAAGCAATGAGTGCAAAACAAAATTCGAGCTTATTTAACAAAAAGATTTTGTTACAAGCGTCAAAAGATAGTGTTATTAAACTTAACCCTGCAATGCTGATTAAAAATCCAGTGATTTTTATGGTAGCCATCGGTTCGGTTTTAACAACAGCAGTTGTATTTGTGGGACTGTTTGAAGGTAGCTTTTCTTCGTTCAATCTACAAATAGCTATATGGCTTTGGTTTACCGTGTTGTTTGCCAATTTTGCAGAAGCAATTGCAGAAGGTCGTGGTAAAGCACAAGCAGAGAGTTTACGTAAGAATCGTACACAAACACAAGCTCGCAAATTAGATGGCAAAAAAGAAGTTTTAGTATATGCCACCGAATTAAAAAAGGGTGATGTCGTAGTTTGTGAATCGGGTGATGTTATTCCATCCGATGGCGAAGTTATTGAAGGTATAGCCAGTGTTGATGAATCAGCTATTACCGGCGAATCGGCTCCGGTGATTCGTGAAAGTGGTGGCGACCGATCTGCTGTTACAGGTGGAACAAAAGTTATCAGCGATAGAGTTTTAATTCGTATAACCTGTGAACCGGGAAATACCTTTATTGATAGAATGATTTTATTAGTTGAAGGAGCAAAACGTCAAAAAACACCAAATGAGATTGCTTTGACAATATTACTATCAGGTCTTTCTATTGTATTCTTATTGACTGTAGTAACGCTTCCGGCTTTCTTCGGATACAGTCTTACAGCATCGGGTTTACCATTATCGCTCAATCTGACAATACCGGTTCTTATTGCATTATTGGTTTGTTTAATCCCTACAACCATCGGTGGACTGTTAAGTGCAATCGGTATTAGTGGAATGGACAGACTAATTCAACATAACGTTATTGCTACCAGTGGACGTGCAGTTGAAGCTGCCGGTGATGTTGATGTTCTTTTACTTGATAAAACAGGTACAATTACCTTAGGTAATAGAATGGCAACAAACTTTGTTCCTGCCGAAGGGGTTACTATTGAAGAATTGGCTGATGCTGCACAGTTATCATCGCTCTCAGATGAAACTCCCGAAGGACGATCTATAGTAATTCTTGCAAAGGAAAAATTCAATATACGAGGTCGCGAGATGCATGAAATGAATGCAACCTTTATTCCATTCATGGCTCAAACGAGAATGAGTGGTGTCGATTACTGTTCCGAAGATGGAGTTCTTCATAAAGTACGCAAAGGTTCTTCAGAAGCCATTAAAGGATTTGTTCAAAATAACAATGGATTCTATCCTCAAAAAGTAAACGATATCGTTTCTGATTTGGCTCGTCAAGGAGCAACCCCATTAGTTGTAGCCGAAGATAATAAGGTTCTGGGAGTTATTCATCTTAAAGATATTGTTAAAGGAGGTATTAAACAACGCTTTGCAGAATTACGTCAAATGGGTATCCGAACCATTATGATTACCGGTGATAATGCATTAACAGCTGCGGCTATTGCGGCTGAAGCGGGCGTTGACGATTTCATGGCCGAAGCAACACCCGAAAATAAACTACAACGTATTCGTGATGAACAAACCAACGGTCACTTGGTTGGAATGATCGGTGACGGTACAAACGATGCTCCTGCACTTGCTCAAGCCGACATAGGTATTGCAATGAATACCGGAACCCAAGCAGCCCGTGAAGCAGGTAATATGGTTGACCTCGATAGTAATCCCACTAAATTGATTGAGGTGGTTGAAATAGGCAAACAATTACTTATGACACGTGGTGCATTGACAACATTTAGTATTGCAAACGATGTAGCCAAATATTTTGCCATTATTCCGGCAATAGCTGTATCGCTCTATGCCGGCCCCAATGGAGTAGGACCTCTTTCATCGTTAAATATCATGCATCTCGGATCTCCGGAAAGTGCAATAATGAGTGCCATTATATTTAATGCTATAATTATCATACTTCTTGTTCCATTAGCTTTAAAAGGAGTACAATATAAACCTGTTTCGGCCAATAGGGCTTTAACTAAAAACCTATTGATATATGGATTAGGTGGAATAATTGCTCCGTTCATCGGAATAAAACTCATTGATTTATTAATTAATATGTTTTGATAATTAAAAACTAATAACTAAAAGTTAAAAATTAAGAATTATGAAATCACTTATTATATCACTTAAAATATTCTTGTTCTTCACCGTGTTAACAGGAATTGTGTATCCGCTTATAATAACCGGAATAGCACAGGTAGCCTTTCATTCAAAAGCAAACGGCAGTATGATTATTAAAGACAATAAAGCAATTGGCAGCGAACTTATAGGTCAACAATTCGACAGCTGCATTTACTTTATGTCACGTCCTTCGGCTGTTGGATACAATCCACTTCCTTCGGGAGGTTCTAATTATGGTCTTACAAACTCAAAATTAAAAGACCAGGTTACAGAACGTAAACACAAATTCTATGTGTTTAATCAAATAGACAGTACAACAACTGTTATACCTTCAGAAATGCTTTTTGCATCGGCAAGTGGTCTTGATCCGCACATTTCTCAAAAAGCAGCTTTATTGCAAGTAAATAGAATAGCAAAAGCACGTAAATATACTGCTGTTCAAAAAGAGAAATTGAAACAATGCATAATGAATCAAACTGAAGCTCCTCAACTATTATGTCTTGGTGAGGAAAGGGTCAATGTTTTATTATTAAATATAGAAGTTGATCGAATAAAGTAAATGTAATACCTAAGAATAATTTTTAATTGAATGTAGGTTACTTTAAAATAAATAAAAAATTATTACAATGAAAAAGATTGAAGCAATAATTAGAGAGTCGGCATTTGAAAGAGTAAAAGAAGCTCTTCATGCTATTGACATTAATTTCTTTACGTATATCGAATGTAAAGGAGTTGGAAATCAAAAAGCCAGTAATAGGGTTTATCGAGGTGCTATATGTTCCTCTGAATTTATAAACCGTTATGAACTAACAATAATAGTAAACGACATTGATTTACGAAAAACGATTAATTGTATTTTAGATTCTGCTTATACTGGCGAGGTAGGCGATGGTAAAATATTTGTATCGACAATCGATGAATCGTGGACAATACGAACAAAAGAAAACGGTGATGAATCTATTACACAAAAAACGTTGTTAGATTATGCAGCTGTTTGAAAACAGATTAATCGGTTTGAAAACCGATTAATCTGTTTATTATAATTTATAAAAGATAAAACACATAGTTATATATACACTATGTGTTTTTGTGTTATATTTATTTAATCAAAAAAGGACTATGAATAATTACGAAGATAACCGCCCCAATCCCGATGAACTCTTAGCTTCTTTGAAAATAGAAGAAGAGAAAAGTAAACGGGGCAAGCTGAAAATCTTTTTTGGCATGTGTGCCGGCGTGGGTAAAACATACTCAATGCTTCAAACATCACGTGCAGAAAAGCAAACAGGTAGTGATATCGTTATCGGGTATATTGAACACCACAATCGCAAAGAGACATTACAACAGGTCGAAGGTTTTGAAATTATTCCTCGTAAGAATTACGAATATAAATCAACCCAGGTTCAGGATATGGATCTTGATGCTATTATAGCTCGCAATCCTCAGGTTGTTTTAGTCGATGAATTGGCTCATTCAAATGCAATCGGTTGCCGACATACAAAGCGCTTTCAGGACGTACAGGAATTATTGGAAAATGGTATCAATGTATATACAACGGTAAATGTTCAACATCTCGAAAGCCGTTCTGAAACGGTAGCTCAAATAACCGGTATTATAGTTCGTGAAACAATTCCCGACGAAATATTTGAACAAGCCGATGAAGTTGTGTTGGTTGACCTTACACCCGAAGTTCTGCTTCAACGGCTCAATGATGGGAAAGTATATACCCTTGAAAAAACGAAAGATGCCATCGATAACTTTTTTCGTAAAGGGAATATAACTGCTCTTCGCGAAATGGCTCTTCGTATTGTTGCCGACAGGGTTGATAAGCAACTGCACGATTATATGCAACACAAACGTATTCGTGGTCCTTGGAAATCGGGATTACATCTATTGGTTGCTATTGATTATCGACAACAATCAACACGTTTGTTGCGTTGGGCTAAGAATCTTTCCTATTCGATGGGAACAAATATTCAAGCCGTGTATGTCGAAACATCGCATAAATTAACTACTAAAGAACATATTCAACTTGAAAAGAATATCAACCTTGCAAAACAGCTTGGCATTAAGTTTCGGATCATTTCAAATTACAATGTTGTTAGAGCTATTGTCGATTTTGCCAATAAAGAAAATGTAACACATATCATTGTAGGTAAACCCCGTTTACGGAATATGCTTACCATGTTACGACTCAATAATTTTGTTAACCGCCTTATTCAGTATAGCGGAAATATCGATGTTTATATTTTAGGTGGAGATAGTCAGGCAAAAGATAAATTTGTAGATAGAATATCATTACCTGCTTTTACCTCAAATTTACGTCAATATTTCATTATATCCGGATTAGTCCTGTTATCTTCAGCAGCTTGTTATTTGTTAAAAGGCTTTATTGGCTATCAAGTAATTTCATTTGTGCTCTTATTTTTAGTATCTATATTTTCACTCTTTTATGGTACGGGACCGATACTTCTGGCAGCAACCTTAAGTGCTTTATTATGGGATTATTTGTTTATTCCACCACAATTTACCTTACACGTAGAAAAGCCCGAAGATATGCTGATGCTTGTGATGTTCTTTATCATTGCCCTGCTAAATGGCATCTTAACATCAAGGGTGCGTCGGCAGGAAATGAGAATTAGAGTACGTGAAGAACGAACCGATGCTTTATATCAATTAACAAAAGAATTGGCAGTCGATTCTAATTTTGACGAAGTAACCAAAACAGCATTAAAATATATTCAAAAACATTTTAATCTCGAATGTGCTATACTCATAAAAGATGAATTGGATAGCCTTGATGAAACGGTTAAACACGAAACAAAAATTAAACTTAACGGAACCGATATGGCAATTGCTTTATGGGTACAAAAGCATGCAGCAACGGCAGGGAAATATACCGATACCTTACCTTCGTCCGATTATACCTTCTACCCCTTAAAAGGAAATATCGACAATATGGGAGTTATTGCTGTGCAACATCGCGATATATTTACACAAGGAGAACAACAGTTCTGGGATGCATTGATTTCGCAAATATCAAATAAATATGAACGCGAATTTTTACGAAATGCTTCTCGGAAAACCTATATGATAAGCGAATCGGAGAAACTTTATAAAACGCTGTTTAATTCCATATCGCATGAATTGCGTATTCCTGTTGCTACAGTCATGGGAGCATCAGATACCTTACTCTCGCAAAGTTATCCTGAAGAAACAAAGGTGAAATTGTATACCGAAATAAATCAAGCATCTATTCGTCTTAACCGTCTTATCGAAAATCTATTGAATATGTCGCGACTCGAAACCGGACGTATATCTGTTCATCTCGATTGGTGCGATGTGAACGATTTGGCTAATAATGTACTTGAAACCTTACAACAGGAATTAAAACCATTTGACATGGAAGTTATTGTTCCTGAAGATATGCCGATGGTTAAAATCGATTTTGGATTAATAGAACAATCATTACATAATCTATTATTAAATGCAACTCAAAATGTTCCTATTGGTACAACCATCCGGTTAAAATTCTTCTACGATAATAAAACCTTATTCATTCAAGTGATGGATAGAGGAAAAGGATTTACGAAACAAGAGTTGTTGTCGTTATTTAATAAATTTTATCGAGGTCACGACGCCGTAGCCGGTGGAACAGGATTGGGACTTTCGATAGTAAAAGGATTTGTAGAAGCTCATAAAGGATTTGTAACGGCAGAAAATAGACAAAATGGAGGAGCCGTCTTTACCATTAAGATTCCTGTTGAAGTAATATCAAATTTAGAAGAAAAACAATCAGACAAATAAAAGACGATAAAGAACATGTAACAAAATAGCTGGAAATCAGTTTATATATACAAATAGTCAAAATATAAAGGATGGAAGAAACAATTCTCATTATCGACGATGAAGTACAGATTCGTAGTTTGTTGGATATTACACTTGAAGCAAATGGATTCAAAATTTCAGAAGCGGCAACTGGTAAAGAAGGTTGTGCATTGGCAGCTTCAATACAACCCGTTTTGATAATTCTCGATTTAGGATTACCCGATGGCGATGGAATCGATTTCCTTAAAAAGCTTCGTCAATGGTATCAAAAGCCTATAATAATACTTTCTGCACGAAAATCGGAAGAAGATATTGTGAAAGCACTTGATAATGGAGCAAACGATTATTTAACCAAACCTTTTAGAACCGGAGAATTGCTTGCTCGTATTCGTGTTGCAATTCGTTTAAGTCAGGGGATATCGGATAATCCTTGTTTAACCTTTGGCAACTTATCTGTTGATATTGCCAATCATGTGGTGCGTAAAAACGATGAAATTGTGAAACTAACATCTACCGAATATTCGTTATTAGCTCTTTTAGCTAAAAACGAAGGTCGGGTTCTCACCCATCAAACTATATTAAAAGAAATATGGGGAATGGGCTATTTCGAACAAACCCAATATTTAAGAGTGTTTATGGCACAGCTTCGTAAAAAGATTGAAGATAATCCTTCTAAACCCAAATTACTCAACACCGAATCAGGAATAGGGTATCGGTTTGGGAATTAAGGTCTGTTGATGTATCATTAAATAGGGTTTAATCATTAGTAACATAAGTCTGTAGGACTTATGTTACTATGTTGATACTTAATTGAACGGCGAAGCCATCTACGAAGTAAATTACAAACATTAGCTTTCACTGACACCGTTTTATCAAACAGACCAGACCCTTCCAAAAACGTTTAATACTCTTTCCCAAACATTTAAAGCTCTTCTGGAAAAATTCTATGCTCCGCCAGGAACAATCAATGTTTTTTTTCGATTATTCAATAGACCTTCTGCAACATTTATACCCTCCTAATCAAATGGAGGATGTTGTCAATTGAATTTCCAACGTTGCTAATAAGCTCCGGGATGTTGTCAATTGAATTTCCAACGTTGCTAATAAGCTCCGGGATGTTGTCAATTGAATTTCCAACGTTGTTAATAAGCTCCGGGATGTTGGTAATTGAATTTCCAACGTTGCTAATAAGCTCCGGGATGTTGTCAATTGAATTTCCAACGTTGCTAATAAGCTCCGGAATGTTGTCAATTGAATTTCCAACGTTGTTAATAAGCTCCGGGATGTTGGTAATTGAATTTCCAACGTTGCTAATAAGCTCCGGAATGTTGTCAATTGAATTTCCAACATTGCTAATAAGCTCCGGAATGTTGTGGATTGAATAATCAACTCTCCTAATCGAACGGGGAATAAAAATGCATGATATTCAACCCCATTCGGGTTGTTGATGCATCGCACAAATAACCACCGGTTACACCGGTGGTTATTAACATTCAAGTCCTTCGGACTTCTGTCTCTATATTTTTAGATTATATATATTATAACGAACGAACTGCAAGTCAGCACAAGCGAAAACACACATACATAATACCGGTGAAAATAATTTAGACCGATATTATATTTCGTTTGTATCAGCAGTGAAATGAAAGCCTAAACGTTTTGCTGTTTGTATTTTTGAATTATTAATACTTTCTATCATTTGAGCTACGGTTATAGTACTAACACTATTATATTCGGGTACCAGAAGGTCGAAATCGAGCGTAAAAAGTATTGTTGATTCAATAATATTTCTGATGCTTTGTTCATCAATCACCGCATTTATAAAATCGTTATAAAGAAAGCCCAATTGCCGCTTTCCTTCAACAAAGTAATGATTGTCTTTATTGACATAAATTCGGGCAACCAAATATCCGGCATCATTTTGTCGATTAAATTTGAATGAATCTGAAAGGAAATTATAGATATTAATCACGCCACAATAACTTGCATTGGGTTCGGTATGTAAATAAGACGATTTCCAAACATTATGGCTTTTGTCGAAATTGAATATATTTGAATGAAAGCTGAACACCAATAAATCGTCGGCAAGTTGAAGATCGGCATCAAACATTCCTTTATCTTTAAAATGAATTAACGATTCGCTACCTTTATAGAGCAGTTCATTATTGTATTCGCTTGCAATTTTTTGACATTCAACTTTTATCTTTTCAAAAACTTTCTGAGTGTTTTCAAAGGCAATTCGCTTAACCGCATATTTATCGGTAAGTAAATCAAGAATTATCTCTTTAGGTTTTTTTATCTCCATATTAATATGATGTTGCAAATAAAACTTTACGTTTCGACGTCTTTCCTGTTACAATACAAGTACCTACTTCTTCAGGACTATCGAAAGGTATGCAACGAATGGTAGCTTTTGTTTCGTTTTTAATTTTTTCTTCCGTTTCTTTTGTTCCATCCCAATGAGCCCACACAAATCCGGCTTTTTTCTCAATCAACGATTTAAACTCTTCGTACGTTTTTGCTTCATTAGTGCTTTTAGTACGGAAGTCGAGAGCTTTTTGGTATATAGTAGTTTGAATATCTTCGAGTAATTGAACAACCTTTCCGGCAATATTATCTTGCGATGTACTTTCTTTTGTCAATGTGTCGCGACGAGCTATTTCAATTGTTCCGTTTTCAATATCACGAGGACCTATAGCCAATCGAACCGGAACACCTTTTAATTCGTATTCGGCAAACTTCCAACCGGGAGTTTGGTTATCGCGGTCGTCAAGTTTTACTTCAACCCCTGCAGCTTTAAGTTGCTGATATATTTCTTTTGCTTTGGTTAAAACCTTGGTAATTTCTTCGGGATCTTTACCTTTACTAATTGGTATGATAACTGCTTGAATTGGAGCTAATTTTGGAGGTAGGACCAATCCGTTATCATCGGAATGCGACATAATCAATGCGCCCATCAATCGTGTAGAAACTCCCCACGAAGTAGCCCAAACATAATCAAGAACACCTTCTTTACTGGTGAATTTCACATCAAATGCTTTTGCAAAGTTTTGACCTAAAAAGTGCGATGTGCCCGATTGAAGAGCTTTTCCATCTTGCATTAAAGCTTCTATGGTGTATGTTTCCAATGCTCCTGCAAATCGTTCGGTTTCGGTTTTTGCTCCTATTATTACCGGCATAGCCATATAGTCTTGAGCAAAATCGCTATAAACATGAATCATTTTCAACGATTCTTCCATTGCTTCTTCTTTCGAAGCATGAGCTGTATGACCTTCTTGCCATAAGAATTCGGCAGTACGAAGGAATAAACGGGTTCTCATTTCCCAACGAACCACATTTGCCCATTGATTAATCAGTAAAGGTAGATCTCTGTACGATTGAATCCAGTTTTTATAGGTATTCCATATAATCGTTTCAGAAGTAGGACGAACAATTAATTCTTCTTCTAATTTGGCATCTTCATCAACAACAATGCCTTTACCATCGGGTGAGTTCTTTAATCGATAATGAGTTACAACAGCACATTCTTTTGCAAATCCTTCAACATGACTAGCCTCTTTGCTAAAGAAAGATTTAGGAATGAATAGGGGGAAATAAGCATTAACGTGCCCGGTATCTTTAAACTTCTTATCAAGCACCGCTTGCATCTTTTCCCATATTGCATAACCGTACGGCTTAATAACCATACAACCACGAACAGATGAACTTTCGGCCAAATCGGCTTTTACTACCAATTCATTATACCATTGAGAATAATTCTCACTTCTTGTTGTTAATCCTTTGCCCATTCTTATTAGTTTGGTATTATTTTTGTTATATAAAACAAGCGGATTGAAACAAATATTTGTTCTTTCCGTTTATTTTGCAAAGTAAAGAAATTTAAAACAGAATTTAAAATATAAGGAGGTTGGCCATGAAAAAGATTTTAACATTGATGATTATAGTTTCATCAATAATGCTTTCGTGTACGTCGTTAGTAAATATGAATGCTAATCGCGATGACGAAATCTATAATCCTGATAATTCATATAGGAATAGAGATAATACTTATCAACCGTCTGTTTCAAATCAACCCAATGAAGGTTATAGATCGGTATCTGTTTTTGATTCGACTCAAGAAAAATATAATCAAAATTCAAAGTCTTACAATTTAGGTAGACGTTATAGTTCTAACGATACGGTATATAATGGTCCGGTAAACGATAGTTTATATTTACCCAACCAACAATATGGCAATTCGGGCTCGAATGAAAATTATAATAATAATGACGATTATTATTACACCCGCCGACTTATGGGATTTTGCGATTATCCTTACGGTTACTCGTATTACAATGATTATTGGCCTTACAATTATTATGGTTATGGAAATCCTTATTGGGGATATTCAGGATTTTATGTAACTCCATTTATCGGATGGAATATGTGGTGGGGATATCCTGGCTATTACGGCTATTACAATCATGGTTATTACAATCATGGAGGATATTACAATCATGGAGGTTTTGGCAATCATGGAGGTTATGGTGCGGGTATAACTCGATCAGATGGAATAAGAAGTCGTTCTTCGTTTAACGACGGATATGCTGCTTCGAGAAGGAATGTTCAAAGTACATCAACCGTAAAATCTGATGGTCCGGTACAATCAAGATCAACAGCATCATCAACACAAGCAACTCAAAACACGAATGTTAATTCAAGACAAACTTCGTCGCGTTCGGTGTTTTTCTCACCAAGACCTGCAAACTCACAGGCTCAACGATCGTCGAATGGTAATTCGTCGAATTCTCAAAATAGCAATAGCCGTCCATCAAGCCGTTCGAGCGATAGTTATCAATCGAGCCAAAGACAACAATCGGGTAATTCAGGTGGTAGTTATGATAATTCAAGAGGATCGAGAAGCAGTAGTGGATGGAATGGTGGAAGTAGCCGTGGAACTGAAAGTTCAAGCGGATACAGCAGACCAAGTAGCAGCGGTAGTTATGGTGGTGGAACAAGAAGTTCAGGAGGTGGTCGTAGTTCTGGTGGTGGCGGCGGAAGTTTCGGTGGCGGATCAAGAAGTTCAGGCGGTGGCGGTAGTTACGGCGGTGGTTCAAGAAGCGGTGGAGGAGGTGGTGGTGGACATCGTAGATAAACGTTGTTCATCAAAATCTGATTTACTAACTTGAAACATGCTAGAAAAACAATCTGGCTTGAGATAAAAGTAAAAAAGGAGTAACCTTTCAAAGAAGTTATTACATTTGTATTGTAAGATATTGTTCATTATTCAATTAAATATATTCAGATGAAATAGCCATGAATAAAAAGTTTTCATACTAACAGAAGATTATTATTTGTGGAGAATTCTATGTGACAAATAAAAATAAATTTAAAAATTAACACATGAAAAAGTTTGTTTTAATAGGTAGTTTGATGATTGCCATGGTAGCAGCACAAGCTCAAGATTATACTAATGCAGTGAAGTATAATCAAAGTTTTAATATCGGCGATGCACGATATTCAGCAATGGGGGGGGCTTTTTCAGCTTTAGGTAATAACCATTCTTCTATTTTTGATAATCCGGGAGCAATTGGTGTATTTCATGGTAATTCTTTTGAATTCTCTTTAAACAATGGAACTTCAAATAGTACTACCAGCTTTCTTGATGCAAGTCAAAAAAATAATACAAATATGTTTAATGGTAACATCGGATTGTTATTCAAAATGGAATTACCCGATAATGAATTAAATGCAAAGTATCTTAATTTCTCGTATTCGAGTAACAGAGTAGCCGATTATAATATAAATTCAGGCTTTACTGCTTATAACAATAAAAACTCTATGACCGATGAGTTACTTGGTCGTTTAGAAACTGGTTATACTAATGCAATAACTGATGATGCCTTATCAACCGGATTAATTTATAAAGCAAACAATAATTACAACTCCGATTTTATACAATATGATAATAATGGGGCAAGAGTCTATAATCCTTATGGATCAACACAAACACAAGCCTTAAGTTTAAAAGGTCGTAAAAACGAGTATTCGTATGGTATGGGAACCAATTTCGATAATAAACTTTATTTAGGAATTAGTTTGAATGTTTCGAGTATCGATTATACCGAAGATGAAACGTACACTGAATCAGATACAAAAAATATAAGTCCAAGCTTCAATAGTTTTACAATGTACAGAAAGTACGAAGATATAGGTCGTGGTGTAGGCTATAAAATTGGGCTTATTGCACTTCCTGTTAAAGATTTAAGAATAGCTGCTTCATATCATTCACCTGTTAATTGGAATATAGACAGAACAACTCAAACCAATATGGATTTTTATTATACACAAAATGATAGTGATAAAAGTGTATTCACTAATAATCCTAAAAACGAGTCATCGTATAAGTTAAATACTCCTGCTAAATTTGTATTAGGATTGGCATATACCTTTAATAAAACGTTAATAATAAGTGCCGATTATGAAAATATGAACTATTCGAATGCTCAATTAAGTAATTCTGACGGAACAGCATTAAGCGATGCTAATAAAGAAATTGCTAAAAATGCAAGAATGGTCAGTAATCTTAAGTTCGGAACAGAACTACGAATGGGAGCAATCAGTTTAAGAGCCGGTACAGCTTTTTATCAAAGTCCGTACGATACTTATAAAGACGGATATACCCTTTCGTATTCAGGTGGTATAGGTTTAAAAGACGAAAACTTCTATATTGATCTTGCAGTTGTTAACTCTAAGACTAATAATAGCAGATATCTTTATAGCGATTATTCCGGTAATAATGTTTTGTCATCAACAATCAAATCAAGTATTACAAACGTTATTCTTACACTGGGATTGAAATTCTAAAAGAATTTCAATCCTCTAATAAATCTGGTCTAAGTCGTTTGGTCTTTTCAATGGCTTGATCCATTTTCCAGATATCTATCTTTTTGTCGTTTCCGGAAAGAAGAATTTCGGGAACTTTCCAACCGTTATATTCTTCGGGACGTGAATATACAGGAGGAGCAAGCAAATTATCTTGAAACGAATCGGAGAGGGCAGAACGGATATCGGTTATGGCACCGGGAATTAAACGAACAATGCTATCGGTTACAACAGCTGCGGCAAGTTCTCCTCCGGTAATTACATAATCGCCAATCGAAAGTTCTTTGGTAATAAGATAATCCCTAACCCGCTGGTCAACCCCTTTGTAGTGTCCGCAAAGAATAATGATGTTTTCGGCACTTGATAGACGATTGGCTTCGGATTGAGAAAAACGTTCACCATCGGGTGTCATGAAAATAATTTCGTCGTAGTTGCGTTCTTTTGTAAGTGATTCGATACAACGATGAATGGGTTCAACCTGCATAACCATTCCGGCTTCGCCACTAAACGCATAATCGTCAACCCGCTTATGTTTATCAAGCGAAAAGTTACGGATGTTATGAATGTTGATTTCTACAATGTTTTTATTCTTGGCTCGTTTCATTATAGAGTTGTTAAACGGGCCGTCAAACATTTCAGGAAATATGGTAAGAATGTCAATTCTCATTTTTTTGTGGCAAAGATACATGAATTTTTAAAAGGTTTCGGCACCATAATTACGAATTGAAATGAGTTGGTATTGAATACAAAATAATCAATCGTTACGGTCGTTCATATCAATAATAAAAGAAAGTATATAAAAAAAGGATTCAAGGTGTATCAAAATACTATTTTACGTGTAAATTTGCGTTAATTCAAATAATCAAATGCTATGAAAAAGGCTTTGTTCCTATTATCAATTCTCTGTATATCGGTGATGGCTCATTGTCAAGCACCAATTCAGATTAGCGACCTTGAAAAAGTCGATAAAATCTATATGAAAGATGGTAAACCCTTTTCGGGTTCTTGTTACGAGAAACACGAAAATGGTAAGATTGCTATTAAAGGTCAGATGAAAAATGGCAAAAAAGAAGGAACATGGATTTATTGGTTTTCCGATGGTCAGAAACGTCGTGAAACAAATTATGTAGAAAATAAGAAAGACGGATTAACCTATTTCTGGTATGAAAATGGTCAGAAACAAAAGGAAATAATGTTTAAACAAGATAAAAACATAGACCAAAAACTTTGGGATGAAGAAGGAAATAGACTTCCCAATCCATCATTTGTGTCGACAACAGATTAGACTGTTTATTGAATTTATCTAGGAGATTTATTATATGCGTATAGCAGTTCTCGACTTAGGAACAAACACTTTTAATCTCCTTATTGCCGATATACTTCCTAATGGAAGCATAAGAAAAGTATTTAATGAAAAACTTGCTCCCAAACTGGGGCTTGGTGGAATAAATAACCAAATTATTGTTCCCGAAGCATTCGAAAGAGGGCTGCATAGTTTGGAAATCCAGAAACAAATTATACTAACCTATAAACCCGACAACGTATTTATTTTTGGAACTTCGGCACTTCGCAATGCAAAAAATGCTGATGATTTTGTCTCGACTGTTCGCAATGAACTTGACTTGGAAATTCATATTATCACCGGCGAACGCGAGGCAGAATTGATATATCACGGCAACAAACTGGCATTTGATTGGGGTGAAAATATTGTTTTAATTGTCGATATAGGAGGGGGAAGCATAGAGTTTATTTTAGCCGATAATAAACATATTGTATGGAAGCAAAGCTTCGAAATTGGAGTTTCACGATTGTTACAAATGTTCAATCCTAAAAGTCCGTTTACAAAAGAAGATGTAACACGAATTGAAGCGTATGTCGATTCGAAATTAAAACCTTTATACGAAGCCTTTACGAAATATCCTGCAACGTTGTTAATTGGTTCTTCCGGAGCATTCGACACCTATCGCGATATGATTGTTGCCGAAAATGTTTTAATAAAAACTGATTTACCATCGTTTGTAATTAACTACGAAACGTTTGAACCGTTAAAAAATAAAATAATAAATCTATCACAACAAGAGCTGGTTAAGGTAGAGGGGATGGATGCCATGCGAGTTGATATGATAGGAATAGCAGCCATCTTTGTTGATTTTATTATGAGAAAGCTATCTTTGCACACCATAATTCAATCGAATTATTCGCTTAAAGAAGGGGTTATTGATAGTATAATACGCAACGATTTATAAATAGAATGGAAGATACCTTTAAACATAAAGGATTACGAAAAAAGCTGGTTGAAGAAATCAGGAAAAAAGGTATAACCGACGAGGCAGTATTAAAAGCTATTGATACGATTCCGCGACATTGGTTTTTTATGTCGAAAGGAATTGAAGATTATGCATATGTCGACAAGGCTTTTCCCATTAAAGCCGGTCAAACCATTTCCCAACCTTATACTGTAGCATTTCAGTCGCAATTACTGAATGTAAAAAAAGGAGACAAGATTCTTGAGATTGGAACAGGTTCGGGATATCAATCTGCCGTACTGGTTGAATTAGGTGCAAAGGTTTATACCATCGAACGTCAAAAAGATTTGTTTGTGCATACAAGCCGGTTACTACCTTCGCTTGGATTTCATTTACATACTTTTTTAGGTGATGGTTTTAAAGGTTTACCAAATTACGGTCCGTTCGATAAGATAATTATTACAGCTGCCCCTCCTGAAATTCCACAAACATTACTTGGTCAATTAAAAATTGGAGGAAAACTTATTGCTCCGGTTGGCGACAACGATCTTCAAGTAATGCGGGAGGTTGTTAGAAAATCGGAGACCGAATTTGAAATTGAAGATCATGGTACCTTTTCGTTTGTTCCTATGTTGAAAGGCTTGGGCGAGAACAAATAGGAAAGGAGTGTCTTTGAGTGAAAGAAAAGGGATAATAATTACGAATTATAAATTACGAATTACGAGTTAAAAGAAAGATATATGGAGATAAAAGCATTTACATTCAGTCCTTTTGCAGAGAATACTTATTTGCTCTATGATGAAACAAAAGAGGCTGTGCTTATCGATCCGGGATGTTATTTTGCCGGCGAAAAAAAAGCATTGAGTGATTTTATATCTGAAAACGATTTGAAATTAACAAAGGTGCTCTATACACATTGTCATCTTGATCATGCATTCGGATCTAAATACATTTCTGAAACATATAAAGGAATAGAATTTTGGGGAAATGAGGCAGAGAAAATTTTTATTGATTCTGCAATTGCTCATGCACAAAGTTTTGGAATTAATATGGAACAACCTCCTGCATTGAATAAATATATATCAGAAGGCGATTGTATTACATTTGGCAATACCGAATTGCATACTATCTGTATTCCCGGACATTCGCCGGGTGGATTGTGCTTTTACAATAAAGAACAAGGCGATATAATACCCGGCGATATTCTTTTCAAAGGAAGTATCGGTCGAAGCGATCTGCCGGGAGGCAATCAAAATCAATTGATTGATGGTATCAAAAAGAAACTTTTAACCTTGCCCGATTCTGTAGTTGTATATCCCGGTCATGGCGATTACACAACAATCGGTAATGAAAAAGCGTTAAATCCATATTTACAATAAACAATGGCAATACTATTACATATTGAAACCGCTACTCCTGTTTGTTCCATTGCTTTAGGTATTGATGGTGACTGTGTTTCTTACAAAGAATTAATAAAAGAAAACTCGCATTCATCGCTTGTGACGGTGATGATTGACGAACTCTTAAAAGAACAAGGATTGACAACCGCACAGCTTAATGCCATTGCAATAAGCTATGGACCCGGCTCATATACCGGTTTACGTATTGGTACTTCGGTTGCAAAAGGAATGTGTTATGCACTCGATATTCCATTACTCGCCGTTTCTACACTTAAATCGATGGCTTGGGGTATGCGTCAAACCTATGGTGGCGATCAAAATACCTTATATTGTCCAATGATTGATGCCCGACGAATGGAAGTATATGCATCGATTGTTGATGCCAGATTAGTTTCAGTACTCGACGATTCGGCTGTAATATTAGACGAACATTCGTTCGAAGCTTTATTACAAAACAAAACAATAGTATTTGCCGGCGATGGAAGCATTAAGGCTAAAACTGTGATTACAAACGATAATGCTGTTTTTATTGAAACACAAGCATCAAGTCGTTGGATGTGTGAATTGGCTGCAAATGCTTACCGTGAACAAGCCTTTGCCGATACCGCTTATTTTACACCATATTATTTAAAAGAATTTCAAACAACAGTACCCCGTAAGAAAGTATAATTAGTTAATTTAACCTTCTTATGTTAATTCGATGAACGAAAAAACGTTAAAAATCAGTATCCATACTTTGGCTTGGGTGATATTGTTCACCTTACCGATTGTAGTGTTCTTCAGAATGAACTTACCAATGGATTTGCTCTTATTGTCTATTCTACCGAATTTCATTTTGGTTGCATATTTTTATGTCAATCTCCATATTCTGGTTCCGAAGTTTTTACTTCGTAAGAATTATTTTGCATTTTGGGGATTAACCGTTTGTATAGCAATTGTCTATATGTTGCTAATTCCACATCCTCCACATTCGCCGCATCATGCATTGCCTAATGAGATAAGCAAACATTTGCATAGAGGTCAGTCGAGAACAAATTTTTTTATGTCGTTCATCTTCTTACTTCTATTCTTGATGATATTTATTCTTAGTACTGTCATTACCTTTTTGGAAGAATATTTCGATGCCCGCCAAAAGAAACAATTGGCTGAAACAGCTAAGACAAAGGCCGAACTGGCAAACTTAAGAACGCAGATCAATCCACACTTTTTGTTTAATACCCTTAATAGTATATATTCGCTTTCAATTGAAAACTCACCTAAAACACCCGATGCCATAATGCGTCTTTCAGGGTTGATGCGATACTTGCTTACCGAATCGGAATCGAAATTCGTACCCTTATCGGTTGAGATTGATTATCTAAAACAATATATAGAATTGCAAGAATTAAGATTGACCGATAAAACAAAATTGAAGGTAACCGTCGAAGGCGATTATGATGCATTGCATATAGCACCGCTTCTTCTTGAACCGTTTGTTGAAAATGCGTTTAAATATGGTGTGAGTGTTCATGAAGAATCGGAAATTGCAATAAACATTCAAACCAACAAAAATACTATCTTTTTTACCGTGCGTAACCGTTTGTTCGAGTCAAAGATTGAAACTTCAAAAATGGGAATTGCAAATGTAAAACAACGTTTGGGGATTCTATACAAAGATAAACACACGCTTACCATTGAGCAAAAAGAAGGATTCTATATTGTTACATTGGAAATTAATACAATATGATTATAAGATGTATTGCTGTCGATGACGAACCACCGGCTTTAAAAATAATAAAAGATTATTGTTCCCGCATTCCTAATTTAGAATTGCTTGCATGTATAACCGATCCTTTTCAAGCTATTCAAACCATAAAATTAGAAAAGCCCGATTTGCTTTTTCTTGATATACAGATGCCCGATATTGATGGAATATCGATAGTTAAAAGTCTGGATTATAAACCGTTTATTATATTTTCAACTGCTTTTAGCCGTTATGCTATAGAAGGGTTTAATCTTGAAGTTGTCGATTTCCTCTTAAAACCCTATTCATTCGACCGATTCGAAAAAGCAATACAAAAGACCCGTAAGTTATTTGAACAAACGTCAATGTTACCGGCTACTAACGAAAACGATTTTTTACTTGTTAAAATCGAATATCAGAATGTTAAAATACCACTTGCCGATATTGTATATATAGAAGCTTTAGATAATTATATTAAAATACATACGCAAACCAAGTTCTATATGACTTTAATGAATTTAAAGGCGATAGCACCAAAATTACCTTTAGAAAACTTTGTTCGGGTTCACCGTTCATTTTTAATATCCTTGTCGCACATCTCTCACTTTACACACGAAGCGGTAACGCTGGGGAAATACTCGGTTCCAGTGGGGCGAACCTATCTACAATCCTTTCTAATAGCTGCTAAAAAAGTCTAAGTAACTTCCATTCACAACTACTTTTCAGTCGTTTACCCAACAAATATACTTTTAGTAAGTATGTAGTGTTTTATTCAAAAAAAGAAAAGAATGAATAAAAAAAGGCTGATTACTATAGTTTTTTTGATCTGTTTAGCAATGTTAAGTGTTGCACAGACCACTGTTGATACAGTAAGAATAAACGAATCTTTTAATAGAACCAATCTTTATTCCGTAATAAAACAACTTCAAAAAAAGTATCGAGTGTCTATTGAAACCGATTCTTTGTTATTGTCACCATATACCGTTACAGCTATTTTAACAAATGTAAAATTAAAATCTGCTCTTGATACGATATTGGCTGATCATAAAAATTTACATTGGATTGTTGACAATGGCAATCGCATTAAAATTATTAATGAAAATAGAGAACAACAAGATAAAAATACCGGATTTTCAAAAGATGCTGCTACCGAAAAGAATTCGAAATTTAAAGGAAAGCCAACGAAAACGAACATAACAGTTTCTGGAGTAATCAAAGATGCCCGGTCGGGAGAAGCATTACCATATGCCATTGTATGTATCAAAGGAACTCAAAAAGCAGCTGTTACAAATATAGATGGTTATTTTACCTTGTTCAATGTACCGACAGATACAACAACGTTAAATATAACCTTTGTCGGTTACCAAGCGTTCGATTATTATTTGAATCCAACAATGAATCTTTCGCGGATTTTGATTCCTTTGACTCAAGTTACGACTCAAATCAATGAGGTTACGGTAATGAGTCAACGTAACAATATATTACAAGCTTCAGAAGGGGTGAGCGAAATGAAAATGTCACCCGTGAAACTTGCCGAATTACCTTCACTGGGTGATAAAGACATTTTTAGAGCATTACAGTTAATGCCTGGTGTCAGTGCAGCAAACGAAGCATCTTCAGGCTTATACGTGAGAGGAGGAACTCCCGATCAAAATCTTGTTTTGTTTGATGGATTTACCGTTTACAATCAACAGCATTTATATGGAATGTTCAGTGCATTTAATTCAAATGCCGTAAAAGATATTACTCTTTATAAAGGAGGATTCGAGGCCAAATATGGAGGACGTATCTCGAGTGTGGTAGACATTATAGGCAAGACAGGAAACACGAAAGAATTTAATGCCGGTTTGGATGCCAGTTTTTTAGGCGTAAACGGATTTGTTGAAATACCATTGTTTGATAACGGTTCAATTTTTTTATCGGGAAGACGTTCGTTTCAGTCGTTTCTGTACAACGATATTTTTAATGCATTTAATAAATCGGCTGCAACTACATCTGCATCAACATCGTCGTCAAATACAAATTTCCCTTCGGGAGGAAGAGAAAACATGGGTAGAAGTAATGGTTTAGGTAGAAATATTCAACAAACTACACCTAAAACATATTTTTACGATTTAAATGGGAAAATAACATACAATTTTACTCCTAAAGATGTTGTATCATTAAGTGCTTTTAATGGTCAGGATAATCTTGATAATTCAAGTTCGATTAATAGGGCTGGAGGTGGTGCAACAGCAGTAGGGAGTACCACCGATTTGTCGAAATGGGGTAACAGCGGATCAAGTCTTAAATGGTCGAGAAAATGGAGCGATCGATTTTATATGAACAATTTACTATCGTTTTCCAATTATTATAGTTTACGAAATATTTCGACATCAAGAACGGTTGATCGCAACGATACAACAACGAAGTTTATAACGGGAAGTGCTGAAAATAACCAACTTTACGATTATTCATTTAAATCGGAAAATGAATATAAATTCAGTCAAAACAATCAACTTGAATTTGGTATCCATGCCACTGAATATAAAATCAAATACGACTATACACAAAACGATACACTGTCGATTTTAGGTATTCATAACACTGCAATGCTAGGAGCTGTTTATGTACAAGATAGATTGACGTTCTTTCAGAAATTTCATCTGCTTCCGGGAATGAGATATTCATATTATCAATTAACAGATAAGACCTATTTTGAACCTCGTTTCCAGACAAGTTACGATCTTACTCCACGAGTAAAGCTTAAAGGTTCGTGGGGTACATTCTATCAATTTTGTGATAGGATAATGCGTGAAGATATTGCAAACGGAAGTAGCGATATTTGGATATTGGCCGATGGTCAAAATGTTCCGGTAAGCAAGTCGGTACATTATATAGCTGGGGCAAGTTATGAAACAGGCAACTGGCTATTCGATGTTGAAGGTTATTATAAAGATTTATCAGGCTTAAGTCAATACACCTTACGATTTACATCTGAATTTGGACAAGGAACAAAATATAACGAATTGTTTTACAAAGGAATTGGTTTTTCGAAAGGAATTGATTTTTTGGTTCAACGTAAATTTGGCGATTTTACCGGATGGGTTGGATATACTCTCGGACAAACACTATATCAATTCGATGCCTATGGATCGGGTTATTATCCGGCACCCCAAGATGTGACTAACGAATTTAAAATTGTTGGAATATATACAAAAGGACGTTGGTCGTTTTCGGCAACTTGGATTTATACAACAGGCAAACCTTTCACCGAACCGCTTGGAACATATAGCGTGATGCAACCCAATGGAACATCTAAAATATATGCAGTTACAAGCAGTGAGGATGGCGTTCGTTATCCAGATTATCACCGACTTGATATTGCAGCCAAATATAAATTTCTATTAGGCAATAAAATTAAATCGGAAATAGGATTGTCGATCTTCAATGTTTATAATCGAAAAAATATTTGGTATAAACAATTCTCGTTCGATCAAACAGGTTTATCGGAAACCGATGTTACCTTGCTTGGTTTTACACCCAATCTGTCTATAAGTTTTAAATTAAAATAAAACTATAATGAAAGCATCCATATTCATATTATTACTTTTGTTTGCAGTTTTATCATGTCATAAAGAAGTTATGTTAACCGGAAGTACAAATAATTTCCCAACATTCCAATCGTTCATTGTGGCAGGATCAGATACTCTTACGGTAAAAGTTGCAACGTTAACACCTTATTCTAACGATTCGGTTGACTCGGCTAAACCGATAACCGGATTGACAATGTATATTAATAATTATCTTTTAAAGGAGCAATCGGCAGGTGTTTATTGCTATAGTTCGAAAGATTTACAAATTCATCCGAACGATACTTTCAATCTGAATGTAACATATAAGAATACAAAAATATCGTCAAAAACAATAATTCCTGCAAAACCGTTACATTTCATGATTTCGTCTGATACCGTTTCAATAACGCAACAAACAACGGCGGTTGGGTTTGGTAATCATAATTCCAATAATTTCGATGCAAATACTAATGCATTTCAATTTACTTGGGATAATCCTTTAAAAGATTATCATTATTTAGTAATTCAATTACTTGATACGGCAAGAATTTCTATTAATACTTATTTCACAAACAATAATGGCGAAATCAAAACTTCAACGCCGGTAAATCAAGATAATGCTTATAATCTAAGTCAAAGAAGTTTAATATACTATGGTAAATATCAAGTTGTTTTATATAAGATAAACAAAGAATATTACAATCTTTTACAAACTTCAAATTTGAATTCGAATACAATGACTAATCCACCATCAAATATTACAAATGGTTGGGGCATATTTACCGGAATGAGTACCGATACACTCTATTTTACTGTTTTAAAGCGATAATATCAATTCAATTATGTTGTTCACAATGGTTTTGTTGTTGTTGACCAATAATTATGAACTAGTAAATTTATAGGTTATATATTTGCTCTGTTTTCACGGGTTACTAATAGTTGTTTTAAAGGTCTGTCGACGTAAGTTGACAGACCTTTTTCCTTTTCATTAATTCACAACTGTATTTATGTTGTTTACCAATTAAAGATTGAAAATCAATAAACAGATATTACTTTTATTACTGTTTTAATAGGTTACTAATAGTTGTTTTAAAGGTCTGTCGACGTAAGTTGACGGACCTTTTTCCTTTTTATTCGTCTACAACTGTTTTGATGTTGTTGACCCATATAATGTTGTGAGACAATATATGGGTATTATATTTACTACTGTTTTCACAGGTTACTAATAGTTGTTTAAAGGTCTGTCGACGAAAGTTGACGGACCTTTTTCCTTTTTATTCGTCTACAACTGTTTTGATGTTGTTGACCCATATAATGTTGTGAGACAATATATGGGTATTATATTTACTACTGTTTTCACAGGTTACTAATAGTTGTTTAAAGGTCTGTCGACGAAAGTTGGCAGACCTTTTTTTGTATTCGTTATTCACAACTGTATTTTTGTTGTTGACCAATAAATATACAACAATAGACAAAGTGTTTGTATTTTTATATCTGTTTTTACAGATTACTAATAGTTGTTTATAGAGTCTGTCGGCGAAAGTTGGCAGGCTCTTTTTTATTGCTTATGATTTAAAGGAATGATTCTTTTTGAGAACATAGACACAAAGGTTCTAAGCTACAGAAAAAACTAAAAATTAAAAATTAAAAACGACCAGAACATCCATTCACCATTCACCATTCACCATTCACCATTCACCATTCATAATTCACCATTCATAATTCATCATTACATAATTGTAGTTTACCCATTATTCTTTGCATACTAATTAAGTGTAGTATCTTTGTTTACATAAAATTTAATAAGTATGACAAATAGAGCTTGGCAATTAGTTAGTGTAAGTTTATTTCTATTAGTAATGATTGGCTGTACACCAAAAGTGTATAACAGTTTGAGTTGGCAATCGAAAACCGTGGTGGTTGATGGATTATCGAACGAATGGTCGAATCCATTGCGATTTTATGATCAGGCAAGTAAACTTTCGTATGAATTGACAAACGATGATGAAAATCTGTATGTGGTATTTAGTTCGAAAGAACGAAGCACAATAAGAAAAATAATGCGTAAAGGGTTACGTTTTTCAATCGATACTTCATTGGGTAAAGCAAAATATCCAATGCAATTTACGTTTCCTTATAGAAGGGATAACGATCTGAATCCATTTTTTGAAGATGGGTTTGCCCGTAACGATTCAATGCGGGGTCGACGGTTTAGCGATTCAACCTATCGACGCAATCCTAACGATACAACACACCGTCATCATCGTCTCACAGCCGATGGCAAGCCTTGGCAACCAATGTTGAAAGTTTTGGTAAAAGGTATAAATACAAAGGTTGATGCCGACAGTTTATTATCTATACCCAATCGTTATGGTATAGAAGTAGCAGTTCGTAGAGATTCGCAAATTGTTTTTTGTGAATTGAAAATACCATTTGCAATGATTTATCCAACAGCTTTTACAGCCGCTGATACATCAAAACCTTTTTTCTTTCAAATAAATCTTGAAGCCTTTGAAGATAATGGACAACGACCTCATCGTGACGGAGCCGAAGGAATGGGCGGAGGTCATAGTGGTATGGGTGGCGGCGGTCGTATGGGCGGCGGCGGTGGCATGGGTGGCGGTCGTTCCGGAATGGGCGGTGGCGGCGGTGGTCGTGGAGGTTACGGAGGTGGAGGAGCTCCTCCACCTGACGGTAACGCTTATGTTAATGCACAAAATAATGCTAATGTCATACGATTTCAATTTCGTCCCAGTTTAAAAATCGGTACTGATAAAAAATAAGAAAACGTACAAAATATAATCAATGAACAATATAACTCCGACCAAAATGGTCGGAGGCAGTAAAACATATCCCCCAAAGGGCTGAAGCCCTAAATCAGCAACAATGAATAAAAGACAATATAAAGCTATTCTCAGTATTTGTTTTTTGATAACAATCAAAACAGCATTGTTTGCCCAGTCAACAATCGAAGGAATGGTTTATTCTAATAAAAACGAAGCTTTACCTGGAGCAGCAGTAATCTTGATGAGCAAAAGCGATACTACGATTTATAAAGGGACATCGACCAATGCGTCGGGATATTTTCATCTCGATTATATCGTTAAGGGTAATTATATTCTTAAAGTTGTATTTTTAGGCTATAAAACAAAACGGATACCAGTTACTCATACCGGAACACTTACATTGCATCTTGGCAATATAGTATTACAGGAAACTTCAAAACAATTATCGGAAGTAGTAGTGATTCATAAAGTGGCTATTGCAGCAGTTAAAGGTGATACAACCGAATATAATGCCGACTCCTACCAAGTTAATAAAGATGCGGTTGCCGAAGATTTACTATCAAAGATTCCGGGAGTGACTGTCAACAATGGAACTGTTACAGCCGAAGGCGAGAATGTAAAAAAGGTACTGGTTGATGGTAAACCTTTTTTTGGTGACGATGCCACCATTGCTATGAAAAATCTTCCAGCCGATGTGATTGATAAAATACAGATTTTTGATAAGGTGAGCGAACAAGCCGAGTTTACCGGCTTTAAAGATGGACAGACATCTAAAACAATAAATATTATTACCAAAAAAGATAAACGTAATGGGGTATTTGGTAAGTTCCTTGCCGGTTATGCAACCGACGATCGTTATCAGGCAGCCGGAAACTTAAATTTCTTTAATGGCGATAGAAGAATTTCCATAATCGGAATGTCGAACAATATCAATCAACAAAACTTCGGTTCACAAGGACAGGGTGGAGGCAATTCGAATGGAATAAACACCATTAATTCGATAGGTATGAATTATTCCGACAATTGGGGAAAGAAATGGGTTGTCACGGCAAGTTATTTCTACAATCAAACCAAAAATGTGACTAATACAATCGATCACCGAACCACAATTATAAACGATTCGACCAATAATTACAGAAACGATACATCTAATTCTACAACAAAGAATTTCAATCATCGATTTAATATGCGGATGGAATATACTATTGATTCGTCAAACAGCATGATTATCGTTCCTTCGCTTAATTATCAAAAGTCAAATGCCAATACAATGCTTAATGAATTATCGTTAAATAATAAATCGTTGTTATTATCAAAATCGTCAAAAATAAGTAATTCGTTCGATCAGAATTATGACTTCGAAAACACCATAACTTATCGTCATAAGTTTCATAAAAAAGGGCGTACGTTATTTATCGATTTCTCTCAAAGCATAACTCCCGATAATGGAACAAACAATTCAAACGGTAATCAATTCGATGCCTATAAACAAAAAGATTCGATTATAAATCAAACCCAAAAATCGAATTCGGGCGATTATGGATTGTCAACGCGTTGCAGTTATACCGAACCTTTAGGAACTCATTCGCAATTAATGCTATCTTATTTGCCGTCGATTGATTATGCCCCTTCGAATATTCAAACCTACAAGGCAAATAATGCAATCGACTCAACATTGTCGAACAACTATACAATGTCAACCGTTACACAACGAGGTGGTTTTGCCTATCGATTCAGCAATAAGGGTTTTAATCTTTCAACGGCTCTCGATGTTCAACAAGTTGACTTACGAAGTAAAGAAATATTTCCGAACAATCTTCCAACAAACAAATCGTATCAAAATATGTTACCTAGAACCGATTTTTCGTATACGTTTTCCGATCATAATATTATTCACCTAACATATTTTACCGGAACGCAAGCTCCTTCAATCACACAATTGCAATCGGTGGTGAATAATACAAATACCCTTAGCCTTTCGGAAGGTAATGCCGGACTTGGTCAACAGTATAATCATTCCATAAGGGCAAATGTCCGTTTGGTTGATTACTCGTTAACAAAAACCTTGTTTTTTGCAGTTCAAGCCACAGCTTCGGAAACATATATAACGCAATCAACTTATACGGCACAAAAAGATACGGTAATTAATTCGATTTCGCTACCTCAAGGGCATCAACTATCAAAACCGGTAAATCTACCCGGCTATCGAACCATACATCCGTTTATTACCTATAGCTTTCCTGTCTATCCAATTAAATGTAATCTGAATATTCGGGGAGAATATACGTTTTCACGTCAACCGGGAATGGTTAACGACAAGGTTAATTATTCCGACAATAGTGCACCGGGAGGCGAATTTTCGATTAATAGTAACATCAGTCCCAATGTCGATTTCAGACTATCGTATCAAGCAAGATATAATATGGTGACAAACTCTATTCAAACCTCGGCTCAGAAAATAAATTACTATACTGGTGTAGCTACAGCTAAAGCAACCATTACACCGATCAATCATTTTGTGCTTACCAGCGATTTTAACCTTACCCATTACGACGGTCTCGGTAGCCTTTACAGCAGACCAAGCATTTTATGGAATGCGGGCATAGCCTATAAGTTCTTAAAAGATAATGCCGGAGAATTCAAACTTTCAGTTTACGATATATTAAAACGCAATCAAAGTCTTAGCAGAACAGTTACTGGAACATATATCGACGATAATCAAATCAATATTCTCAAACGTTATTTGATGGTTATGTTTACCTATAATATAAAGAAGTTTGGGGTGTAAATAGGCTTTCCTGAAGTTACTATATTCTGATACAATTACTATCTATTCACCCTCAACAATAGATTTTATAACCAACCCAGCAATGGTAAAACCGAATATAGCGGTAATATGCGAAACCGTACCATTAATCACTGCTTTCGTACTGCACCATTCGTGGTCGGCAAGATCGGGATCGCCTTCAGCCAATTGCGATTTGGGACACAAACAACGATCTGTTCCACAACTAGAACCACTTCCTTTGTTTTCTAAAACCTCGTCACTATAAACACATAAGAAAGGCTTGGAAGGCTGCTCGCCCCTGCGGATCATTTTGCGGATTCGTGCTCCTAATGGACATCCATTAACTTTCCAAAACTCGGCGACCTTTATTCGTGTAGGATCCATCTTTAACGAAGCTCCCATTGATGAGAAAAAAACTGCATTGCTGCGGGTTGCCATTCTAATAAGATATATTTTATTAACAATGCTGTCGATGGCATCAATAATAAAATCGTAGGAGTCGAGTTGAAACTCATTGTGTGTTTCTTCGCTATATATTTTTTGAATTGCGGTTATTTTTGCTTTTGGATTAATTTCCAGCAATCGGCTTTTTAGCACGTCAGTTTTTACCAATCCTACCGTTGCAACAGTTGCATGCAGTTGCCGGTTAATGTTGGTAATGCACACTCTATCAGAATCGACCAGAGTAATATTTCGAATACCCGAACGAACCAAACTCTCGGCACACCAACTGCCAACACCACCAATACCTATAATGATAACTCGCTTTTGCTGAACGATGTTCATCATTTCGTCGCCCAATAAAAGAGCGGTTCTTTGAAATATACCTTGTTCTATACTCATTGCTGCAAAAGTATTGAATGTATTGCTCGTTTCAAAATTGTAATCAATAGAAACATCTTCGGGTTGGTAAAACGATTATAAAGTAGCTTTTTTAACGTTCGAAATATAACTAAAAACTAAAAACCCCTTTGAGCGACTTTGTGGCATACCTTTGTGTTCCTTTTGTGGTTAAGCCTGTTCAACTAAAAAACTAAAATAATGTTATATGAATTAGATGTTCAGCTTTTTTTAATTGCGATGACTTGTTAGAAAACGTTCGTTAGAATCAATGTTTACCACAATCATTTTTCAATAATTCCAATAAAAAAAAGCTATCATTAGTCGATTCAAATATGTCGTTTGCCGATTATCTATTCGTATCTATATGACAATCGAATACCTTTACAAGAAAATTTAAAAGATGAAACGAATTCTCATCATAAACGGACATCCAAACAAAGAAAGTTTATGTTCGGCATTTGCCCAAAGTTATAAAAAAGGGGCTGAATCGACCGGAGCTCAATGTATCTTATTGAATCTGATTGATGTTGATTTTAATCCTAATTTACTTTATGGATTTCAAAAACGAATTGCAATGGAATCGGATGTTCTTTCAATGCAACAAGCAATTCTCGATGCTCAACATATTGTTATTATATATCCCAATTGGTGGAGTACCTATCCGGCAATAGTAAAAGCTTTTGTTGATCGGGTGTTTATTCCTAAATTTGCTTTTTCCTATCGCGATAATTCTATTTTTATTGACCGACTTTTAAAAGGTCGATCGGCACGATTAATTGTTACGATGGATTCACCGGGTTGGTATTATTCGCTTTTTATGAAAAGTCCCGGTCATAATTCTATGAAAAAGGGAGTATTAGAGTTTTGTGGAATAAAACCGGTGAAAATCACTGAATTTAATATGATAAAGACGTCTAATCAACAGAAACGTATCAAGTGGATAACACAGGTTGAAGAATTAGGTCAAAAACAAATATAAACAATACATTATGCAAGAACTAATCTATTCATTACGCAATGAGCTAAAATTATGCAGCGATCCAAAGACAAAGAAGAGTACGGAATACTTTTTTAAAGATACAATTCAATGCTATGGCATTAAGGCTGCAATGGTGCAACGTATAGGGAAAGAATATTACAAAGAAATTAAGACGAAGTCGAAAGACGAAGTTTTTGCCCATTGTAACGAGTTATGGCAATCGGGTTATCTCGAAGAAACGCTTATAGCTTGTGCATGGTCGTATAATCTTCGAAAACAATATGATGAACAAGATATTGTACTTTTCGAAAAATGGATAGATACCAATATTGATAATTGGGCATCGTGCGATACTTTCTGCAATCATACGGTGGGTACATTTATAGAAATGTATCCTCAATACATTTCGGTATTGAAACGTTGGACGAAGTCAGAGAATAGATGGATGCGTAGGGCAGCTGCTGTATCGTTGATTGTTCCCGCAAAACGAGGGTTGTTTTTAGACGATGTTTTTGAAATAGCCGATATACTCCTTTTAGATAAAGAAGATATGGTACAGAAAGGTTACGGCTGGATGCTCAAGGTTGCCAGTAAGCCTTACGAACAGGAAGTGTTTGAATATGTCATGGCACATAAAGCGGTCATGCCGCGAACAGCATTACGGTATGCAATAGAAAAGATGCCGGTTGATCTTCGAAAAGAAGCAATGGAAAAAGATGAATAATATATATACACGAATTATGATAATCGTCGCTACAATTATAGCAATACTTGCTATCGGCATTTTTGCATTCTTACAACAAGCAAAGTTTGGACGGCTTCCTCGTGGGCAACGTCTTGAAAGAATTAAGAAATCGCCTCACTACAAAAACGGTGAATTCAAGAACGAAAGTGAAACGCCAATGTTTGTTAATGATAAAGGCTTTTTTGCAGTATTTAAAGAAATGATCTTTGCTAAGAATAAACCTGATTGTCGATTACCATCAGTTAAAACCGATTTATTGCATCTTGATCCCAAGAATGATATATTTGTATGGTTCGGTCACGCATCGTATTTTATTCAAATTGATGGCAAGAAACTATTGGTCGATCCTGTGTTTAGCGGATCGGTTTCGCCACTGCCATTTATGACCAAGGCTTTTGAAGGTACCGATAGATATACTGCTGACGATATGCCAGAAATTGATTATCTTATAATTACACACGACCATTGGGATCATCTCGATTATGAAACAATTATGAAATTGAAACCGAAGATTAAGAAAATTATTTGTGGATTGGGAGTAGGCGAGCATTTCGAATATTGGGGCTTTGACCCAAAACTATTGGAAGAAAAAGATTGGAACGAATCAATTCATCTCGATCAGGGTTTTACAGCCACCGTTCTTCCGGCACGACATTTCTCAGGTCGATTATTACAACGCAACCGCTCATTATGGATTTCTGTTTTATTACAAACCCCAACGTTCAAAATCTATTTTAGTGGTGATGGAGGATACGACAGTCATTTTGCCGAGATTGGGAAACGATTTGGTCCCATTGACTTTGCTGTACTCGAAAACGGACAATACAATGTAAATTGGCGATATATTCATATGATGCCAGAACAAACAGTTCAAGCTGCAAAAGATTTGAACGTTAAACGCTTTTTACCGGTACATTCTTCAAAATTTGCATTATCAATTCATAGTTGGGATGAACCTTTGAAACGTGTGACTGCTTTAAGTAAAGAAGCAGGGATATCAATCGTTACACCATTGATAGGTGAACAAGTGCATTTAAAAGATAGTACCCAGACCTTTTCTGAATGGTGGAAAAATGTAAAGTAAATTGATAGAATAAAAATAAACAATTTGAGCTATAACAAGTCATTTATTTGGTAGGTATTGAAAAATATATTTACTTTGGTCGCAAATTTTGATACCGTATGGTTTTTAGCAGTAGTTTATTCCTTTTCTATTTTTTACCCGCAGTTTTATTCTCATATTATTTTGCACCAACTAAAATAAAGAATCTTGTTATAGTTCTTTTTAGCTTGTTTTTCTATGCTTGGGGTGCTCCCAAGTATGTGTTGATGGTGTTGATAGCTATGACAATGGATTATGTTTTTGCTCATCAAATATATCTGTCTGAAGGCAAAAAACGTAAATGGATTCTTACTTTGGGTTTATCAATCAATATTGGATTATTACTATTTTTTAAATACGCAAATTTCTTTGTCATTAATCTAAACGAAACGCTTTCATTATTCGGTCATCGGCCTGTTTCATTTTTTAAAGTAGCATTACCAATTGGTATATCATTTTTTACATTTCACGAAATGAGCTATTTGATCGATGTTTATAGAAAAGATAAACCACCCTTAAAGAAATTTACCGATTACGCGGTATATATATTATTTTTCCCGCAGCTCATTGCCGGACCAATAATCAGGTTTAACGAAATATCCGATCAAATTCAAAATAGAAGTAGTAATGAGACGATCGAAAATAGATTAATAGGTTTCTTTCGATTTGTTATTGGACTATCGAAAAAAGTATTAATAGCAAATGTCGTAGGACAACAAGCAGATATTATATTTTCAATTCCCAATGCCGATTTATCAACATTAAACTGTTGGATAGGGGCAATAGCATATACGTTTCAAATATATTTTGATTTTTCAGGATATTCCGATATGGCAATAGGAATAGCTCGAATGATGGGTTTTGTGTTTCCAGAAAACTTCAATAATCCCTATATTTCTAAGAATATAACTGAATTTTGGACTCGCTGGCATATGACTCTTGGCCGATGGATGAGAGATTATTTATATATTCCCTTAGGAGGAAATCGAGTTAAGACAAAAGCACGTTTATATTTCAACCTAAGTATTGTCTTTATAATCTCAGGATTTTGGCATGGTGCAGCTTGGAATTTTATTTTTTGGGGAGTATTTCATGGAGTCTTTTTAATTCTAGACAGATTATTTCTAATTAAAATATTTGAGAAGATAGGTAGGTTGCCAAGCATTATTTTTACCTTTCTAATTACAATAATCGGTTGGGTATTCTTTAGATCAGAATCGTTAAAACAAGCTTTGTTCTTCATAAAAAGAATGTTTTTATACCATAGTTCAGATAAACATCTTGCAATTAATTCACAATTTTGGACTATCATGCTTTTTGCTTTATTCTTTTCGTTTATAACGACTTCGAAATGGGGTGAAATAGTTGAAAGAAAGATTTTCACAAACAATTATAGTTCACAACGATTTATAATAATGTCTTTAGTTTGTTTTATTCTCTTTATAATATCGGTTGGTAATATAACATCTTCAGGCTTTAATCCTTTTATCTATTTTAGATTTTAAAACAAATGAAAAGATTTACTAAATACAGCATCATATTCCTTTTTTCATTTGTATTCATAGCTCCGGCAATTCAGACGTTTAAAATAGTTCATTTTAAATCGCTTGATGGCGATTTTGTGCTATCTTCTAAACCTGATTTTACAGTTAAGAATTGGTTTTCGGGTGAATTTCAAGATCAATTTAATAAATTCATCGAAGATCATATCGGTTTTCGCAATTGGTTTATTCGTTTGAGAAATGAAATTGATTATGATTTTTTTGGAATTCCTCATGTAGGTAATTTAGTGATAGGGAAAAATGATGTTTTATATCAAAAAATATATATTCAAGCATATTATGGTGAAGACTATGTAGGCGATGAGATAATAAAAAGGAAATTAGATAAACTTCAAGTTGTTCAAGACGAGTTGGGTAAAAAAGGGATTTTCGTCATGCTTTTAATTGCACCAGGAAAAGCTTCAATATATCCTGAATATATTCCCGATTCTTTGAAAAGCAAACAAAAGAATAAAACTAACTATGATGAGTATTTGAAAGCATTAAAACAAACATCGATCAATTATATTGATATGCGTCATTATTTAAAACAAATAAAAGATACATCGCATTACGCACTTTTTCCAAAATGTGGTATTCATTGGAGTGGTTATGCAGCTACTCTTGTTGTTGATACTTTAATTAAATATATTGAAAGACATACAAATAATTCATTCCTCCAATTTCATAGTTCTAAAGGTAAAAGTACTGATAGTGAATTCATATTTACCGACAATGATATTGGAAATGCAATGAATATGATTTGGGACTTGAAATCATGGAACGTATATTACCCAACAATCACCTTTGATAAAGACACCATTAAGAAAAAAATTGATATCCTTTCAATAGGTGATAGTTTTAATCAAAGTTTTTGGGGCTTCTATCCTTTTTTTGATAAAATATTCGGAAGCAATTCACAGTATTGGTATTATAACAAAATTGTGTCATGGCCAGATTCTTTAGTAACTAAATATACACTTACCGAAACACTCAACTATAAGAAAGAAATAGAAAAGCGAAAAATTATTCTTATTGTAACAACAGAACAAAACCTTAATAACTTTGGATTTTCATTTATTGATGAGGCATATAATATATATTGTCCGGTCATGCATTACGAGAAAGTACATTCTGATTTTTACAATAGGTTAAAAACAGATTCAAATATGTATAAATCGATTAAATCAAAAGCCGATGCTCATTATATAAGCTTCGATCAAGCAGCTTTAATGGATTTTCAATGGATAATTAACAATTCAGGAACTAAAATGGATGAAGAAATACATAAAAAATATTTAGATTCATTACAAAGAATAACAGTTCGAAAAAAGTAAATTGATTTATTCTTTAATATAGTTTTTTAACCGTTCAAATCTAAAAATTCAAAACACATAACTCAAAACTTTTTATATCTTTGCATCCTGTTTTTGATATTAAAATTGATACATGGCACAGCAATTAAGCGAACAAGAAATTATCCGCCGTCAGTCGCTCGACGAATTACGAAAATTAGGAATAGAGCCTTATCCGGCTGCCGAATATAAAGTAGATACTTACTCATCGAACATTCGAAACGATTTCGATCCGGAAAAAAAGAATTATCAAAATGTTACCTTAGCAGGTCGAATTATGAGCCGTAGAATGATGGGTAAAGCATCGTTCATTGAAATACAGGATTCTGAAGGTCGCATACAATGTTATGTAAACCGTGATGAAATTTGCCCTGGTGAAGACAAAGAAATGTATAACACCGTATTCAAACGTTTGCTTGATATAGGCGATTTTATAGGTGTTAAAGGTTATGCATTTGTTACTCAAATGGGCGAGAAATCGATTCATGTGAGCGAAATAAATATTTTAAGCAAATCGGTTCGTCCGCTTCCAATTGTAAAAATACAAGGCGATAAGGTATTCGATGCATTTAGCGATCCCGATGCCCGCTACCGTCAACGATATGTCGATCTAGTGGTTAATCCGGGAGTTCGTGATGTCTTTATTGCACGTTCTAAGATATTGAATACCATGCGCGAGTTCTTTAATTCGAAAGGATATTTGGAAGTTGAAACTCCCGTTCTACAACCTATACCGGGTGGAGCATCGGCTCGTCCGTTTACCACGCATCATAATGCATTAAATATTCCATTATACCTTCGTATAGCAAACGAACTCTATTTAAAACGTCTTATTGTAGGTGGATTTGAAGGAGTATATGAATTTGCAAAAGATTTCCGCAACGAAGGAATGGATCGCACCCATAATCCTGAATTTACCGTTATGGAAATTTATATAGCCTATAAAGACTATAATTGGATGATGGATTTTACCGAAGAAATGATTGAACGTGTTGCTCTTGCCCTACATGGCAAAGCGGAAGTTCAGCTTGGCGATAATATTATTAACTTTCAGCGTCCTTTTAAACGCATCACTATGTTTGATGCAATAAAAGAACATACCGGTATAGATATTTCCGGAATGGACGAAGAAGCACTTCGTGGGGTTTGTAAACAACTGCACATAGAAGTGGAAGATTCAATGGGCAAAGGAAAGATGATTGATGAAATATTTGGCGAAAAATGCGAAGGATCGTACATTCAACCAACATTCATTATCGACTATCCTGTTGAAATGTCACCATTATGTAAGAAACATCGCTCTAATCCCGAGCTTACCGAACGTTTCGAATTAATGGTTAACGGAAAAGAATTATGTAATGCATATTCCGAATTGAACGATCCGATCGATCAATTGGAACGATTCGAAGATCAATTGAAACTATCGCAAAAAGGTGACGACGAGGCAATGTTTATCGATATGGATTTTGTTCGTGCATTGGAATATGGCATGCCTCCAACATCGGGCATGGGAATCGGAATAGATCGATTAACTATGATTATGACCAACCAGATTTCTATTCAGGATGTTTTGTTCTTCCCTCAAATGAAACCGGAAAAAGTGGCTCAAAAGGATGATCTTTCTAAATATACAGAAAAAGGAATTCCACTTGAATGGGCTGAAGTAATGCAACAATTAGGATATGTTACGCTATCTAAAATTCAAGAAGCTAAACATACCAAATTACATCAGGAACTTTGCGGTTTTAATAAGAAAAATCAATTAGGTTATACTAATCCCAGTATGGATGATGTGCAAGGGTGGATTGGTTGAAAATGGTGAATGATAAATGGTGAAGCCATCAACGAATTTAATTGAAACTGTTAAGTATATCCTTTGTGATTCTTTGTATCATTTGTGGTTAAATAGAAAATTATGGAATTGGAAAATAAGAAAGTAGCTTTAATCGGAAGTGGAAGTTGGGCAACAGCAATTGCTAAAATATTATTACAAAACATCGACTCATTGAAGTGGTATATTCGTGAGCCAGAAATAATCAGTCATATGTTGCAACATCAACATAATCCATTGTATTTATCGGCAATTCAGTTTGATATTTCAAAATTAGAATTGTACGATAATGTTAACGAACTGATAGAAGATTCTGATATAATAATCTTCTGTATTCCTTCTAAATTTGTAAAAGGATTATCGAATACCATTAAAGCAAGTTTTGCAGGCAAACAAGTTGTTACAGCAATCAAAGGACTTGTTCCCGATGATAATCTGATAATTTCCGAATACTTAAAACAACAATTTGGCATTGACGATAATCATATGTCTGTTTTCTCCGGACCTTGTCATGCCGAAGAAGTAGCATTAGAAAGACTTTCCTATCTTACCGTCGGATCGAAGAATCAAGTTTTTGCAAAAGAATTTGCCGAATTGGTCGAAAGTCATTTTATTAGGGCTTGTGTTTCTGAAGATGTCCAAGGAATTGAATATGGAGCCGTGATGAAAAATATTATGGCATTGGCTGCGGGTATTTGTCACGGACTTGGTTATGGCGATAACTTTACATCTGTTCTTATCTCAAATGCAATACAAGAAATGAATCGTTTTGTTGCTGCCGTCAATCCCTTAAACCGTGATATCAACGATTCAGTATATTTGGGCGATTTACTGGTAACTGCTTATTCGCAATTTAGTCGCAACCGAACCTTTGGAGCAATGATAGGGAAGGGTTATTCAGTTAAATCGGCTGAATTGGAAATGACTATGATAGCCGAAGGTTATTATGCCGTTAATTCAATTAAACATATTAACGATAATTTTGGTGTAGATATGCCTATAACTACCGCGGTGTATAATATTCTCTACGAACGCATTTCTCCTGCACTTGAGTTTAAAGTACTTTCTGAAAGTTTACGATAAATTCGAAATTATTGTTTTTTGACATATTTTAGTAAAAGTAGAAAATACTTTATTATTTTACTTTTTCTTATAACAATAGTTCGTTCAAAACATAAAGATATTTAAGCGGCCAAAGTGCCGAAAAACAAAAGTTCATTGACATGTTGACGATTTTTGATTGAGTTCGGGTTAATAGCGAACAAGCGGAAAAATCTTGAAA
>Ga0265338_10001165_pt1 | contig 43481 bp, 41 predicted proteins | sample 42126metaG_FD_193579 | JGI IMG/M metagenome (GOLD analysis project Ga0265338, IMG submission 193579) | Rhizosphere microbial communities from Carex aquatilis grown in University of Washington, Seatle, WA, United States - 4-21-26 metaG | ecosystem: Host-associated > Plants > Roots > Rhizosphere... | reverse complement strand
CGGGCACGAACAAAGGTGCGACGCTATGGTCGCGCGGCGCTACGGTGACAACCTTCGCGGGTGGTTGCTCCGTCGGCGCAGGAGGTTCTTCTCGCAAAACGAACCAACTGATGAACAACAATAGTACAAGGCCGCAAACTCCAGCCGCCGCATACCGTCTCGTTTTAGATTCCGACTGGTTCATTTTGCCTGAAGCTCGGCATCAAGTAAGACCATTTCAAACTCATCCAATGTCGCAATCTGTGTTCTTTCGTGGCAAAAACACCCGGTTTTCGTCTCTTCCAGCGCCATTTCGCATCGATTTTGTGCCATTTTTTGCAGAACGAACCCAACTCGTATTTTTCGTAACCTATTCATGGCACAATAGATACATGTTTTTCAGTTGGGTTCGTTTGGCAGAAATACTTTTCTCTATAAAGAAGCGAGCAAACGCTCTTTGGGGGGACTCCGATTTATCGGAGCTTTGCTGTCGGCCTCGTCCGAGCGCCAGTCGACCTCGTGGCTCTCCATCTACCACGAGCCAATATTACCACATTTCCCGAAGCCCGCCACCGCACGTGGGAAAATCTTCTACTGGTCCGATTGTAGCAGCGAATCGCATTCGCTGCTCTGCCGGTGTAGCGTCGGCTTGCTCGCGTGTCATCTACGGAGCTGTCTGCCCACGCGTTGTGAACAATGCGAACACTATAATAAAACTTTCCTTAATGCTTCGTGCGACAGTTTGACGGATTGCGTCTTGCGACCACCCTTCAATTCCACCAAGGCGTCTTTGATCTTGCCGAGCAGGTTCACCTTCTTCATGTCCTTAAACTCACCGGCATCCAAAAATGATCCGCCGCAAATCTCACAGGTCTCATACCAGATATGCGGATGGTCATTGTCGACCACCCGGAGCATCGGCTCGGTACATTTGGGGCAACGAATGCGATCTTGCTTGTTGTAAGTCTTGCCGACCTGGACATTTCCGGTATCAACAGCTTCCGTTCCCTTTTTTGTCTTGAGGTCATCGAGCTCAAACTCATCAAACCAGAGCCCCTGGCACTTCGTGCAACGATTGATTTGAACTCCTTCAACAGCAACCGTCTCCATTTCGGACTGGCACTTTGGGCATTTCATGTTCTGCTCCCTTTCACTTGTTCGGTGCGAACCAGGGCTCCAACCGCACGATGCTGCCGGTAAACCTCTATGGCTCCTTCTACCATCAGGCATACCCAACGCGCAAACCGAATCGCCAGTCAGGACGAGTGTGGCGCTGGATGCAGGTGTGACACATCATGAGGATGTTGGTCACCACCCGCCCTACAGTAATCGCCACGCAGTAAAGTCCGGTCAGCGGGTCGCGGGTGGTTAAGCAATCGATCTCCATAACTTGATGCCATCATCAATCAGGTCTTCGTAGTGGCGCTTCTCTTGGTCGTCACCTTCGACGATTCGTCCGGTGGTGTATGCTTGCGTCTTCAAAAACTCCAAGAACGCGATAACCGCATTTTTCTGAGAGGGTGTGAACAGCAGGAACCGTTCTCGCCAAAAGTCGTCAAAGTCCGTTGGCACTAACGAATACTGGGTAAACTGTGCAACAAGCGAATCAGAATGGCCCAGGGAGTACACCATATATGCAGGTACGAAGTATAGAAACGCAGTGGGATCGAGAAACGGCAAGGAATCAAAACGGCGCTCCAAGACGCCATCCTCAAGTGTCTGCGGCGACTTTCCACTGAAATCGTTGCGTATTTCACGACACTCTGCGCACTCGTGCGATGTAATGGAATCATCGCCCGGATACGGTACTTCCTCGAACGCTGATGCAATGGACTCTCGAATGCTCATGGTAACAGATACCACCTGCCGTCCCAGTTCAGCGACCGCTACTGGCGAGCAAATCCTGCTGCCGATTTCTGCCATACGCAAGCCGGTACTGCCGGGCGGAATTCAACCCAACATCAGAATGATGTGTCCACCCGGGGCAAGTTTATACTCCCCTCGCCACCGCCAACGCGATCACTTCCCTTCTTCCGGCTTCGGGGCATTCAGTTCGCCCAACTTCGGAAAAGCCGCCAGAACAACGATCGCCGCCAGTATGATCGCGTAGATGACAGTGCCTTGTGTGCCGAGATGCCAGCGATGGGCCAGCCACGTCGAAGCACCGTAATAATGGCCGAAGATAAAGGCCAGGATGACGACCAACGCCAGCCGTCTGGGGATGATGGACACCAATAGAAACGTGCCTGCCATGTACGCCAGTTCGTACAAACAGAACGACATGCATCCTCGACTGATGAACCAATGGGTTAAATGATTGCCCTCCTGCACCGTTTCAGGATGCTGCCAATAGCTGCTCGGTTGGCCGACAAGCGTGTTGATGTTGTCAAAAAGAATCGCACCCAGCATGACCCAACGCAGCCGCTTGACGACGATGTCGGTGGTGAATTTGAGACAGGGACGGTTCATTCAACCTGACCTTCGTCACCAATCGTACCAGTGACCTCTCCATCGGCAAACCGAATTCGTTGCCTTGCTTACACTCCCCCTCGCTCTCACTTCGCTGATAGCCAACCCACCAGATGCCGGCCAAAATACATCTCCTTATGCTCCGGGCTTTAACAGCACAGGAACTGTCGCCTATCTGCCACACCAACAGGTCGCGGTCCGCGGAAAACCTACGGTTACGTTCTCCGGTCCTCCAGAAACCGCTCCAGGTCTTTGATTCTCCCGAACACAATGATGACGAGTCCGAGCAAGATCATGGCAAGTGCGACAGAGAAGAATGCGCTTGCCACTATCCAGTCCATCTTTTCGCCCCAATCAACGACCTCCCATTTGTTTAGTTTCGCCAGCGCCTGCTGCTCTGGTTTGGGAAGGTCAGTCAGATTGAGTTTGCCTTCTCTCTCTTGTATCTCCGGTTTGACACGGCTCTCGTATGTTTGTCTTACAAGTTGCTCGTCAAAGAGGAAGCGGGGGATTGCGATGATCATCAAGACACCCAGCAAGATGGGGATCAGACCCGCAACGATGTATCGCTTTCGTCTTTTCATCTTTCAAAGATAACCCTGCAAGTAGTGTTACCGTGAAGCACTATTCCCTCCGTTTCGCCTGCTTGTCTTCACGACGATTCAGAATCCAGTCGCCTATGAGGAGAACTGGCCATGCCAAATAAATGATCCACGCAAGTTCATCAGGCAACCACCATCCGATAAATGGGGAGAACCTATGTCGCTCAGGTTCGACGACGTCGTCTCCAAGCAAGATGAGAATTCCTATGATGGCATACCCAATCAACAGAAGAATCAAGATTGTCTTACCTGTGGTCATCTATTCGTCCTTCGCATGTGCATCGGATATCCGATGTCAGACACCGTTGACCACCCAACGGCCGGCGGTGTGGCGAATCGACGTGAGCAACCGACGCACACATTGCTCTCTCTCCGCAACCACCGTCTTTTTCACAATGGGCATTATACCCCTCTCGCCACCGCCAACGCGATCACTTCTCTCGCTCCGGCTGCGCCCAACACCTTGGCGCAACTGTTGAGCGTGGCACCCGTAGTGAACACATCGTCGAGGACGACAAGGCGTTTGCCCTTGAACGCGCTGGCATCGCGGACGGCGAAGGCATCGTGCATGTTTCGGGCGCGGGCTTCGGCGTCGAGTCTGGTTTGGGTCGAGGTATCTTTCACCCGCCGAGCATTTCGTTTCAGTGTGGGAACTTCCAGCGCCCGGCTCAGCCCGTCGGCAAGGTATTCGGCCTGGTTGAATTCACGCTGACGTTGTTTGCGGGGATGCAACGGCACGGGAACGATGGCATCGATTTCGTTCCAGTCGATCCAGCGCTGCGAAGCATTCAACAACCAATTCACCAGATGCGTGCCGAAATACATCTCGCGATTGTATTTGAACCGGAGGATGCAGTCGCGCGGGACACCTTCGGCCCGGCAGGCGCACACGGTCCGGCTGAAATAGAACCGCAGATTCTGGCAATACCCGCACACGAACGTATCGCCGGTGACTTCGCCCGTGAACGGCGAAGCGCATTGTCGGCAAAAGGGCGGTTCGATGAGCTTGGCGGAACTCAGACAGGTGGGGCACACGATGCCGGGGTCCGTATCGGCGAGCGAACACCCGCAGAACGGACAGTTGCGCGGCCAGACCAGGTCTAGGGCGCGGCGCGTCCAGAGGCGGACGGGCCCGGCTTTCGCAACGGTTTGAATGTGGTCCGGCATAGTCGCTCGATCACCACCAGCAGCACGAGGAGCATCGGCCAGGTCGCCATGTCATCGATAATCGTCCCGGCCTTGAGCCAGCGCGCCGATTCATTGGCCAACACCCAGCCCGCGTGCAGCCCGATGGGCAGATATAATGCGCCGGTTTTCACGTAAGCCAATCCCAAAACGCACCCCGCAAGGAACAGCGTCACCGAGGCGACGAGTACATCGTCCGCGCGGAACGGCTGGGACACAATCCCCTTGAGACACGTGAACCCGCTATCCCACGCGACCTGATCGGCGGGAATGTTCACGCCGTTCGGTTTCAGGAAATGCAACGACGAATAGATCGCGCTGGCCAGGATCACCGCGACGACCACGTTCATCCCGCGTTGGAATGCGCCCTGCAACGCGCCGCGGAAGAAGGTCTCCTCGTAGAGCGCGATCAAAAGCCCGGAGAATAGAAAATGCAGCGCAACCGCGGCCATTTGACGGCCGGGTTTATCGTAGTGGAACGTGTGCCTTCCCCACACAATCGTCAGCATGATGACGACGGTCAGCGAGCCCGCCCCCAATACCAAGCCGCCGAGCACATGCCGCCACCAGTCGCGCGACGGCACATAGCCAAGGTCGCTCCACGAGCGGAAGCCGATGCCACGTAGCAGCGGCCATAACCCGGCCAGCGCGATGATCATGACAGCCCGGTTGAACACTCGGCGGAAGGGGTACGCCGCCAGCGGCTGGGCGACAGGAAGTTGCTCCGCCAAGCACTGCGCGCCCCAGAATAACCACGGCGCGAACAGCGCGCCGAGTAGGATAACGGCGACCACGTACAAGGGAATGGCCCGGGACGCTCTCAATTACGATTCGGTCAGCCGGTGGAGTTCCTGCGGCGTGAACACCTTGTGACGCTGGATTTCGTTGTCGAGTTTCTCCGACGGCGAGCCGGCGGCGATGATTTCGGTGTAGCGAATCGAGCTGTGCGGTATCCAGTACACTTTCGTGTCCGGCTCGACCGGTCGCTCCAAGGGGGCGCCCGACTCCAAATCCATATGTTCCTGGAAACGGCGACCGCTGACGCGTAACCCGGTTTCATCGACGTCGGTAATGATGCCGCGAACGATCTCACGCGGGGTTTGGGGATGAAACCGTCGCAATACGATCTTGACCCGCTGGCTTAACAGTCCTGTCGTGTCCATGGATTCCTCGGTAGCGCGTAGATGACGTTCATGAGACCACCGCTATTGCGTGCTGATATCGCCATCCTGCAATTTCAACGCCTTGACCTTGTCCGACTGGCGATCGGGCAGACTCTCGGTAGTCGGTTGCGCCGTAGCGACAGTGGAGGGATTCGCCGGAACGACGCTGGTGCTCGTCGCCGGGGCCGCGCTACTGGCGGGAGCCCGTTTGTACGACGGGGTCGGGGTCTGATTCGGCCAGTTTGTCGGATTATCGTGGGTCGGGAAGAACTGATCCAAATCCAGGTCGTGGCCCATATTCAATCCCCGGGTGCGCCGGGCGGCTTCGGCCATGGCCGCGTCATCCGTGCGCAAGACGACGGGCCGGATGAAAATGACCAGCTCATTGCGCTGTTTGTTGTTCGTCTGACCCTTGAACATCTGTCCGAAGAACGGGATATCCCCAAGGAACGGGACTTTCGTCTCGGTCTTGGTGATCTCTTCCTTGATCAACCCGCCCAGCATGATCGTGCTCTTGTCCTGGACGGCGACGGACGATTTCGCCTTCCGTTTCAGGATCGTCGGCGCGACCGTGCCGCCAATGTTCACGCTTGCGCCGAGATCGTTTACCTTCTGTTCGATGTCCATCCGGACGTAGCCATCCGGGTTGATCCGCGGCGTCACCGTCAGCTCGATGGCGACATCCTGGTACTCGATGCTGGCATTGAGCTGGCCCGTGGCCAGCGTGCCGTTGTTGCCGACGATCGAGGAAACCGTGTTCTGCGGCACCGGGACCGATTCGCCGACGATGATACTCGCCTCCTGGTTATCCATCGTCAGGATAACGGGTGTCGAAAGCACCTTGGACTTGGACGTGCTCGCCAGGGCATGGAGGACGGCATCCAGGCCCAGATGTTGAAACGTGGCGAAGTACGTGAGACCGCCCGGGCCGGAGGCGAGGGCCGCCGCGGTCGGAATCGCGTTGCTGCCGATGGCGCTGGCGACGTTGCCAGCCGTCGGCAATTGGATCGGCGCATTGCCGTCCGTGGCGTTGCCGCCCGACCCGGTAACCGTTCCCCCAACCAACCGCTTGAACACATCCACGCCGACATCCAACTCGTTGTTCAACGTGATCTCGGCAATCACCACTTCGATCTCCACTTGGGCGACCGAGGTGTCGAGGCTGTGCACCAACTGCTGGATGCGCGCCATGTCTTCCTTCGTCGCCATGACCAGCAAGGTGTTCGTCCGCGGGTCGGGCAGGATGCGGACGCCTTCGGCGTACTGCAGCAAACCCGTGTTCAGGTTGCCGCCACCGCCGCCGCCCGAGGTTACGGGTGGTGGCGGGATGTTTGGCGGCCGCGCGCCGGTCGTTGTCGAGCCGGTAGATGACGTGGTCCGCCGCGGTGTTGTCGAGACAGATCCCCCCGTGATGAGCGCGTTCAGCAACGAGGCGATGTCCTCAGCCGTCGCGTAGTTGAGGGTGATCACCTTCATCAGCACGTCGGGCTCAACCTTGGCATCCAATTCCGCGATCAGCCTGTCGAAGAACCCGAAATTACTCGACCGCGTGAGGATGAAAATCTTGTTCGTCCGCTCGTCGGCGGCCATGATGACTTTGCCTTCGACGACCGTTCCCGCGTCCCCCCCCGCGGCTGCCGGTGCCGCCGGCTGGCCGGGCTGTGGCAAACGGCGGATGGGCGACGGTTGGCCCGGCTGACCGCCTGGGGCCGCGGCATGCGCTCCTGCCTGCTCGGCTTCCTGGAGGATCGACTGCAACCGCGCCATGACATCGGATGCTTTGGCGTGGGCCATGACGTAGGAACGCATCTCCATGCGGAGCGTGGACGGTTGATCGACGTAGGCAACGATCTCCAGCATTTGCTTCAGGTTGGCGGCTGTTTCCGAGATGAGAATACTGTTGGAATCCTGGAGCGCCATCAGGGCGCCGTACGGGTGCAGGTACGGTTGCAGGACGGCCACGACATCGGAGGCCTTGGCGTTCTTCAAGGGAATGATCTGCGTCCCCAACGTGTCCGCGGGAACGAGCGTTTTCCCGATGGGAAGGCCTTCCTGCTTGGCGGTGTTGATCTGGACGATCTTGAGGAACTTCTCGCCCAGCGGGATGGCGGCGATGTTGTTGATCGCCAGCACGCTGTCGAGCGCCTGGATCGCCTCAGCCTTGGTAAGCTTTGTTTGGCTGCGGAAGTTGACCGTGATGGTCAGGTTGGGGGCTGAGATGATCGACCGTTCCGTGAGACGGGAATACCAGTCGAGAATCGCGTTGATCGGCGCGCCTTGGAATTCGAAATCGATGCTCGGTACTTCGGCAGGCGCCGCCGCGGGCTTGGGCGCTGAAGCTGGTGCCGGCACCGGCTGTGGTGTCGTGGCGGCGACACGGCCTGGTTGAGTCTCTGCTGGAATGGGCTGCGGTGACGGCGGAGTCAGCAGCGATTGTGTCGGAACCCGTTGCGTCTGCGGTGCGGCCGGCGTCGTCGGTGTCGCAGGGGCTTTGAGTTCCGGATGTAGAATGTCCATGATCGCTTGCGGGAGGGCATTGGTTTCCGCAGGCTGTTCGTCGCTGGCTTGATCGGCATCCGCCGGGGCTGTGGCGGCGGGTGCCGGTGCTGTCCCAGTGGCGTCCTGCCCAACATTCGTATCGGGTGGCGCATTGGTGTCGCCATCAGCCCGGGCGAGATCACGCGACCCGAAGGTGATCAGAAATGCCAGCGATGCCGCTGGCACGGTAATCCATAAATTCAATTTCAGGCGTCTCACTTGGTTAACCCCCTTGCAAAAGGAATGCGGCGGGCACCCGGTTGCGCAGCACCCGGTACTGGCGGCTGTCCGATCGGTATCCCTTGAGGAGCGCCTGGCGGCGGTGCAGCGGCACTGCCCGGCTTTGCCTCCATCGTCAGCGTGGCGACTTCCAAATCCTGCTTCAATTGCAGTTTACCGGGAGTCCCTTCTACCTTTTCAATTTTTACGACGGTCACGGACCCCATCTTATCACCTTCAGCCACGAAGTGGACATGATTACCAGCACCCTCTTTGTCCAGGATGATCGCCATCAGCGGTTGATCGTCCTCTTTGGCTGTGCCAATCCAACTGTACCGTGTCGAGAAGGATGGTTGCGGCGCATCGACTGCTGTGCCAGCCATCGCCCCGAACGGCGCCTTGTCAAGGATCACCTGATACCGCGCGAAGTCATGTGTCCCATCCGTCGCGAGGGCCAAAGCGCCGCCCACGCTCATCGCGAGGGCACACACTGCCGTGAAATTCCACAACGAGTGGCTTGTCATGAACCCCCGGCCCCCATTTTGGTCGTTAGCGCATGCACGAGAACGTCACATCGGAGGATATTGGTATTTTCCGGCTTGGGAGCGACCTGCAACTGCTCCACGCTCATGAAACCCGCGCCCGTTTGCAGCGCGAACAGAAAGTGGACCAGCGTATCGGTCGTTGCCTCAACAGCGCACTGCACCGGGAACACGCGATACGCCCCCTTGTCTTCCACCGTCATCGGGCGACGCGAAGTGATCTGGACGCCCGAGCTCGTCGCGACCTCCATGATCTTTTTCTCCACGTCAGACCCCACTTGGAAAGGCTCCGTCTTTTGTCCGAGGCCCTGCTTGAGATTGTCATATTGTTTTTGCCACTCCGGGATGTGCTTGATCGTTTCCTGCATCACCGTCAACGTACCTTGTTGGGTCTTCAGCCTGGCAATGGTATCCGTCCGGCTTCGAAAGAGCGGAATCACGAGGAGGTAATTGATTCCCAATACGATCACCGTGACGGTAATCGTCAGGATTCCGCGTTCTCGTTTTGTGATCTTCATTAAGGTGTCGCCCCCGCGCCCCCGGCGCTTTTGAGAGTACAAGTCACGTCAAACTTCGTCAAGCCACTGCCCGGCTCGACCCGAGTCTGGCCCCCGACAACTTTCGAGAACAGGGCGCACTTCTCCAGTTGGCTTTGGAATTCGAGTGCCAGCGCCTGGGAAGGCGCTTGGGCCTTGAGGGTCACGGTCAGGTCCTTCTTGTATTGGAAGTAATTCAACTTCACGTTGGCAGGCAGGCGCGAGGAAACCTCCCGCAGCACTTCCAGGGCGGAAGAACTCATATCGAGTTGCTTGCGCATGGTGATCAAGGTGCTCTGCAACTGCTTGGCCCTCGCGAATTCGGACTGCCGGCTCTTGATCTCGCTATCCATCCGATGAAGTTGCGTCTTCTTGACGCCAAGGAACGCCAGAAACACCGCCAACACCAGCGCATAGAGCAACCCGATGGCGATCGCCCCGCGGATAAGACGTTGCCGGAACGCGGCCGCCTTGCGCTTCTGTCGCCACTCATCGGGCAGCAGGTTTAAAGTCGTCACTTCACGCCCGACGCATTGCAGACACAGGCTCAACCCGGCGGAGGGCACCGTCCCATTGGTGAGGAACGAATACTGCGCGTTCAACCCGTTGGCCACGTTCTCCGCAAACACCTTCATCGAATCGCCCTGTGCCAGAAACGTGACTCCGCCCATGGCGCGTTGCGGTTGCCCGGCCTCGGCGGCGACGAACGTGCGCTGCAACTCTTCACGTAACACCGATTCCGGCTCGGCGCCGAGCACGATGGAACGCACGGCCAACGGCGCGCCCTGCGAATAGACAATCACATCGGCTGACGCGACACGGAGTATCACCAGGACACTGAGCTTGTCGTCATTGGGCAACAAATTGCGTTGGGTAAGCGCGCGGTACATCGCCAGCGCGTCCACGGAGACGATTTCGGCCTGCACTCCCGCGGTCTCCAGCGCCGCCACGCGCTCGTTGACCGCCGCTTTGCGGGCGATGGCGACCAGCACGCGTGTCTGGCCTTCGACGGTCTCCAGCGCTTCAAAGCTGTACACCACTTCCTCGAGCGGCAGGGGCGTAAGGCTATCGATCTGCAGATCGAGCATCTGCTTGAGTTCCGCTGGCTCCGTGGCCGGTAAACGCAGTATCTGGCAGAGCACGTCCTCACAGCTCACGGACGTGACGACGTGATGTTCCCGTGGATCAAATCGATCACGGATGGTCTGGGCTGCGCTTTGCCACAGCAACGGTGTTTCCGGAGTGCCTTCTGGGGGCGACGCGCTGGCGGACGACTGTTGGATCACATTGAGTTCGCCACCTTCGGCGCGCGCGGTCGTGAGATCGATGCTGGAGGCTCCAAATGCCACCGCCGCCCATCCCCGGGCCTGCCCCAAACGCGCCAGCTTGCCTGGGCTAAAGATCGCCATCAGGAAGCCTCCCGCAGCTCGCGCCACATGACAATCTGGACGTTGGCCCCGTCCCGTCGTAGCGTGGCCAGGATCGTATGCTTGATACCGCCAACCGACCCCGTGGATTTCACGGTGAAAAAGGTGGAGGTCACCGAGACTAGACCCTGCATGGCTTGCTGGGCGTTTGGATCCCGATTCCCGATTACGCCAAAGAACTCAGTGGTGGTACGGAAAGGCATGTCGTCGTCTGTGCCGGCGACACCATCGGGACCATCGCGATGGGTCACCACGGCTTGGACCTGGCCCTCGTCAAGGCCCAGCATGGTCTCCAGAACGATGGGCAACGCGGTGTTCACATTGATCGTGCCCGAGGTCATGGTGGTGAAGATGTCCGCAAATCCGGGCCGGGCCGGATCCTGTTCAGTCGCCGGGGTCCCATGGAATAGTTCGGGTGTCACCCCGCGGACAAGCAGGAGTTCTTCCACGCGATCCATGGGCCCGTCCTTGGCGCGGTACGGCGGCGAAAGGCTCAAGTAATAGTCACTCTTGGCCCCATTCAACCGGGTGAGTTCGCCTGGTTGAATCCAATCCTGGATCGAATCGACGATCACATCGCCATCCGACGGGTCGAGCATGAGAAGGTCCATCAGGCGCTTGAGCTGCGCTTCCGTGGCGACGTTGATCGGGATCTTGGATTCTTCGTCGGTAACTTTCACGTTAAAGGTTCCTTCACCCAGTTCGTGGTCCACGTACAACGTTTCGTTGGTGGCCCAGTCCTGATTTGGCGCGTCGAATCCTGAGTCCGTCGCCGACTGCTGGTGCAAAATCAATTGCATCTTGGCGACCTCGATACCCGAACGTGCCAGCATTTCGGCCTTCAGCTCCATGCGCGCGTACAAAGCGACGTGCGTCTCGACGTGCATTGTGAAAGCAAACCCGCTGATCAGCAAGGACAAAACCAGTACCACCCACAGCACGATCACGATGGCGACTCCACTGCGGTCACGAAGAAGATCGCGTCTCGAAGCGCGTGCGCTCATCGCATTCCTCTCCCCGACGCGGGTGATTGCCCCCGCTGGTATCCACCGGAACTGCCGGACTGTGTCGGGGTGCCGACATTGCGGAGCGGCACCTGGCTAGCCGCATTTCCCGATGTCAGGCCGGGTATCGCCGCCAAACCGCCCTCCGCCAGAAATGCGGCCACGGGTATGTCCACCGCCCGCGTGACCACGACGGGCGGGAGCCGGTCACCCTGCTGTCCAAAAACCACGGTGAACTCCATGGCTGACGGAGGCGTATTGGCATCCTCCCATGTGTCAGCCCACGTGCCGTCCCGGGGATTACGGTAGCGGACGTAGAATCCGCTCACATCCGTCGATATCACGTGCGCCTGCAGTGTTCCCTTGTCCTTCGAATCGTCTTCTGGTTTCAGCGCCGGCTGATTCACGATGGCCAAATACGTGCGCCGATAGTCATCCTGCTCGAGGGAAATGGTCACCCGCCGCATGCCGGCGGCGGTGGCTTCGCTGGGAGGCAGGAAAGCGTCCGAGGCTGTCACGAAACTGACACTGTCACCCAACCCGGGGTTCTTGGCGGCAACGATACTGTACAAGGTGGGATTCGAACTAAAAAAAACTACCGACTGCGCCAGTTCACTCAGCGCTTCCATGACGATGCGTTGCCGTTGAAAGACTTCGCTCGCATCGGTGCCGCGACGCCACGCGTTTAAGGATGCGCTCCAAGTGCTGTACACGCCGGCGATGACGATGCTGAGGATCGCCACGGCGAGCAAGACTTCCATGAGCGTGAAGCCCGCGCGTTTTCTGTTTGGGTGATGGGATGGCATGGTCAGCGTGTCTTGTCGGGCAGATACCGGTACTCCACCACGGAATCATTGGCCAGTTGGTTGCGCTCGTGCCAGGAAACCGTGATCACCTGTTTCCAAAGCCCTTCCGTATCGGTTTGTTCCAGCGTGCGCGACCAGGTGTAGCCTGGGTAATCGTCAAACGCACCTTCTTGATTGAGAAGGTCTGTCGCGCGCTCGGTGCGGAATACGAAACTCTGGTTGGCGAGAAGCATCGCGGACGTAGAGTAACTTTGCACCGAGCGCACCGCCGCCACGCACAGGCTCAGGCGCTGGATCAGCACAAACGCGCTGATCGTCAAGATGAACAGCGCCAGAAGAACTTCCAGCAAAAGGAATGAGCCTTCGCCAGACTTTGGCGCCCTACAACCGCGCTGGCTGCACGCCTTCATAACTTGGTTGGCCATAACATGCCCCGACACGTTACTGGGTCGACAATCATCTGCAAGCCGTTCCGTCCTTCAGCCCCGCCGAGTGTCACGGTAAACGGGTCGCACGTGCCGTTCGGGTAAAACGTGACCTCCACTTGTCCCTTTTGCTGTGGTAGTTGATCGCCCGCTTGGGCCGAAACGAGGGCAATATGCGGGGAAATCTCGATCGTCTTCAGGATCTCCGCTGGCGGTTGAAGAGCGCTGTCGGCGTCCGGGTTGGCGGTGAATTGCATCAGCCAGACCGTTTGTTTGTCCATGTCGATGTAGCACGCCACCTTCTGCTGATGCAGCACGGCATTCAGCTTCGCAAACTCGCAGTCGGTCACGAGGGTCCGCCCCGTCTCGTTGAGCAGTTGCTCATGGTAGGACCGAATGAAATTCGGCATGGCCATCGCGAGGACAATGGCGATAATGAACACCGCGATGCTTATCTCGATGAGGGTGAAGCCAGCCCGTGCCGAACGGCCATCATTGCCAATTGCCAATGTCGTCTTCATTCCCTTCCTGGCCGTCGGGACCTGCTGAGTAAATGTCGTAACTACTGGTGTTGTGCACGCCCGGGCTGACGTATTTGAAATCACGGTTCCATTGGTCCTTCTTGATGATGGGCGGTTTCAGATACGGCCCCTTCCAGTTTCCCGGCGCCGGCGTGCCGGATGGCATCGCGACCAATGCCTGCAGCCCCTGCTCCGTACTGGGCAGGATCCCGTTGTCCAATTGATACAAATCCAGGGCGGATTCGTAGTTGTGGATTTGATCGCGCGTGGCCGTGATCTTTGATTCCCCCACCTTGGGGGCAAGGTTCACCACGGCGACACCGACGAGCATCCCGATGATGATGACGACGAGCAAAATTTCCAGCAACGTAAACCCCGAACGAGAATTGCGCCTGATTTGTTTCATATGCAGCTCCTTGTCTATTTACCGATACCGGACGTGATGCTGAACACCGCACTCAGTATGCTTAGCACGATGCCGCCGACGACGACGGCCATGAAAATAATGATCGCGGGTTCCAGTAATGTCGTAAACACCTTCAGCGTGCGCGAAAGTTCCTGCTCGTACGTGTCCGCAATGTTCTTGAGCGCCGGAACCACCTCGCCGCTCTCCTCGCCCACGGTCAGCATGTCGATCAGCAACTCCGGGAAAACCTTCCCTTTGCTGAGCGGTTGGCTGATGCTGGTGCCGTCGGTGACGCGGGTGCGCGCCTCGTGAACCTCGTTGGCGATCAGCCGGTTGGTCATGGTGTCCTCGACGATCTGCAGCGCGCTGAGCACGGGCACGCCGTTTTCAAGCAAGGTCGCGAGGGTGCGGGCAAATTGAGCAAAGGCATTCGCGGTGAGAATGGGCCCGAAAGCTGGTAGTCGCAATTTCCAGGTGTCCAGCGCCAGCCTTCCTTCCGGCGTGCGGGCGCGGATCCGATAGGCCGTCACCGCGCTGGCGATTAACAGCGCGCCAATCCACCAATAGGACATAAACCCGTCGCTGATGCCGATCAGGATGCGGGTCGGTAGCGGCATTGTGCTGCCCATTTCCTTGAACATCCCCGCAAACTTCGGGACCATCACCATCATGAAGAAGATGATCGTGCAGATGCCGACGCTGACGACGATCATCGGATAGATCAGCGCCCCAAGGACTTTCTCGCGCACTTCCGCCATTTGCTCCTGGTGTTTTCCGAGGCGCAGCAGCACGTCGTCGAGCGCGCCGCTGGCTTCACCCGCTTTGATCATGTTAACGAAGAACCGCGAGAAAATCTTGGGGTGCTTCGCGAGCGAATCGGACAGGCTCTCGCCTTGCTCGATACCGTTGCGCAACTCGGTAAGCACCGGACCTATGGCCCGCTTCTGACTACGCCGTTCCAACGTGCCGAGCGCCTGGCTGAGCGACATTCCCGACCGCAGCAGGCTGGAGAGTTGTTCGGTGAATAACAGCACGTCCCGTGACTTGACCCGAAGACCGCTCCGTTTCTTGTCCACTTGCTCCACGTCGCCAGAATCCACGGACAATGGGAAAAATCCCATCTTGCCCAGCTCGGCCAATGCCGTCCGCCGGTCCCCCGCCGCCAGCGAGCCGTTTACCAGTTCGCCAGCGCGTGTCTTGGCTTTGTATTGAAACGTCGGCATGCGATTTTGTCGTTAGTTCGACACCGGGTATAACACTTTGTTCCGTGACACGCTCAATTCAACAAGCCTCTCCCACGTGGCGCACTCACTCATGTAACGGCAAGTTCTTCGTCCTCTTGGGTGACGCGCGCGACTTCCTCCACCGTGGTGACGCCGAGCTTGACCTTCTCCCAACCATCATCGCGGAGGGTCTTCATGCCGCGGGCCACTGCCGCTTGCTTGATGGCCGACGACGACGCCCGCTCGATGATCAACGGACGCAAGGCTTCGGACATCGCCAGGATCTCGTAGATCGCCGAACGACCCTTAAAACCTGTGAAACGGCACTCTTCACAACCGCGTCCCCGGTAAAACTTCGTTTTGCCGAGTTCGGCCTCCGGGAAGGCGACTTGCCGTAGAAATTCGGCCGCGGGTTTGTACTCTTCCTTGCACGCCGTGCAATTCGTGCGGATCAGGCGTTGCGCGATGAGTGCCTCAACCGATGAACTCACCAGGAACGGCTCGATCCCCATGTCGATCAACCGCGTGATGGCGCCGGGGGCATCGTTCGTGTGCAGCGTGGAGAAGACCAGGTGTCCCGTGAGCGCGGCGCGGATCGCTATCTCTGCCGTTTCTAGGTCGCGCACCTCACCAACCATGATGACATCGGGGTCTTGCCGCAGGATGTGGCGTAACCCGCTGGCAAACGTCAGCCCAATCTCTGACTTTACGGATATCTGGTTCACGCCGGGCAATTCATATTCCACCGGTTCCTCGATGGTGATGATGCGCTGGTCAATCGAGTTGATGGTGCTGAGAAACGCGTACAACGTGGTGGATTTGCCGGAGCCGGTCGGCCCCGTGACCAGGATGATGCCGTGCGGTAACGTGATTAGCTTGCGGATAATCGTTTCATCGTACTTGTTTAGGCCGAGGCTCTCGAGACCAAGAATAATGCTGCTGCGCGTGAGCAAGCGCAAGCTGACGCTTTCACCGTAGGCGGTCGGGATGGTGGATACGCGCACGTCGATTTCCTGGCCGCTACTACGAACGTTGATGCGGCCGTCCTGCGGCAGACGGCGCTCGGCAATGTCCATGTTCGCCATGACTTTGATGCGGGAGATGATCGCCGCTTGGAACCGCTTCAAGTGCGGCGGCACCGGCGTCTGGTGCAATTCGCCGTCCACCCGGTAGCGAATACGCAGGTCGTTCTCCATCGGCTCCATATGGATGTCCGTCGCGCGTTCCTTGTACGCTTCCCCGATGATCTGGTTCACAAACTTGACGACGCTCGCCTCCTGGTCGCCGCCTTCAAGGTCGTCTTTCGTGACCTCTGCGATCTCATCAATATCGAGCACGTTCTTCTGCATCAACTCATCGAGCGTTTCCGCCCCGACACCGTAATGCCGCTTCAACGCTTTCGCGATGTCGGCCTCCGTGCACAGCGCGAGTTGCACGCGGGACTTGGTGACCAGACGGATGGACTCGACCATGGTGAGATTGAACGGATCACTCGTCGCGACCAGCAACGTGCCGTTCTCGGCGCGCATCGGCACGATATTATGCTGGAAGACGGCTTTCGTCGGCACCCGATCCCGGGCGACCGTGTCGATCTCCTTGTCGGTGATGCGCGTGAACGGCAAATGCAACGCCTTGGCCAGGCCTTGCAACAGCTTCTCTTCGGCGACGATTCCCGACTTCACCAGCGTCGCCACCAGCGGTTGCGCGGCCGTCGCCTGGTTGGAGAGCGCCTCGGAAATCTGTGTCTCCGAAAAAAGCCCGGTCTGCTGAAGCAACTGTCGCAGATCGACCGGGATCATGTCAGCGGCGCTCATTATCATGTCGTGGCTACGATATGAGACACCAGTTTCCTTGTCAATGGCACAAGGAACTTATGATTCTGTGTAAAACCCACAACGACAGCCGTCTGGAACCGAGACCAATAGACTTGCGGACGCGCACGGAAGCATTATTGGCTTCCACGTTGAAACTTGAGTACCAGGTCCGCCCAGCCGGTCACAATCACATCGGCGCTGTTTAATCTCCCCGCTGTTGACGGACAAAACCATACCGCAGTCATGCCTGCGGCCTTGGCGCCGGCTACGTCCGTATCCAGACGGTCCCCGACGAACCAGATGTCCCCCGGTTTGACGCCCAATCTAACGGCGGCTGTCTCGAAGAGAAGCGGCTGTGGCTTGCGAACCGCATATTCTGCCGACACCATGATAAATTCGAGGCGCTCGGCAAGCCCGTGTTTGGCCAGCTCGTACCGGATCACCTCCTGGGCAAACGAGCAATTGCTCACCACGGCGATTCGAACTCCACATCGGTGAAATTCTTCAAGCGCCTCTCTCGCCCCGGGCATCGGACGCGTAGTTACCGAGGCTTTCCAAAAATCCATCTCCAGTTCCGCCATCGAATCGGCAAAACGAATCCCGAAATAATCATAGATAAGGTTTGTCAGTGTCGGCCAGGGCGTTTCCAATTGGAATTGATCCCGACGCGCCGCCACATCAGTCGTCACCTTATTTACCCGATCCAGGACTTTCTCGAGTGTGACGTCCTTTGGTCGGACAGTCGCACGCCCAAGGAGAAATTCGTGTCCCGCGCGCGGATCGAAACCAACTTCCTCGACAAGCGTGCCGCCGTAATCAAGGAGTAGGCCTTTCGGTTGAGTCACCTTGCCAGCCCGTGCTACCAATGACCGTTTTGGTGCCGTATGGAAAACTCCTGGTAGTGGGTTTTGGGAAGTTCGGCAAGGAAGCGCGAGGGGCGCTGGAACCCGCCGGTGTCGCCGCCGGTCATGCGAAACAGCGGATACGTGAGGTAAAGCTCGTCCTTCGCGCGGGTGACGGCGACGTAAAAGAGCCGCCGCTCTTCTTCCTCGCCTTCCAGGTTGTCGAGTGAGCGCGCCAGCGGGAACATCCCGTCGCACAGCCCGATCACAAACACCGCGCGCCACTCCTGCCCTTTCGCCTGGTGCACGGTACTGAGGCGCAGATACTCCTGTTCGTTCGTTGCCAACAACGAGGCGTCCTCGGCTTCGATGTTCGTCAACAACGCGAGTTGGCTCAGGAAATCATCAATCGTTTCAAACTGCATCGCGAACGAGGCAAGCTGGTGCAAATCTTCCTCGCGCGAACGCGCATTCGGATACTTCACCTTGAGATAGCTCGCATAGAAGCCCTCGATGACCTGCTCGATCATCTCAGCGGCGCGCTTCGGTTCCAGCTTGCGCAACTGATTCAAGGTCTCCGCCATCTTCTTCCAATCATCACGGGCCTTGGCGGGCACCGCGTCACTGGTCACCAGTAGCGGTTTTCCGTCCGCCAGTAGCGGATGAAACTTTCCCCACAACTTGTGGGCGGTCTTGGTGCCAATGCCCGGCAACAGGTTCAGAATCCGCTTGAACGCCATTTCGTCATGTGGATTGACAGCGATCTTCAGGAAACAGCTCACGTCTTTCACGTGAGCCTGTTCGAAGAAACGCAGCCCGCTCGTGATGACGTACGGGATATTGCGGCGCGTCAGTTCCATCTGCAATTCCATTGAATGATAATGCGCGCGGTAGAGCACCGCCATGTCGTTCAGCGCCACGCCTTCGTCGCGCAACTCGAGTATGCGTTGCGCGATGAACAACGACTGCTGGTTGCCGTCGGGGCACGGGATGAGCCACGGTTTCGCCCCGCCCGACCGCACCGCCGTGAGGTTCTTGGCGAACTGGTGAATGTTGCCCTTGATCGCGTCGTTGGCAAGCGCGAGGATGCTGGGCACGCTGCGATAGTTGACCTCGATTTTGAAAGTGCGCGCATTCGGATAGCGAGTGGGGAAACCGAGGATGTTGCGATAGTTTGCCCCGCGCCACGAATAGATCGACTGCGCATCGTCGCCGACGACCATCAGGTTGCGATGATGCATGGCGATGGCATCGATCAAGTCCGCCTGGATCTTGTTGGTGTCCTGATACTCGTCCACCAGTACGTGGAGGAACTGTTCGCGGTAATGCGCGGCGACTTCGCCGTGTTCCTGGAACAGCCGCAGCGCGTTGACGAGCAAATCGTCGTAATCCATCGCGTTGGCCTTGAGCTTGCGTTCCCGGTACACCTCGCGCAACGTCTTGATCGGCCCCGCAAGATGCGAGAAGTAATCGTATTGCTCGGCCAGCACCTGCTCAATGGACCGCTCCGTGTTTACCGTGAGCGAGTAAATCTCCGCGAGGACGTCCCCTTTCGGAAACCGTTCCTGTTTCGTGTCGATGCCGGCCTCCGTGATGCACGCATCCAGCATGTCTTTCGAGTCCTCCCGATCGAGGATGGTGAAATCATTGCCGAACCCCAGAAGCTTGGCGTGGCGGCGCAACATGCGGTTGCCCACATGATGGAATGTTCCGCCCCAGATGGCGGAAATATCGGTGGGCAACAGGTTCTCGACACGGTGCAACATTTCCTTGGCGGCCTTGTTGGTAAACGTCAGCAACAGGATCCGGCCCGGCGGCACACCGTGTTCGACCAGCCAGGCTACGCGATAGGTGAGCGTGCGTGTCTTGCCGCTGCCCGCGCCGGCGATGACCAGCATCGGCCCGGAGTTCACGGTGCCATCGGCGCCCGTGGCTGTGACTGCCGCCAGTTGCTGGTCATTCAGCTCCGAGCGGTAGTCGATGTGAAGGTCCCGCGCGCCATGCGCGGGTTTCAAGATGTACTCTTGCGCCATCGAGAGTGTGAGTGCCCGTTACTTCTTTAGTGCGATCCCAAAAACAACCACTGCCGCCAGGCTCAGGATCGCCAACATGCCCGCCGGCATAAACCGCCGTGTCTTGGCAAACCGACCCGCAAACAGCACCAGCAACAGCGACGCGATCACGACCGCGACGATGAGGCTGTCCTCCGAACCACGCGAGACACCGTAACCGCTGGCCAGCAACCCCAAACCGAGGCCGACACCCGATAACAAGGACGCCTTGCTGTGTACCTTCACAAATCCCATGATGCCCCCAAGGATCATGAGTATGCCATACACCCATATCTCAATGGCCGTAAATTGAATCGTCGTGTTTTGCATGGCGACCACCCTACCCGATAAAAGCGGAGTTTGTCCAGCGATGGACAACTGGATCGATCTCTTTTCCTCCAGTCACGACATCCGCCCCACCCCGTCGTCTCATTGGGCACGAGAAAAATCCTCGACATCACTGTCTGGAAAGTGGTTTGCTGCTCCGCGAAGAACCGAAGGAAAATGCCATGAGGGATTACCGTATTCTGGCGGCAGTTGTTTGCGCCGCGCTCCTGGGTCGCTGTTGCGACGCGGTCACGAGCACCAACAAGCCAACGCAACTTTTTAGCTTCAGTGGGGGCGCCGACGGCGGGATCCCGCAAGCGGGTCTTATCCAGGGGATTGACGGCTTTTTTTACGGGACAACTTCGCGAGGGGGCGCCAGCAACACCGGCACGGTATTCAAGATCACTTCCGCAGGTACATTGACCACTTTGTATAGTTTCACAGGCGGGGCCGACGGTGCAACCCCAGAGGCGGAACTCGTCCAGGGTAGCGACGGGTTCTTCTACGGGACAGCCCTTCTCGGAGGGTCAAACAACAACGGCGGCGTGTTCCAGATTAGTTCGAATGGCGCGTTTACGGCGCTCCACGATTTTACCGGCGTGGATGGGGCCATGCCGTTGTCGACGCTTGTCGAGGGAAGCGATGGCAATTTCTACGGGACGACGTCGCAAGGGGGCGCCAACAACACGGGCACCGTGTTTGCGATCACCACCGCGGGCACGTTCACCACACTGTATAGCTTCACCGGCACTAACACTGATGGCGCCATCCCAAAGTCGGGACTCGTCCAGGGCACGAATGGGCTATTCTACGGGACGACCTACCTCGGGGGAACAAACAATGACGGTACTGTGTTTGAGATCAGCTCGAATGGCGTGACCACCACGCTCTACCAGTTTGACAAGAGGGTTGACGGCAGAAACCCGCAGGCGGCGCTGGTTCTGGCGAGTGACGGCAATTTCTACGGGACAACCCGCGGGCCGGTCGGCACCCTCGGAAAGAATGACGACGGCACGGCATTCGTCATGAGCTCTGCGGGCACGTTGAATACGATCCATCAATTCAATGGCTCGCAATTTAGTGGGAGTACGCAATTCGGTGGCGGCTCGCAATCCGGTGGCCCGGGAGGCCGCAGTCCTCGGGCGGCATTTATTCAGGGTGCTGATGGTCTCTTTTACGCGATGACTACATTCGGCGGATACGGCTTTGGGAATGTTTTCCAGATGCTCTCCAACGGTGTGACCACGACAATCTATAACTTCTTCGGCAGCTTGGACGGTGGCGTCCCCACGGCGCGACTGGCCCAGGGTAGCGACGGGTATTTCTACGGGACCACGGGTTTCGGAGGGCCAAACCTCCATGGCGTCGTATTTCGAATCACCGCATTTCCCGGAGGAGTCTACCGGGGTCTTGCCATCCAGACCAACGCCCCAACAGCCGCCAGTTCCGGGTTTCTCACCCTCAACCTCGGCATTTCGGGTTCGTTTATGGCGAAGCTGACAATGGCAGGTTTGCGATCCTCGTTCCGCGGGCAATTTGATGTTCCGGGTAACGCAACAAATTCCGTCCCCCAGAAGAGCGGAAATCCGTTGCAGGTCATCCTGCATTTGAATGACACCAGTGGAAGCAATGTGATAGACGGCGCAATCTCCGACGGCGTGTTCACGTCCCAGTTGTCAGCGGATATCGCCTACAACCTCACCAACCATTACCGACTGTCAGGCCGGTATACCTTTACTCTGGCGCCGGCCAACACCAACGACACGACCGTCCCACAAGGTTTCGGATACGGAACATTGACTGTCTCGAAGGCAGGCAACGGACGCTTGAGCGGGGTGCTCGGTGACGGCACGCTGATCAAGGCCTCCGCTCCCATGTCGCAATTCGACACCTTCCCCTTCTACACCGCACTCTACAATCAGAAACAGGGCGCCTCCATCGGCTCAATCACCTTGAGCACCAATGCCGCTTCCACCAATGCGACACTGGCCGGCACGCTGGATTGGTTCAAACCACCGACGCCAACCGATCACTTTTATCCCGCCGGGTTCGCGACCACGGTCACGGTGGACGGCGTGAGCTTCGTGAAGCCTTCGCATGGCATCCCGTCGGTCGCCGGAAACGAACAGGTCATCCTGGGCGGGGGAAACACATTGAGCAACATCGTCAAGGACGTGGTCATCGATTCCAATGGCCTCGTCACGGTTACTTCCCCGGGCAGCGATCAACTCATCATGGCCATCTCACCGACTTCAGGACAGCTTATTGGCAGCTTCTTCAACCCCGCCCTCAACAAGACCATCCTCTTCAACGGTCTATTCTTGCAGACCAATAACGCAGCTTTGGGCGCAGGATTTTTCCGGGGAACCAACCAGACCGGCTTCGTCATCCTCACTCCGTAAAACAACCACCGGCCTCAGTCAGTTTCACTCAGTGTAAACGTGTCTGGGGCCACCCCGCAGCGACCGCCCTACCCCTCCAACTCGCTTAACTCAATCCGCCCGTCGTACAACGCCTTGCCGATGATGACACCCACCAAATTCCCCTTCGCCTGCCCCTCCGCCAACCGCCGCAACCGCTCCACATCCTCCATCCCCGACACCCCGCCGCTCGCGATCACATGACAACTCACCGCCCCGCACATCGCCTCGATCGCCTCATAATTCGGCCCCGCCAACATCCCATCCGTCGACACATCCGTGAAAATGATATTCCCCACTCCCAACCCACCGATCTGCCCCGCAAACTCCACCGCCGCCAACTTCGTCTTCTCCGTCCATCCCTTCACCGCCACGAACCCATCCCGCGCATCGATCCCCACCACGATCCGATTCCCGAACTCCTCCACCAGCCCGCCCACGAACTCCGCCGACTCACACGCCTTCGTCCCCACCACCGCCCGCGTCACGCCCATCGCCAACGCCTCCTCCACCTGTCCGCGCCCTCGCAGCCCGCCACCCAACTGAATCGGAATCTGCACCGCCCCCAGAATCGACCGTACCCCGTCCCAATTCCGCGGCTCGCCTTCAAACGCGCCGTCCAAATCCACCACGTGCAAATACCGCGCCCCCTCCGACTCCCAACGCTTCGCCACCGCCGCCGGGTCATCACTGTAAATCGTCGACGCCTCCGCCCGACCCTGCTGCAACCGCACCACCTTCCCACCCTTCAGGTCGATCGCCGGATAAATCAAAAATGGCCTCTTCATAGGTCAGTGGTCCTTCGCCAGCCCTACGAAGTTCTCCAACATTTTGAGCCCAACCCCTTGCGATTTTTCGGGGTGAAACTGCGTCGCGTACACGTTGTCCGTCCACAGCATCGAACAAAAATCGATTCCGTACGCCGTCGTCCCGCACACCACCGACTCGTTCTTCGGTTTGCAGTAATAACTGTGCACGAAATACACGTAGCTGTCATCCGCCACGCCCTTCAGCAGCGGACAATCCTGCCGTTTCACCGTCAACTGGTTCCAGCCCATGTGCGGCACCTTCAACCCGTTCACTGCAAACCGCGGCACCGTCCCCGGAAACATCGCCAAGCCCTTCACGCCGGGCGCTTCCTCGCTCGACTCCAACAACGCCTGAAACCCCAGACAAATCCCCAGGAACGGCCGCTTCGAGGTAATAAATTCCCGGATCGCCCCGACCAATCCCGCTTTCTCCAGGTTCGCCATGCAATCGCCAAACGCGCCCACGCCCGGCAACACCAGCGCGTCCGCCGACAGCGCCGACTTTGCGTCGGTCACGATCCGCACGTCCGCCCCCACCCGCGCCAGAGCTTTTTCCACGCTCCGCAGGTTCCCCATCCCATAATCAACCAGTGCAATCATAATTATTCCGCCCGAACAATATCGACATCACCCACCCCTCGCAAGCCCCGGCTCTTGCATCCCGTAGCCGCGCGGTTTTGGCCTGCGTCTGATTGGCCGCGCAATATAACCCCTGGAAACTCGAAGTTTCTTGACCTGCGAGGGATGTTTTGATTTAGTTTGCTCCTGTTGGAGAGGCGAATAGGCTGGCGTCCCGTCCGCGTTTGCTCCCTCATTTACATTCAGAATCGCAGGCACACTGACGTGTAAGGCATTACGCGGGTCGCACCGCACAGCGGTTCAGAAATTCGCAACGCTACCCCTGTGCTCATTCACCAACGGTGTTCCGTTCCGCCCCTTTGGCAACTTCGCGTCGATATAGATGAAAGAGGAAGAATCATGAAGATACTTCGCATTCCGTTTGTCGCTATTCTATTGGTCTTGGCTGTTCGAGAGCTGAATGTCAGCGCACAGACGGAGACGAATCTCCATTCCTTTGCCGGCTATCCCTCTGCCGATGGAAACAACCCCCATTATGCCGGGCTGGTGCAGGGCAGCGACAGCAATTTCTATGGTACGACCAGCAGCGGCGGGGCGAATTGTCCTGATATCGGCTGCGGCACTGTGTTTCGGATCAGTCCTAGCGGCACTTACACGACCCTTTACTCTTTCGCTGGCTCCCCCGACGATGGGGCCGATCCTGAAGGCGGGCTGGTGCAGGGCACCGACGGATATTTCTACGGGACGACCGAGGAGGGCGGGACCAACGGATGCAATTGCGGCACGGTGTTTCGGATTAGTCCCAGCGGCAGCTACACTAATCTGTACTCCTTTGGCAACTCCCCCCCCGATGGGGTCAATCCATTTGGCGCGCTGGTGCAGGGCAGCGACAGCAATTTCTACGGGACGACCCGGCTCGGCGGGGCGAACTCCGCGCCCAATGGAGGGCCAGGCACGGTGTTTCGGATCAGTTCCAGCGGAAGCTACACGAGTCTTTACTCCTTTGCCGATTACCCCACCGATGGGGTCAATCCATCTGGCGCGCTGGTGCAGGGCAGCGACAGCAATTTCTACGGGACGACCAGTAGCGGCGGGGCAAACCTCTTCTACGGCACGGTGTTTCGGATCAGTCCCAACGGCACGGAGACGACTCTGTACTCCTTTGGCAGCTCCCCCGGCGATGGGACCGGTCCTGAAAGTGGGCTGGTGCAAGGCAGCGATGGCAATTTCTACGGAACGACCTTTGGAGGTGGGACGAACCTCTACTACGGCACCGTGTTTCAGATAAGTCCCAGCGGCAGCTACACGAATCTTCACTCCTTTGCCGGTGCCCCAAACGATGAGAAAGGGCCATCTGGCGCGCTGGTGCAGGGCAGCGACAGCAATTTCTACGGGATGGCTAGCGGCGGCGGCACCAACTGCAATTGCGGCACGGTGTTTCGGATCAGTCCCAGTGGCAGCTACACGAATCTATACTCCTTTGCCGGCTCCCCGTACGATGGGGCCAACCCATATGCCGGGCTGGTGCGGGGCAGCGACGGCAATTTCTTCGGGACGACCATCGCGGGCGGGTCGCTCAACTTCGGCACCGTGTTTGAACTCGATGTGGGGCTTGGCCCTATCAGCACCAACTGCACGTATTCGATCAACCCAACCAATGCCGTGTTCGACGTAGGGGGTGGCTCCGACAGCGTGAGCGTCACCGCGCCCAACGGCTGCGACTGGTCGGCGACCAATAATGACAGCTTTATCACGATCACTTCCGGCAGCAGCGGCTCGGGCAACGGCACGGTCCATTACACCGTCGCCGCCAACACGAACAGCAGCGAGCAGGTCGGCACGATGACCATCGCCGGCCAGACGTTCACGGTCACCGAATCGGGCACAACCAGCACTGGCGGCTGCACCTATACGTTGAACGCAACCAGCGTCACCCTCGCGGCCAAAGGCGGCTCGAAAAACGTGAGCGTCAAAGTCAAAGGTACCGACTGCTCCTGGACCGCCGTCAGCAACGATCCATTCATCACGATCACTTCCGGCAGCAGCGGCACGGGCAAAGGCAAGGTCGATTACACCGTCCCCGGCAACACCAACACCACGGCCTTGACCGGCACGATGACCATTGCGGGGGAAACGTTCACCGTCAACCAAGCGGCCGGCGGCTGCACATTCAAGCTCAGTCCCAAAGCCGGTAAAATCAAGGCGGCAGGCGGGTCTGCGACCGTGAAGGTGGGCCCCAACTTCAGCGACTGTGACTGGACCGCTGTCAGCAACGATTCGTTCATCACCATCACGAGCGGCGCCAGCGGGACTGGCAAGGGAACGGTCACCTACACGGTACCGGCCAACACGACCACCAACATTCTTACGGGCTCAATGACCATTGCGGGCGAGAACTACACGGTGATACAGGCGGGCGTGAAGTAGCTGGACTGTATTCATCACTGGTAGCGCGTTACACTGATGGCGGGGATAATGGGCGACGGCAAATCCTCGGCTGTAGGAAAACAATGTTGAAAGTAAATCCGAGACAAATGCAATGACCCACAAAGCCGGTTCCGTGAACAAAAGCAAAAATCCTCGACGTCGCTCGACGCCCCTAAAAACAATTGCTCTGGCCGCGACATTTGCCGTCCTGTTTGGGACGTTTCAGGCAAACGCCTATCCCCTGCACAAAGGCGAATACGCCTTCTGGCCTGAAATGCCGGAAGCCGCGCGGGTTCTGGCGGACATGAAGGGAAAGAACGATCTGGATACGGCGGCACGGCAGCACGCCGCATTGAACTTGCTGATTGCCCTCGTCAACGTGGATGCTGATGGCAAAGGGCAAACTCCATGGCCAGCTTGCGAACAGGAACTCAATCACGCATACCACCAGGCGCTTCCCGACGGAGATGGGCATCGTGCCGAAATGCAGGCCGAATCGCTCCAATTACAGGTCGATCAATCCTTCGTTCAGCCGTTCCTGAAACGCTATTTTTCCGAAGCCGCCGTGCGTGAAATCGAACCAATGGTCTCCGTCTTCGAAGCCAATGCGAAAACAAAAGCCGAATTAGCCGCCGCGTGGGCAAGAAGAGAGGCAGCCAGCGCGCGGGGAAAAGCTGCGGAAGCCAATCAGGACGCCGTGCCAGCCAGCCCGCAACATCCAACCGAAGCCCAAGAAGCAGCACAAATCGGCTTGACTCCATCGCAAGTCGAAATCTTTAACACTTCCGTGCGCACCTATCTGGCGCTCTGTTTAATTTTCAGCATTCTGTGGGTTGCTAGAATTCTTCGGGCGTCTAAGTCGATCAGAACGACTTCGGAGTATCCGCCTCAGTTTGAAGGCCCGTGGAAAAGTCTGAAAATCCATTCGTTCACTGGTTATGTCCGGGGCTCGGCAACGCGGAGTAACACAATCACCACCGTTAGTCAGAGTTCAGTCAGTTCAACAATTTCTGTGACTGACTCGTTCCGGTTGGTCGATCCTCGGAACAAACAGGAGCAGAATTTTCAATTGCGGAATTGGGATGTTCCATTATGGGAAGATCAACTGGTATCTGTTGCGTGGGCCATTCGCCTACATCGGAACGAAGGGCCTATTTTTATACTTGTTAATCATACGACAGGTGAGCATTTTCTTAAGAATAACGTTGTGATGGAAATTGCCAAACGGCCTTCTCTATTTTGGACCCTGAGTTTCTTCATTTGCATTTTCATTCCCCCTGTTTGGCTGTTGGCCATTATTTGGGGAATTTTAATCGGGATCCAAACAAAGCGATTTATGAGTTCTGGAGTTCAGCCGTTGGTGAAGGCCCTTAATCAGAAGGCAAAGAAGTTCTCGTAGGATGAAAAGGGCTGGTAAGCTTAACAACGGAAAAAAAGAAATACTATGATCGTCAACATGGCTTGTCCGAAATGCGGCGGGCAAGCCGCAGAATACGACGAAAATAAGTGGTCTTGTTTGAGATGCGGCAACAAGTTTATTTTTGCGCCCGACCAGCCAAACCAGACATTTGTTCAAAGTAATGTCCATATACAGGGTCAGGCCACCTTTGAACTGGATGCCGCGAATTCCAAGCCGCCGTCTCCCAAAATGGTCAAGATGGTGGAGCATGACCCTGATTATTTTGCTGAACGCATTGCAGACAACGCTCTCAAAATCACCGAGCTCCAATATCAAGAGCCGAGGAAAAAAATAATAAAGAATATCGCGCTGTTTTTCTTCATTGCGCTGATGTTTTGGTCCGGAAGTGTCATTTGTGTCGGAGTTTTTGCGGAGCCGCATGACTTCGACGATGTGGTTGCTGGCATAGTCCTTCTTGTTTTCTCGGGGCTGCTGTCTCTAGTGCCATTTTATGTATATCGTCTATTCCGTGAACAAGCGCGCGAATGCAACTCGCAGATTAAGAATTTACAGCAAGCAAACCTTTCCATGGAACAGCAGAATCTGATGGATACAAAAGTTGGTGACTATATCATTTGCCCCCATTGCGCAGCTCCGTCGGATTATGTTGCCCTGAATTCCCCGCCGCCGGTAGAGGGACTGAAGCACTGTCTCAAATGTGGGCGACAGTTTTTTACGAGCAGATTGAATTCGTATCCAGTTCTATTCAAAAAATGAGACAAAATCTCTGACAAGGGCTCACCCATTACAGATTTCGATCAAGACAAAAGTTTCCACCACTGGCTTTCCCAGCCTTCGTTGCTTCTTCTTCGGTTTACCCACCTGAGGCGGGTTGAACCTCCCGTCCGCTCCGCGCTAAGTCGTTCTTGGTGTCTTGGTGCCTTGGTGGTGAAGCGGTCGTCTGCATCAAAAACGAAAGCGGCGCACTCAATCGAATGCGCCGCTTTCCCACTTTCTCTTCACTTGGTTCCCGGAAGCAACGGGGTTGACGGTTGGTGGGCTCGACCACTGGAACCCGCGTTCCTCTAACCCGCCCGCCGCATCTCCAAGACCAAGAAACCGTGTTGTACCTGTAGACAACTCAGGGTGGAACCCCGTTCAAATCTCTTCCGCCGCCCTCTTTGCCCCCTCCACCGGAGGGGTGTAGCGTCGGCTGTCCCCAGCCGATTCCGCCGCCGTATCCAAATCCGTCGCCCCCCTCCCCACCCCAAACCGTTCGGCAATTTTCTTCAAATCAGCCGTCAGCGTGAATCGTCCGCACATGCCGCTCGAATGATAGCGGCAGTTACGTCAGGATCTCCCACACCAGGTTCTTGTCAGCCAGCCACTTCGTCAAAACCGGCGGAATCGTTGTGATGGCATCTTGAGGGTCGAAGCTCTTGTACAGCTTTGCAATGAGGTCAGCGTGCAGAGTTTTTAGTGTCTTGTCTTTCAAAAAACACACTGGTTTTCCCATCGCCTGCATGTGTCCGACTTCTAAAGAGACATTTGGACTAAACTGCTCGCCTTCGATTCGCTCGAATACGGCAATCCCAAAACTGCAACCATGCAAGTATGTCTGGATGTTTGGAAAAAGATCGTCATGGTACTCCTTGTCGTCGGCCCGAAGACCAGCCAAACCGTAACTCCGTAAGGTGTCTTTGATGGCTTTGACGATTCTCGCGTGGGCGGGAGTTGTTCCAAATTGCATCATTATGAAACACACCCTTGATGCGTCAGGGTAATCTTTGCGAAAATCGCGCAAGCTTGCTGTAATTGTCTGCGGTACATAAAGAAGGGGTGTGCTCTTCGATTTGGCCTCCACATTTGCAGGACTCTGCTTTGGATCGCCAGCAGAAGGGTTCGGCTTAACTTTGGAGAAATGGCCTGCGAGTTCCTGTGAAACTCCCGGCAGGTCATTTGCTAAAATGTCGTCAAAGTCATGCTTCTCCCCGAAATGCAAATGCCTTCCAAGATTCCCAAGGTGCTTGCTTTTCAATCCTTTAGGCCACGCTTGGACTAGGTTCTCAAGGTCACGGTCAAGATACGGCTTAATTGTAGCGAGGCCTTTCTTATCGCTACCTTTTGCTAATGCTCGCGCATCGTATGCCTTTTGGGCTATCTCACGAAGAATCGCGGTCAACTGGATGTAGTGCTGCAGGGCGTCCATAGTGTGGAGTTGATGGTATCGCTTTCCGAAAATCTTGCAAGCGTCTTAGCCCTGCTTCTCGATTATCCTTTTGAGTTCGTCTCGTTTCGCCGTTAGGACATTGATGTGCCATTGCCAGTTTCTTCTGGATGCACTGAGCGAGCCAGAGCGGATGTCGTGCGGGTCAGGAAGCGGAGAAACTGGAGCATCCCGAAAAAACGCAACCTCAGAAAGAGTGAGCACCTTTGCTAATACAGATTCTATGCTACGAAACAAGTTGTCCGTTGTCGTCCATTCTTGCTTATACAATTCACCGCTAAATTGATGCTGGTCTATTTGTTCTGCGGCATCGATGCGCTCCAGAATCGAAATAAGCGATACCCCCAAAACCTCTTTGGCTCTCTTGCGAGCCGCGTCCTCTGATTCCGGTGTGTCAGGCGGTTTGCGCCGGGGCTCCTTTACCTTGCCTCCGACCTCCAGTAAGATGGCTACAACGCAGAGCGTCAGAACGAACGCACACACAACCAGCAGCCACATTGGAATGTGTCCTACAAATCCCCATATCAAACCGAAAAGCGAGAGGACTGCGGCAGTCATAATCCACCCCAAGAACCTCTTGAGCGCTTCCATAACAACTTCCCAAGCGAGATGGTCGATAACCCACTGACTGAATTCCCCCCAAGAATGGAAAGGTAATTTTGGCATGATTCTGGAATGTAACGAGAGAGGCGTCTTTTGTCGATTCCATCGGATTCATTGACAGCCCTCGTAGGGTCATTGGGGTCAACTCCCCACAGCGCACACTTTTGTCATTGTAGAATTAAACGGGGTAATCACAAACCCGCTCCACCAGTTTGGGCTTCCCCCCGCCTGATGACTTGGCTAACATGCCCTCAACGAGGCAGGTATTACCAAATGCTGACGCCCAGTGACAACAGAACCAGACGCCACAGCGGCGTCTTTTTTTGCGCCATCAGGGCGTCCAATTCATGGACGGCATGAAAGCAATGCGAGTCATCATATTTGTGGTCGCGGCTTTGTTAGCATTCATTCCAGCTGCTTGGCTCACGATCTACACGGTGATGTATGCTCTCACGATCTTCGCCGATAAGGATTCCTGGCTCGTCACCGTGGCCGGAGCCCCATGCTTATTCGGCATGATCCTTGCCATTCGTTTTTGCATTCAGGCTGGCAAGCAGCATTCAGTAAAGTCGCTGGCCAGCATCCCTGTGGTCATCGGGCTGATTCTGGGCAGCGCTGGCGGTATGGGTCTCGGAGAGATGATGGGCGCTGGGCGGCCACCGCTGGGATTCTTTGTATGGCCGATTGTTATATTCGTTTTGGCAGGTTTGATTAGCGCGGCACTTCCGAGTGAAGGGGTCAGTCCCGCATAATCGCATATTTCCTGTCATTGTCCTCCCGCGAGACAGCCAGATGCGTCGATACATTAGAACCTATCCCAAAACCTCTTTGAGCAGGAGGATGGAACAAGTGAGGTTGACAACACCTTGAAACATGGCGGTGGAGTTTTCCCAGCGGATGCTAGTGTCTGGAGAAAGCTGGAGATGGGGTTGGGTCCGAACTCGTGTCGCTTTCCTTGAGGTCCATGCGTTCAATAAGGCCGTTCGCGATGGTATAAACGTGCCACACTTCGCTATCAGAAAGGACATCGCCGCTGTGGCTTTTCACGAGTTGATAAACTTTGACGTCGGTAATGCCGCGTTCCCGGTCGATTATCTCAAGTGGTTCCACGTGAGGATCAAACTCCTTCCACTGACGTGTCCAGTAGGACCGAATCTCTTCTTTCCCGACAACACGGCCGCCTTCCGATGCCTTGGGCCAGCTAACGTTCTCACTCATGAGCGCCAGGGCGCTGTCGATATCCCGATGATTGAAGGCAGAGTAGGCCTGAGCGATCAATGTCTGTGTGTTCGTCATGAATCCCTCCGGGGTACATATGTGTACCGCTGGCATATAATCGGGTCAACTCTTCAGTATTGCAAATAAGGCACCGGTTCCACCAATTACTTCTTCGACCCAACCGGTTGGATTCAGCAGAAGGACACCGGGGTCAACTCTTGACACTTGACATTTTCTATCTGGGAAAAGTGCCGTCGGTACGCTTTCTCCATCACGGAACCCCAAAAGCTCCCTCTCAACGGCCAGTGCCGTAGGCGCGGGTCTGGAAGCTTTAAATCTATTGGACATGCGGGCGGCGCTCTGGTCTACTGCGTGCGGAGAAGCACTCGGCGTGAGATCCCGTTTCCTCCTCCCATCTGTCCGAAGTGGTCGCGCGGCATGACAACACAAACCTTACAGCCATGGTCTGTTTGCCAGGAGAGTTTTGTCCCGGCATCGAGGACATCACACTCATGAAATCCAGAATTGCCGCCATATGCATTGCCATCCTCTCAGGAATCGCCTTCATCCCGCTGGCAGGCGCTGCAGTGACCACGAATACTTGGACCGGTGCCAGTGGCAAATGGGAGCTTGGGTCGAACTGGTCTGCCGGCCTGCCGTCCATTGCGAACGCGCTCGACACGATTACCCAAGTGATTCCAGTGGGTTCTCGACTGATCACGGCCGACGCCGCTACGGCCTCCAGCAACTTCGTCAACAATTGCCTGATCATCAGCAACCTCACCATCGGCGGCACTTCGCTGTCGCCCAATACCCTGCTGCTGGCCAACACCGGCAATGGTCTGCCGCTCCAACTGACCATCGAGAATACTCTCACGCTGACCAGTCACGGCATTATCTCAGTCACCAACGCAACCTTGTACGCGGGCGGAACCGGCATCTCCCCCAATACGAGCGGAATCTTCAACGACGGCGTGATCGTGGTGAATAACGGCACGGTATCGACTCCCAATAACATCAACGCCCCGCTCATCGTCGGCTGGGCTGGACCAGGCCAGATGATGGTCCAAAACAACGGCTACGTACAGAGCTACTGGCTCGAGCTCGGTTATAATCCGGGTTCCGAAGGCACGTTGACCATGTCCGGCGGCACCATCAGCCTCGGTGGTAATGGATTGGGAATTAATTTTGGCGCGCTCTGGTTGAACGGCGGCCGACTTAACGCCAGCGTGGATGTCAACAATGGCCACGCCACCATTTCGAACGGCACTTGGACGGGATCCGCGTTCGTGGGTCCCGAAACAATCACTGGCGACGGAACCTTGACTATTGCTGGAGGAACGGCGGCCATCGCTCTGGAGAGCGTTGGACTCGGTACCAATCAAGCGGGCACAATCTGGATCACCGGTGGTCAGGTAATATCTACCAACGGAACGGATCTCGCGTCGTCGGGTCCGGCCCACCTTACCATGTCCAACGGGACCTGGTTGGCCGGCAGCGTGGACGTGGCCAATACTACTTTTCTAGACCCTGTGGGCACTGGCACCGTGGTCATTGCCGGCGGCGCCGCCACGTTTTCGGACCTGCATCTGGCCGTCGGCGCGAATACGTTTGCGTCATTTCAATTGACGGGTGGCTCGCTCACCGTGACCAATGACGCCACTTTCATCGGGGAACTAGGCGTTGCAAGCTTCACGGTAACGGGCGGGTCGTGGCTGGCCGAGCAGGTTTGCCTGGGAGCCTCGAGTAATGGATTTGGGACACTGACCGTTTCCGGCGGTCAGGTAATCGTGACCAACGGCGCGGGTAGAATCGCCGTCGGCCTTGCGGGCGCGGACGCGGTCTACCAGCCCCGCGGCTCCGGTCAGGGGCGGATGTCTGTCGGCGGCGGCTCGTTGCTGACAGATTTCCTGGACATCGGGGCCGACGAAAGTCCGCGCGCTGATTTAACCATCGGTAGTTTGGCTTCCGTAACAGTTCTTTCTCAAATGACGGTGGGCGACTGCTTGAACGACGCCTTGGGCACCGTCGAGATGACCGGGGGAAAATTGTACGTGACCAATGCCGCCCATAACGCCACGCTGGAGGTGCGCAATGGCTTCTTCCTGCTGGCGGGCGGCACACTCGTCGTGGACCGCTTGGTCGTGACCAATACTTGCTACGGCATCTTTGATCACATCGGTGGCACGCTCAACGTCGGCACTGTCGTCCTCGATCCGAATGGCGACGCCGACGGTGACGGTCTGCCGAATTGGTGGGAACAAGCCCATGGCCTCGATCCCCTGTCTTCACTGGGAGACGATGGCGCCGATGGCGATCCGGACGGGGATGGCTATTCGAATTCGCAGGAGTTTCAGGCTGGCTCTGACCCCCAGAATCCTTTGTCCACACCACTGCAAATCGTGCCCCCGCCATTCCAGATCACGTCAATCGTGCGGTCGAACAATAACATCGTCCTCACGTGGACAACCACCGGCGGCACGACAAACCAGGTTCAGGTGACCAACGGCGGAAGTTCCGGGATTTATTCGACCAACGGCTTCGCGAATCTCGGCGCCCAAATACTAATCGGTGGCAGCGGCGTCACTACCACCAACTACACTGACGTCGGCGGTGCGACGAATCTGCCCGCACGCTACTACCGGGTGCGGCTGGTGCCATAACGAGGAGACCCAATGAAACTGAACCGGACAACAACAGCGATTGCCGCCCTTTTCCTGTGGACCACGGTCCATGCCAACACCATCACCGTTACCAGCACTGCCGACAATGGAGCCGGTACGCTGCGCAACGCCCTCGCCAGCGTTGCCAATGGGGACACGATCAATTTTACCGTCACCGGCTCGATCACGTTGACCACGGGCCAACTTGTCATTAGCAACAGCGTCGCCATTTTCGGCCCCGGCCCCGGCAGCCTGGCGGTGAACGGAAACGCCGCCAGCCGCGTGCTCTATATCACCAATGCCGTCACTGCCGTCATCTCCGGCCTGGCCATCACCAACGGCGCGGTCTCCGGCGCCTTTCCCGGCTTTGTCGGGGCCGGCATCTGGAACGACCATTCGACGCTGACGTTGAGCAATTGCGTTATCAGCGGCAACTACGGCGGTGGCGGCTCTGGTGGCGGCATTTACAACGACGCTTCGTTCGGTAGTGCGACGCTTTCGATCATCGCTAGCACGCTCAGCGGCAACTCGGTCTCCAACAGCGGCGGCGCCATCCAGAATTTCGGCTATGACGGCAGCGCGACGCTTTCGATCATCGCCAGCACCCTCAGCGGCAACACGGCCGCCGGCAACGGCACCGTCGGTGGCGCCATCTTCAATAACGGTAATTTCGGCGGCGCGACACTGTTGGTGAGCAACAGCACTTTCAGTGGCAACTCAGCCGACCAACAGGGTGGCGCGATTTACAACGCCGGTGCAGCGGGTGTTTTTCCCACCATCCTGACAGTGAGGGCCAGCACCTTCAGCGGCAACTCGGCCCCCGGTAACGGCGGCGCCATTTTCATCAACGGCGCGGCCTCCTTCGTGTCGCTCGGCGACACGATTTTGAAGACGGGTACTTCGGGGTCAAATATTGTCAACAATGGGGGCTTCGTCACGAGCGCCGGCTACAATCTCAGCAGTGATAATGCTAATGGTTTATTGACCAGTGCGACCGACCAACTCAACATCGATCCGATGCTCGGCCCCCTCGCCAACAACGGCGGCCCCACGTTCACTTGCGCGTTGTTGACCGGCAGTCCAGCGATTGACAAGGGCAATAGCTTCGGCCTCGCCACCGACCAACGCGGCCTGCCCCGGTCCGTGGATGCTCCTTGCATCCCTAACGCCGCCGGTGGCGATGGCAGCGATATCGGCGCGTTTGAGGCTCAAGGCGGCTGCCCCAGTTTCCAGATTACCGCCATCACCCGCGAGACGAACAATATTCGCATCACTTGGTCGACGTCCGCTAGCAAGACCAACGTGCTCGAAAGCACCGCCGGCACTGCCGGTAACTATTCAAACAATTTCGCCGCGATCTTCACCGTCACCAACACCGTCGGTACCATCACCAACTACCTCGACATCGGCGCGGCCACAAATTTCCCCGCCCGCTACTACCGCGTCCGGCTCGTCCCGTAGGGGCTGGTACCGTAACGAGGATAATATAACGAAAGCGGCGCACTCAATCGAATGCGCCGCTTTCCCACTTTCTCTTCACTTGGTTCCCGGAAGCGACAGGGTTGATAGTTGGTGGGCTCGACCACTGGAACCCGCGTTCCTCTAACCCGCCCGCCGCATCTCCAAGACCAAGAAACCGTATTGCCCCTTCGACAACTCAATCCGCTTGCCCGTTCAAACCTCCCATCCTGTACCCTGGGCTTCTCGCTATCATTCTGAGTCGAGGATGTGCTACGGCGTTTGCAGGATTTAGCGCGTTGTGTGCGACGTGAAGTTCATGTAAGCTCTTGCCGTGGTGCAACAAACGAAATCCCCATGCGGCATCCGCGCCAACTTCGCCCTTGTCTTTCGTAACTGGCGTCGGAAGAACCACATCCCGCTGAAGAAGATCGCCAAGGATTTGGGCCTTTCCGTCGCCACGATCAATTCATGGGAGTCGGGAAAGCGGTTTCCCACAGGCTACAACATTGAGATGCTGGCGAACTACACCGGCGTGCCGCCCTGCCGCCTCTTCTGCGCGATGGCGGACAAGTGTGTCCCGCCGCAATGTCTGCTGGCCCTGCCGAAGAAGGAGCCATAACACGCGCGCACGCCTTGGTTACCAGTTACCAGTTACACTTTAAGTAGAATACCACGTTTTGCTTCCTCGCCCCCTGCCCCTTACAATCCCGCTTCAGCGAGGTCATGCACTCTTGTAATAGGGTGACTCAACAAACGACGAGTAACACTCGCCAATTAGGTAAGGGGAAAAAATGAAAGCAGTTCAGAAGCATTTCTTGGTAGCAGCCATCGCCGTGTCGACGCTCGGTCTCAGCCTGCCGGCGTTCGCTCAGGTCACGTTGCAAGTCTTCCCGTCTTCGGCCCCGAATAGCTACGGCTCGCCCAGCTGGGCTGGCTATGAGGCCAACGCCTTGAACTCTCTGGAAAACAACCTTGGCAACATCGGTAGCCGCGCCACCGACCCCACCGCCTATGAAATTGCCGGGCCTTTCGTGCAACCCAGCGATTTTATGGTCACCACCTTTAACAGTTGGCAGGGTGTCGCCGGCCCGCTCGCCGCCCCATTCGCCAGCGAATTGGGCAACCGAATGCATTTCGGTCTGCATGCGTCCAGTGCGACCCCGTTCGACCTGGCGGAAGTCACCTTTAGCATCAGCAGCAGCGATCCAGCCAATTCTCTGGGCTATGTGGACGATCTCAGCGGCTGTAATTTTAATGGTACCTCCAGGATTGGTGTGAACTGGGGTGCTGATGGAATCAAAGGCACCAGCGATGACATCGTCTATACCGCCGGCAATGTCGGCAATGACCACACGCTCGTGAACGAACTCTTCTATATCGGCGCTGGGAACGCTCTTTGGCCCGGCGGTGACGATCTCAATCCCGGAAACCCGGCTGGCGGCAAACAAGCGGCAATCGATGCTTCCACCAGCTACGTCATGGGATATGCGCCTTTTGCAGTCACTGGCTCGTACACGATCTTGGGCGATACGGGAAGCGCGACTGTCACTGCCATCCCCGAACCGGCCACGGTTTCCTTGCTGGCCCTGGCCTTGGGTGGGCTGATGTTGGTTCGCAAGCGGAAGTAATCAACAAACTCTTCAATGGATGCCGTGAGCGTGCGTAGAAATCTAGCAATGCTCAGTGTGGTCGGCTCCGTCTGTTTGTCTCTGGTCGGTTCAGTTGGCTTCGGCCAGATCACCACCGGAGGAACGCTCACCGGCTTCACAAGGATCACGCCGGCTGATTCGGCGGGCCACCTCGCGGCCACAACGTATTCCGTCTCCTTGGCCGGACAAAGCGCGGGGTCGCTGAGCTGGACGGATACGTTTAGCACCCCTCTGGAAATGGGCCCCGATGGCACCATCGGTACCGCGGAGAATCCCTACAAAGACCGATCATGGTTGGGCTTGAACGGCTCATTTACCTACGACCTATCGAACCTCACCCTCCCCGGCGGCGCGGCCATCGGTCTCGAGTTCGATTCCCATGTACTGATCGTTGGCAACTCCTTTTCCCTGACATTGAAAGATGGAACCAACGTATTGAGCACCATTTCGGGCGCGGCGTACGATGGGTTTGGCCCGTGGAGTTTTGTGATTCCCTCTTCCACCTTCGCGTCGACCTCGAAGCACTTGACGGTCAATTTGTCATTGAGCGGCGGAGAGGGAGAGTGGTTTTCTGAAGGGGTGCTGGTTCTCGTTCCAGAGCCCGGCAGCCTCTCGTTGGGTTGCATCGGACTCTTCGTTCTTCTCGCCGCCTTCAGAAAATGGCCGTAACTCTCCGTCGAGTCGCCTCGGCTCCTCCGAGTCGTTTTCGGAGATGTATTCTGCCCCCGTCTTCTCCCTTGGTTCCACTCGCCGCAGAACCGTGGTATGTTTGCGAAACCATTTCGGATCGCGTACATCTGGAGAAGGCAATGATCGAATCACTTTTATTGGCCACCACACGCGTGAGCACCATGCTTGCGGAGAAACATCTCACCAATGCCACCGGTTTCTTTTTCGAGGTAAACAACCGGTTGTTTCTGGTCACCAGTCGTCATGTCGTGCTGGACGAGCCCACCAATCACCGTCCTGACCGGCTCCAGATTGAATTGCATATCGACCCGGAAAACGTGGCGGTAATCACTCAGTTCTCAATTCCACTCTACCAACAGAACACTCCCCTCTGGCGGCAGGCGGCCGACACTGCCGGTGTCGTCGATGTCGTCGCTCTGGAATTACAGCGGGCCGCCCTTCCCAAAACCATGTTCTATCAGGCATTTGGCCCGGGCCATCTGTTGAAAAAACTGGATGAAGTGGAAATTGGCACGTCCGTTACGATTGTCGGTTTCCCACTTGGCTTTCACGATACCCTCCATCACTTGCCCGTGGCGCAACAGGCGGTGATCGCCTCGGCGTTTGGCATCCGGTTTCAGGGAAATGGCTATTTCCTCACCGCCGGTCGAATGCACCGCGGAACCAGTGGCGCCCCGGTGGTTGTCCGGACCACGTCACGATCGGGCCGCGGGAAGTTGGTCTGGACACTTTTGGGAATCCATGCAAGCCGCTTGGACGTAAAGAACCGTGATGAACAAGAAGACGAACGGCTCAACCTCAACTGTACTTGGTACGCGGATATCCTGCGGACTTTGACCGATAATGTCGCCGCTCCATCTGCTTCACGGCAGGGATGACCAGCGAAGTTTACAACCGCCAGAATCGTACAGCACCTCTAGGTAGTGCCGATTCCTCCCCGCCGCCCCGTGTTTACATCCGACCCGTCAAGACCAACACGAGCAGAATCAAAACCACCAGTCCAAGCCCGCCGCTCGGATAGTAGCCCCAGTTTTTACTGTGGGGCCACGTGGGCAATGCGCCTACGAGGAGAAGAAATAGCACGATCAATAAGATTAAACCCATACCGTCACTCCTTTATCTGTCGCTGACACAAACGTACCCCACGAGCTGATCTGCTCTCTATGGGGTGAACACCCCATATCGCGCGCCCATCGTCCCCGTCTATTCTCACACGATTGAAAACATTCCTCACAGCTTGGGGACACGACTGTTCGCGGCGAGGGAACGGACCGCCAGGCCAGTAAAATATTGGGCAATGGGCTTGACAGGGTACCATCCTTTTACCTATCCTCCACTTGGCATTCTGCTGATGTTGGCGGGTTGCGAATCCGTCTACCATCCCAGGCGAGGTTGACATGCATCAATCGGCATCCAATGACCCACGATCGGTCCGACCCAGGCAACTTCGGTTCCCCTGGCGCCAATACGCGCTCGCCGTGTGGGAACACAAGACCATCGCCCTCGTCACATTTGTACTCGTCGTCACCGGGACCATGATCTGGACGTTCACGCAAACTCCCATATACCGTGCGACGGCGGTCCTTGAGGTGGCGAAGGAGGACGCCAAGCTTCCCACCATCCAGAATGCGGTCAGTGCTGACATGTTCGATGATCAGTATTTCAACACCCAGCAGATGATTCTTCAGAGCCGCACGCTTTGTGAACAGGTCATCGATTCACTCTCACCGGATCAACGCCAACAAATCCTACCGGGCGCGGGCGCGGAGACAGATTTTGCCGGGGTGTTGCAGGATGCTTTGAGTGTCAACCCAGTGCGCGGCAGTCGATTGATTGAGATCCACGTCGATCATGCGAACCCCCAGGTGGCCGCGCTGTTGGCCAATGCGGTCGCCCATGAGTTCATTAAGAAGCATCTGGAGAAACGGATGTCTGCCTCGACGGAGGCCGTTCGCTGGCTGCGTCAACAAATCGAAGCTTACCAGCAACAAGTGCAGCAGACCCGTCTGGGAACCAACGTCGGATCGGTCCATCCCCAACGCCCCGTGACAGCCACCGGTATCGATGACTTGAAAGCGACGTTGGATTCAGTCACCAACCCCACCCTGATTCCCGCGATCGCCAACAGTCCGGAAGTAGCCGCCTTGCGCCAGCGGTTGAAGGAAAAGCAGATTCAGATGGCGGTGTTGCGGCAGCGATACAAACCGCAACACCCGGCCATGATCGCCCTGCAGACTGAATTGGACGAAACCGAACAAAGACTCGCCGCCGCTTGCAACGAAGGCCTCGAAGGTATCAAGGCCACGTTCCTGCTGGCTTCGAGACTGGAAAGCAGCAACATCCAGTTGGTGGACCCCGTGCGGCCGCCTCCGAGATCATACAAGCCGAACAAGAAGCGCAACGTCATGACCAGCGTCTTTCTCGGGCTCATCAGTGGCATCGGACTGAGTTGGCTGGCGTATTCGACGGATGACCGCATCCGGACTTATGAAGATGTGGACGCGCTGGGCTTGCCCTTGTTGAGCGGCGTGCCGCATATAAAACACAACTGCGGCCGCCAAGCCGCGCCTGTTGTCCAGGCGGATCCCCACTCCATCGGCGCGGAGGCGTTTCGCAACCTGCGCGCCAGTCTGAACCTGCAGCCGCGCGCGCGCGCCGCCACAACGTTGCTGGTCACCAGCAGCGCGCCCGGCGAAGGCAAATCCCTCGTCGCCGCCAATCTCAGTATTGCCTTTGCCTCGAATAACGAGCGGACACTGTTGATTGACGCTGACATGCACCATCCAGTCCAACATCAGATGTTCAATGCGCGTCCGGAGAAAGGACTCTCCCGGTTCCTGGCGGACTCGGCTCCGCTGGAAGAGATTGTCCACAAGACCGATATCGCCAACTTGGACGTCATCACGGTCGGCGACATCCCAAACAATCCGGCTGAACTGCTCGGCTCTTCGCATCTGCTGCGACTGTTGCAGGGGGCGCGCGAACGGTACCACCGCATCGTGATCGACAGCCCTCCGGTGACGGGCGTCAGCGACCCCCTGGTCCTATTGCCCCTCGTCCAAGGAGTCATCTTCGTGGTCGGATTTGGCAAGATTCGCCGGGAAATTGTGACCCGCACGACGCAACGGCTGCGCGAATGCGAGGCGCCCCTACTGGGCATTGTTCTCAACAACATCGATTTGCAAAGCCACGCGCACCACTACTATCCGTATCGTTACTCGTATTACTACCAACGCAAGAAACCGAATCTCGCAGCTCAGTTGCCTAGGTAAGACCAATGGAGCACCTCCTCACCATTAGCCCCTGATACATACCTTATGTATGTATCGCCCGGCGGTCAGTCTGATCTTCATAATCACCGGCGTCACCACGATCAACGCGCTCCGCCCGTATTCTGATCACCTTGCGCCCCACCAGACGCATACGTTCGCAATCAATTAGTTCAGAGCCCGCACCCCGTTTCGCGCTGCCATGGTGAATTCACTCGACTTTGCCGCCCACCCCTGATGATATAAGCCTCGCAAGACACGAGGGTCGCACCTCCATCAACGGTCGTTTCGGGGCCTAATCAGGTTCCTCCAGCAGCCTACAGTCGCTGGGAATGCACAGTCGAGTATAGGGAAAGACACGGACTAAAGGGATCAGCATGAGGCAGTCTCGAGCACAACAACCCGCCGCATTGTCCGTCCTTCAAACCATTGTGGCGTTCGCCCTTGCCCTCGCGGTAACAGCCACCGCGCACGCCGCCACGAACAGTTGGAAAAATGCCACCAGCGGCAAGTGGGAGACGTCATCGAATTGGTCGCTTAACCACGCTCCCTCTTCGTCAGATGATTCCGAGTATATCACCAATGCCGCCACCAAGACCGTCACCATCGACGCGACGACGACCAATTCGACGAACACCCTCACCATCAGCGGCCTGTACGTCGGGGGATCGGCCAGTACCAGCAACACGCTCTTCCTGGATAACGCCGGCACCTCCACGCCGCTGCAGGTCATGGGGGGCAGGACCTTCACGTTCGACTCCAACGCCGCCTTGGTAGTGAACAATTCCTCCATCGTGGGGACGAATCTCAACCCAACTCTCTACATCGGGAACGCCAGCGGCCACTCGCACCTGACTATCTCCAACGCCGGCGCGGTATACTGCGACAACGCCGTCATGGGCGGCACCAACGATACGGCAACGGTCTCGGGCACCGGCTCGGTTTGGACGATTCAGGGTGACCTTACCGTCGGGATCATTAGCACCGGCTGTACGCTTACGGTCGCCAATGGCGGCGCGGTGCAACTTGGCCTCAACAATGGCGTCAGCAGCGTGGGCAACGGTATCGGCAGTGGCAACGCAGTGACGGTCACGGACCCCGGCTCAATCTGGAACGCTGGCGAAGAGCTGCTCTTCGGTTACGAGGGGTCGTCCAGCACATTGACGATCACCAACGGCGGCAAGGTGGTCTGCGCCATCTGCGAGGTGGGCGGCACCTTTTTCGGCAACAGCAACTCCGTGACGGTCACGGGTGCCGGCTCGGTCTTCAGCAACAGCCTCTACAACGGTGGCAGCGGATTCTTGTACATCGGTTACGAGGGCGCAGTCACCACCCTCACGATTGCCAACGGCGGCGCGGTCTTCAGCGGTCTCGGTGGTATGGGTCAATTCGCCACCAGTAGCAACAACATCGTGACGGTCACGGGCCCCGGTTCGGCCTGGACCCTGACGAGTTTCAACATCGGCGGGGCGGGCGTGGGTAACAAGCTGACGATTACCAACGGCGGCATGGTCATCGCCTCGAACCTCGTCGTCGGCTCTTCCACCACCATCTCCTCGAACAATACCCTGACGATCGCCGGCGGAAGCTTGTTCGCAACCAGCCCGGGTGGCACGGGTACGCTACTGATCAGTCCGAACGGCTACAAGAACAACTTGGTTATCAACAGCGGTTCGGTCACCGTGGACAATCTTGTCGCCACGAATGGTGCGAGCAATGTCATCTCCTTCAACGGTGGCACGCTCACGGTCGACACCGCGTTCATCGCCAACAGCCAGCCCTTCGTCATCGGCGGCACGAACACCAGCGCCAACTACGTTTCCGGTGTCGCCACGCAATCCTTCAACAACAACCTCGTGGTGCAACGAGGCACCCTGACGATTAATACCGGTGTCATAACAGCCAACCAACTCATCCTGACCAATGGCGTGAACGGCGTAGTCGCGCTGGGTGGGGGCGAATTGATGAGCAGCGGGACTTTCGTGACC
>Ga0265338_10001163_pt1 | contig 43486 bp, 43 predicted proteins | sample 42126metaG_FD_193579 | JGI IMG/M metagenome (GOLD analysis project Ga0265338, IMG submission 193579) | Rhizosphere microbial communities from Carex aquatilis grown in University of Washington, Seatle, WA, United States - 4-21-26 metaG | ecosystem: Host-associated > Plants > Roots > Rhizosphere... | reverse complement strand
CACGACCAGCGTGACGGCGGCCAGCGTGACGGCGGCCAGCGGGATGGCGGCGGCCGTGATGCCGGCCAGCGTGACGGTGGCGGGCAGCGCGACTCATCCGGCCAGCGGGACGGTGGCCAGCGGGATGGCGGCCAGCGCGGCCAGCGTGACGGCGGCGGGCCGGGCCCTGACCGGGGCGATGACGACGACCCGAACCGCCGCAGGAACCGGGACAGGTTCCGCAACCGCAACCGGGGCCGCCGCGAGCGGGGCACCCAGGGGGAGCCCGAGCCCGTGATCGCCGAGGACGACGTGCTCGTCCCGGTGGCCGGCATCCTGGATGTCCTGGACAACTACGGCTTCATCCGCACGACCGGGTACCTGCCCGGATCCAACGACGTGTACGTGTCGCTCTCCCAGGTCCGCAGGCACGGCCTGCGCAAGGGGGACGTCATCGAGGGCGCGGTGCGCCAGCCGCGGGACGGCGAGCGCCGGGAGAAGTTCAACGCGCTGGTCCGCCTGGACAAGATCAACGGCCTGGATCCCGAGCAGTCCCGCGGCCGGCCTGACTTCTCCAAGCTGGTGCCGCTCTACCCGCAGGACCGGCTCCGCCTGGAGACCGACCCGACCGTGATGACCACCCGGATCATGGATCTGGTCAGCCCGATCGGCAAGGGGCAGCGCGGTCTGATCGTGTCGCCGCCCAAGGCGGGCAAGACGATGATCCTGCAGGCCATCGCGAACGCGATCACCAAGAACAACCCGGAGTGCCACCTCATGGTCGTCCTCGTGGACGAGCGGCCTGAGGAGGTCACCGACATGCAGCGGTCGGTGAAGGGCGAGGTCATCCACTCGACCTTCGACCGGCCTGCTGAGGATCACACCACGGTCGCGGAACTGGCCATCGAGCGGGCCAAGCGCCTGGTGGAGATGGGCCACGATGTGGTCGTGCTGCTGGACTCGATCACCCGGCTGGGCCGCGCGTACAACCTGGCCGCGCCCGCCAGCGGCCGGATCATGTCCGGTGGTGTGGACTCCACCGCCCTGTACCCGCCGAAGCGGTTCTTCGGCGCGGCCCGCAACATCGAGCACGGCGGCTCGCTGACCATCCTGGCGACCGCGCTCATCGAGACCGGGTCGCGGGCGGATGAGGTCATCTTCGAGGAGTTCAAGGGCACCGGCAACATGGAGCTCAGGCTCCGCCGCGAGCTCGCCGACAAGCGGATCTTCCCCGCCATCGACGTGGATGCCTCCGGCACCCGCAAGGAGGAGATCCTGATGACCCCGGAGGAGCTGAAGATCGTCTGGCAGCTCCGCCGCGTGCTGCACGCCCTGGAGCCCCAGCAGGCCCTCGAGGTGCTGATGGAGCGGATGCGGGAGACCAAGAGCAACGCCGAGTTCCTGCTCCATGTGCAGAAGACCACCATCAGTTCGTAACCCGTTGCGCAGGGGAATGGCCAGGCCCCTGCGCATGTTCCAGCATCTGGCACACTGGTAAGCCGAGACAGCGCGGTACCGGTTCACGCCCTGGTGGGGCAGTTCGTCCCGCCTGCGGCGACCCGGCGACCGTCATAGGCAGGAGTATTCACGTGAAGCCTGGTATCCACCCGGACTATGTGGTGACCACGGTGACCTGCACCTGCGGGAGCACCTTCACCACGCGCAGCACTGCGAAGAACGGCGTCATCCACGCCGATGTTTGTTCCGATTGCCACCCGTTCTACACCGGCAAGCAGAAGATCCTCGACACCGGTGGCCGCGTCGCCAGGTTCGAGCGCCGGTTTGGCAAGAAGGCAGTTGGCAGCAGCGACCAGGCTGCCGGTAGCGAGAAGGCAGCCAGCAGCAAGTAGTTCCTCAAGATCACCGTGTCAGGGTGGCGTGGTACAGCCATGCGGCCAGGGCGCGGTGATCTTGGACGTCGACGGGGCCGAATCGGCCGGGCGAGGCAGCAGACGGAGGACAACGGTGTTCGAGCGGCTCGGTGAGCTGTCGCGGGAACACGCTGAGCTTGAGCGTGTCCTCGCCGACTCTGCCGTGCACTCCGACCCGGACCGGGCCAGGTCGCTATCGCGCCGCTACGGCGAGCTCAGCCACGTCGTGGACGTGTATCACGAGTGGCAGCAGACGGTCGCCGATGAGGACACCGCCCGTGAGTTCTCCGCCGAGGATCCGTCGTTCGCCGCGGAGGCCGAGCAACTCGGCCGCCGCCGGGCGGAACTCGAGAGCCAGATCGAGGCGCTGCTGGTGCCGCGTGACCGGATGGACGGCAAGGATGTCATCCTCCAGGTGAAGGCCGGGGAGGGCGGCGAGGAGTCCGCGCTGTTCGCCGGTGACCTGCTGCGCATGTACCTGCGGTACGCGGAGCGGCAGGGCTGGAAGACCGAGATCCTCGACGCGACCACGACCGGCCTCGGCGGGTACAAGGACGTGACGGTCGCGGTCAAGTCCGGCGGGCGGGCCGCGGCGTCGCCCGGCGGCGTATGGTCGCGGCTGAAGTACGAAGGCGGCGTGCACCGGGTGCAGCGGGTGCCCGTCACCGAGTCGCAGGGCCGGATCCATACCTCGGCCGCCGGCGTGCTGGTCATGCCGGAGGCCGACCCCATCGAGGTGCACATAGATCCCAGCGACCTGCGGGTGGACGTGTTCCGCTCGTCAGGTCCCGGTGGGCAGAGCGTGAACACCACCGACTCGGCCGTGCGGATCACCCACCTGCCGACCGGGATCGTGGTCTCCTGCCAGAACGAGAAGAGCCAGCTGCAGAACAAGGAACAGGCGCTGCGCATCCTGCGGGCCAGGCTGCTGGCCCAGGCGCAGGCCGACGCGGACGCCCAGGCCGCGGCCGACCGGCGCAGTCAGGTCGCCACCGTGGACCGCTCGCAGCGGGTCCGGACGTACAACTTCCCCGAGAACCGCATCTCCGATCACCGGGTCGGCTTCAAGGCCTACAACCTGGATCAGGTGATCGACGGGGATCTGGACGCCGTGATTACCGCCCTGGTGGACGCGGACCGGTCGGACAGGGCGGCGGCGGCCGATGAGCCTGCTGCTCGATGAGATCGCCGTCGCGGCGGCCCGGCTCGCCGAGGTGGGCGTGGACTCGCCGAGGGCTGACGCGGAACTGATCGCCGCGCACGTGCACGGCGTGGGCCGCGGTGAACTGCACCGGGTCCCCGACGCCGAATTCGATCCCCGGTTCTGGGATGAGGTCGCCCGCCGCGAGGCCCGCGAGCCACTCCAGCACATCACCGGGTATGCCTACTTCCGGTACCTGGACCTGGAAGTGGGCCCTGGCGTTTTCGTGCCCCGGCCGGAAACCGAAGTGATGACCGGCTGGGCGATCACCAAGCTCACCGAGATGGACGTCGCCGAGCCGGTGGTGGCCGACCTGGGCACCGGCTCCGCCGCGATCGCACTGGCTATCGCCCAGGAAGTGCCCCGGGCCCGGGTGCACGCGGTCGAAGTGGACCCGCTCGCCCGAACATGGGCAGCACGGAACATCGCCCGCTGGTCAGCCTCCGCCCCGCACATGTCGGGCCGGGTGACTCTGCACGACGACGATTTCGCCGGTGCCCTGGACGCCTTGGCCGGGTCCGTGGACCTGGTGATCAGCAACCCTCCGTACATCCCGTCTGGGGCATCAGTGCCGCCCGAGGTGGGTGAGTACGACCCGGCGACGGCGCTGTGGGGCGGCCAGGACGGCCTGGACGCGATCAGGGTGGTGGAGCAGGCGGCCCAGCGACTGCTCCGCCCCGGCGGCCTGGTGGCGGTGGAACATGGCGCACCCCAGGGCGCGTCCGTGTACTGGGTGTTCGCGGAGGAGCGCGGCTGGGCCGATACCCGCAACCACCGGGACCTGGCCGGCCGGGACCGCTTTGTTACTGCGACCTGGCCGGGCCGACCACTGGACTAATGGAAAGATGAACGCCCATGAGCGCACGGTTTGACTGTTCTGACCCGGCCGAGCGGGCACTCGGCATCGAAGAGGCGGCAGCGGCCCTGCGCCGGGGCGAGCTTGTCGTGCTGCCGACCGACACGGTGTACGGGGTGGCCGCGGACGCCTTCGACCCGGCCGGCGTGGCCGGCCTGCTGGCGGCCAAGGGACGGGGCAGGCAGGCGCCGCCCCCGGTGCTCGTCGGGACCGTCCGGGCCGCATCCGCGCTCGTGCAGGATTTCGGGTCAGTGGGCGAGGACCTGATCGACCAGTTCTGGCCGGGCGGACTGACCCTGGTCTGCCGGGCTGCCCCGTCCCTGGTCTGGGACCTCGGCGACACCAAGGGCACGGTCGCGGTCCGGATGCCCTTGCACCCGGTCGCCCTCGACCTGCTCAAGCGGACCGGCCCGCTGGCGGTGAGCAGCGCGAACCGCACCGGCGAGCGGTCGGCCAGCACGGCCCAGGAGGCGGAGGAACAACTCGGCGGGTCAGTCGCGGTCTATCTGGACGACGGAGCGGTTCCGGGCAGCACGGCGTCCACGATCGTCGACTTGACCGGGACCGTGCCGCGGCTGCTCCGGGCCGGAGTGGTATCCATCGAACGGCTGCGTGAGGTGATCGCGCTGGCCGTCGCGGGCGAAGAGGATGAGGATGAGCCGGCTGCGGACCCGATGGTGGACGCGGATCCGGATGAGCCGGCTGCGGACCCGATAATGGTCGCGGATGAAGAAGAGCCCGCTGCGGATGTGCCGGTGCCGGCCGCGGATGAGGAAGCGTCCCGGGGGTGACGGCAACCGGCAAAAGCGGACTGGGGCCCTCCATCGGGCAGGTGTTCTAGAGTGATTGGTAATGCACGTGTCGCGCGCGGTGCCCACCTGGGCCCGGTGAACTGGTATGCGTGAGTATGGCCTCACGCTGCTGGTGGCTGCCGCCGTCACGTACCTGCTGACACCTCTGGTGCGCCGCTTCGCCATCGCGGTGGGCGCCTCGCATGCCGCCCGCGACCGGGACGTTCATGTCGAACCAGTGCCGCTGCTCGGCGGGCTCGCCATGTACGGCGGCCTGGCTGCCGGGCTCCTGGTCGCCTATCAGCTCACCCACCTGAGTTCGGTGTTCACCGGGACCAGGGTGGCCAGCGGGCTGCTGCTGGCCGGCGGCCTGATCGTGATCATCGGATTCGTGGACGACCGGTGGGGGATGAGCGCGGTCAGCAAGCTGGCCGCCCAGGCGGCCGCCGGGGTGATTCTCGTCTGGAGCGGCGCCGTGGTCGCCTGGCTGCCGCTTCCGGGGGGCGTCACCCTGTCCCTCACCGCCGACGAGCAGACCGCCCTTACGGTCCTGGTCGTCGTGGTGACCATCAACGCGGTCAACTTCATCGACGGCCTGGACGGCCTGGCGACGGGGGTCGTCGGAATCGGCGCGGCCGCCTTTTTCCTCTATTACTACACGCTGACCAGGCGGTTGGGCCTGAACGAGCAGACCGGCCCGGCGCTGGCATCCGCCGTGCTGACCGGTGTGTGCATCGGGTTCCTGCCACACAACTTCCATCCGGCCCGGATCTTCATGGGTGACACCGGGTCGATGCTGCTGGGACTGCTGCTCGCCTACGCGCCCATCTCCAGCCTGGCCTCGCTCGACCCGAGCAGCCTGACCAACTACGCCGGGGGCACCGTCAACCGGTTTCCCGAGGTCCTGCCGCTGCTGCTGATCCTGCTGATCCCCTACGCGGACCTGCTGCTGGCCGTGGTCCGCCGGATGCGAGCGGGTCAGTCCCCGTTTGCGGCGGACATGAAGCACCTGCATCACCGGCTGCTGGACATCGGGCACTCACACCGTGCCAGCGTGTTGATCATGTACCTGTGGGCGGCGCTGTTCTCCGGCACCGTGGTGCTGCTGTCGATCGTGCGGACCCGGTTGCTGGTGCTGGCCGCTGTCACCGTGATCGCTGTCCTGGTCCTGGTGCTCGCATCGATGCCTAACCTCCGGCCGTGGGCCAGGCGCGCCAATTCCCGGGCCGCGCGCTCCCGGGCGATGACCCAGGTTGCGCACGGTCAGGTTGCGCACGGTCAGGTTGCGCACGGTCAGGTTGCGCACGGTCAGGCGCAGGTAGTTAATGGGCAAGCGGACCACGGGCGGGCGGCTCAGACGACGCAGGAGCAGGTTGCCCGTGGGCAGGTAGTGCAGGAGCGGGGGGCGCAGGCGCCTTCCGCATCGGCACCGTTCCCCCCGGCCCCGTTTCCCCCGGAGCCGTTTCCCCCGGTCGAATCCGAGTGGCAACCCCACTGGCCCCACCGGGCACCGGACCCCGCTGACCCTCCCGCCGCCCAGCCACGCTGACCCCGACCCCCCGACCCCGGCGATCTTTGCAACCGCATAAGTGCTCTGTCATGATCTAGTCAATTAGATACCTTTATGCCCTTTAGATCATCTTCATCACACTAGGTGACCTGGTAAAGCGGGGGCCAAGGAGCTTGTGATATCTTTCACGAGCAGCCACTCGAGGACGAGTGAGGGGTACGTGATAGGTTTCGCTCACCCGGCGGCGCGCAGGCGCCGCTCCTGCGGCATCGTGGTCCTCCGAGGCTCGTGCCGCAAGGGGGGCGGTCCGGCGCATCCGCCCGTGACTTGTCCTCCCGCCGAGCCGTCCGGAGCCCTGTAAATGCTGGCGAGTTATGGTCCAATCGTCCGGCGTTCTGCCGTGCTCGCAGGAGCTGCGGGGGCGATCATGATCGCGTTGAGCGGCATACTGGGCGGTGCCAAAGGGCTGCTGGGAGCCGTCCTCGGGGTAGCGCTGGTGGCGCTTTTCTTCGCGATCAGCGTACTCGCCGTCGCCCGGGCCGCGCGGGTAAGTCCGCAGGCCATGATGATCACGGCGCTCGGCACGTACGTTGTCAAGATCCTCGTCCTGCTGATCCTGGTGGCCAGGTTCGGTGAGACGACCGCGTTCAACGGGCGGCTTTTCGGCCTGACCGCGATCGTGTGCATCCTCGCCTGGACCGGTGCTCAGGTCCTGTGGGCGCTACGGCTCAAGGTGCCGTATGTAGAGCCGGACGGGGAGCTACGGCTCAAGGTGCCGCATGCAGAGCCGGACGGGGAACGGTGACGTGTGGCGGTGACCCTGCTCCCGGACGGCGGATCGCGGCCCGCGAACCAGGTCATCTCCGATGGCCCACGCGATGACCTGGGGCGGTATGGGCGGGAATGGTGCCAGGCCGACCCAGCGCGACGGCGATCAGGGCAGCGACGGGCGCAGCGGCAACGGGCGGGGCGGCAACGGCTCCCCCGGCGGGGGGAACGCGGGCTGGACCATTTTCAGCTACCTGATCTCGGGCATGTTCGTCTACGGAGGCATCGGCTGGCTCGTTGCGCGCTGGACCGGGCATCCACTGATTTTCCCGCTCGGCATGCTCATTGGCCTGGCCTTGGGCGTCGTCCTGATCGTGTACCGCTACGGCAGGTCCTGATCGAGGCGGCGGATGACCGTCATCCAGCGATGGCAGGCGAGGCGATGAGTACCTGCGTTACGAGACTGGCCTGCGCGGCCATGAGCAAGGCTGAAGGAGTACATGGTGGCTAGTGAGGCGCACGTCATCGCGAGCGGGGGGTGTCACCTCTTCTCCGGCTGCGGCTTCCCCGCGCCCGGCTACCCGCACGACTTCACCTTCACGCCGCTCTTCTCCATCGGTGCGTTCCACTTCACCAAGCCGATGCTGCTCGCGATCATCTGCGCCGGGCTGGTGATCTGGTTCTTCTGGGCCGGGTTCGCGAAGCCGAAGCTCGTCCCCCGGGGCGTGCAGAACGTCGCCGAACTCGCCATTCTCTTCGTGCGCGACCAGATCCTGCGGCCGATGATGGGCAAGCAAGGCGACGGTTTCCTGCCATTCCTGGTGTCGCTCTTCTTCTTCATCTGGCTCATGAACCTGATGGAGATCATCCCGATCGCGCAGTTCCCGGTGGCATCCCGGATCGCCTTCCCAGTCGCGCTGATGCTCATGGTCTACATCACCTACACGGTGCTGGGGATAAAGACCATGGGCCTGCGCGGGTACTTCAAGAACATGATCCCGACCGGCGTGCCGGCTGGGATCCTGGTCATCCTCGCGCCAGTCGAGATCCTCCAGTACATCCTGATCCGGCCGTTCACCCTGGCGATCCGGCTGTTCGCCAACATGTTCGCTGGGCATCTCCTCATCGCCGTGTTCACCCTGGCGAGCTGGTACCTGTTCAGCGCGGGAATCGGCCTGCTGTTCAGCGCGACCTCGTTCTTGCTGGTCATCGCGCTGACCGCCTTCGAGATGCTGATCCAGGGATTGCAGGCCTACATCTTCACCATCCTGACCGCGCAGTACATCGGGGGATCACTGGAAGCGGGGCATTGAGGTGCGCCGGGTACCGCCCGCCCGCCCGCTGCCGAACACAACACAGACCGGTAAGAAAACTGTGCCAGCGGCGACAACCGCGGGCCCAAAACGAAAAGGAACAAATTAGATGCTTGACGTCGTACACCTTGTGGCCGCCGCCGCAGCAACCCCGAAGCTCGATATCAACTTCGGCGCGGTGGCCTACGGCCTCGCGGCCATCGGCCCTGGTATTGGCATTGGCCTGATCTTCGGCCACGGCGTGGAGGCCATGGCCCGCCAGCCGGAGGCGGCCGGGCTGATCCGCTCCAACATGTACATCGGCTTCGCGCTGACCGAGGCGCTCGCCCTGATCGGCATCATCGTCCCGTACATCTTCCACGCGACAGGCTGAGCCCGGCGTGCGCGGGAAGATGACGGCTAACAGAGAGGAAGCCAGACCGTGATGTACCTGGCCGCGGGCGAGCAGAGCCCGCTGATTCCCTCACTGACCGAACTGATCATCGGCACGATCGCGTTCCTGGCCGTCTTTGGCTTGCTCGCCAAGGTGCTGATGCCACGGATCCAGAAGACCCTCGCCGAGCGGACCGACGCGATCGAGGGTGGCCTGCACCGCGCCGAGGAGGCGCAAGCCGAGGCCGAACAGGCGCTCGCCCAGTACCGGGAGCAACTCGCGGAGGCCAGGCACGAGGCGGCCCGGCTGCGCGAGGAGGCCAAGGAGCAGGGCGCCCAGATCATCGCCGAGATGCGGGAGCAGGCCCAGGCTGAGGCCCGGCGCCTGGTCGACGCGGCGCACGGCCAGATCGAGGCCGATCGCCAGCAGGCCATCCAGTCGCTCCGGACCGAGGTGGGCACCATGGCGGTGGACCTGGCGGGCCGGGTCGTGGGCGAGTCGCTGGAGGACGAGGCCCGGCAGCGCCGGGTGGTGGAGCGGTTCCTGGCGGATCTCGAAAGCCAGTCCAACGGCACCGGCGCCAGGACGTCCCGATGAACGAGGCCGGCCCGATGAGCACGTCCCAGGGGCGTATGCCGCACGGGGACCCGCAGAGCGCACTGGCATGAGGGGCGCCAGCAGGGCCTCGCTGGCCGAGGCCAGGCAGCAGCTCTCCGCTGCCGTCACGTCGGCGCCCGCCGCCCGGACGCTGGGCGATGAGCTTTTCGCTGTCGTCACGCTGCTGGACACCGAGCACGCGGTGCGCCGCGCGCTGACCGACGGCAGCCGCCCCGCGGAGGCCAGGACCGGGCTGGTCCGCGACCTGCTCGGCGGGCGGGTCGGCGACGCCACCGTTGACCTGGTCGCGGGCCTGGCCGCCGGGCAGTGGTCGCGCCCGGCTGACCTGTCCGAGGCGGTCGAGCAGCTTGCGGTGCTCGCCGTCGTGGCCGCGGCCGAGCGCGGCCGTCACCTCGATGACCTGGAGGACCAGCTATTCAGGTTCGGCCGTGTGGTCGCGGGCGCGCCGGAGCTGCGGACCATCCTGTCCAATCCCGATGTTCCGGCGGAGGCCAAGGGCGCGCTGCTTGACACGCTGCTGGACGGCAAGGCGACCGCGGACACCAGGCGCCTGATCGGCGAAGCGGCCGCGCACCCCCGGGGACGGAGCCTGGATGACAGCCTGACCGAGTACGCGCGGCTGGCGGCGCAGTGGCGGGAGCGGCTGATCGCGGTGGTCCGGGTGGCCATCGCGCTGAGCGCGGACCAGCGTGAGCGGCTGGCCGCCGCCCTCGCGGCCACCTACGGGCATGAGATTCACCTCAACGTCATCATCGATCCGCACATGGTGGGTGGTATGTCCGTCCGGATCGGGGATGAGTTCATCGACGGCAGCGTGGCGAGCCGGCTGGCCACGCTGCGCCGCCGGATGGCCGCATGATGCCGCGCCGTGGCGCCGGCCCGCAGACCAGCAGACCAGCAGTACCGATAACGAGAGAGACGCGAGGACCATGGCGGAGCTGACAATCCGGCCCGATGAGATCCGGGACGCGCTGGCGAGCTTCGTCCAGGCGTACCAGCCGGACGCGGCCTCCAGGGAAGAGGTCGGCACCGTCGCCGAGTGCGGCGACGGCATTGCGCGGGTCGAGGGGCTGCCCTCGGCCATGGCGAACGAGCTGCTGGAATTCCCCGGCGGCATCCGCGGCCTGGCGCTCAACCTGGATGTGCGTGAGATCGGCGTGGTCATCCTCGGCGACTTCAGCAAGATCGACGAGGGCCAGCAGGTCCGGCGCACCGGCGAGGTGCTGTCCGTCCCCGTCGGCGACGGCTTCCTGGGCCGGGTGGTCGACCCGCTCGGTAACCCGATGGACGGCAAGGGCGAGATCGAGGGAACGGAACTGCGGGCGCTGGAGATTCAGGCGCCCTCAGTGGTGCAGCGGCAGAAGGTGAACGAGCCGCTGCAGACCGGGATCAAGGCGATCGACGCGATCACCCCGATCGGGCGTGGCCAGCGCGAGCTGATCATCGGCGACCGGCAGACCGGCAAGACGGCCATCGCGATCGACACGATCATCAACCAGAAGGCGAACTGGGACTCCGGGGACCCGGCCCGTCAGGTCAAGTGCGTCTACGTCGCGATCGGCCAGAAGGGCTCCACCACCGCCCAGGTGAAGGCGGCTCTGGAGGACGCGGGTGCGATGGAGTACACCGCGATCGTGGCCGCGCCTGCCTCCGACCCGGCCGGATTCAAGTACATCGCGCCCTATACCGGATCCGCCATCGGGCAGCACTGGATGTACCAGGGCCAGCACGTGCTGATCATCTTCGACGACCTGTCCAAGCAGGCCGAGGCGTACCGGACCGTTTCCCTGCTGCTGCGCCGGCCACCGGGCCGTGAGGCGTACCCCGGCGACGTGTTCTACCTGCACTCCCGGCTGCTGGAGCGGTGCGCGAAGCTGTCCGACGAGCTGGGCGGCGGGTCACTGACCGGGCTGCCGATCGTCGAGACCAAGGCCAACGACATCTCCGCGTATATCCCCACCAACGTCATCTCCATCACCGACGGGCAGATCTTCCTGGAGACCGACCTGTTCAACTCCGGCGTCCGCCCGGCCATCAACGTGGGCCGGTCGGTATCCCGGGTCGGTGGTGACGCGCAGATCAAGGCGATGAAGAAGGTGGCCGGCGGGCTGAAGCTGGCCCTGTCGCAGTACCGCGACCTGGAGGCGTTCGCGTCCTTCGCCTCCGACCTGGACCCGGCCTCCCGGGCCCAGCTGGACCGGGGGGCGCGTCTCGTCGAACTGCTGAAGCAGGCCCAGTACAGCCCGCTCGCCGTGGAACGGCAGGTGGTGGCGGTGTGGGCCGGCACATCAGGCTTCCTTGACGACGTGCCCGTCGATGACATCGGCCGGTTCGAGGAGGAATTCCTCGACTCCCTGCAGCGCAAGAACTCGGGCATCTACGACGCGATCCGGGAGACCGGCGCGCTGTCGGACGACACTTCGACCGCGCTCAAGGACGCGATCGAGGCATTCCGCGCCGGGTTCGAGGTCAGTGGCGGCCAGATGCTGATCCAGGAGGAGAAGGTCGAGCCGCTCGACGAGGACGAGGTAGGCCACGAGAAGGTCAAGAAGTACGTGGCATCGTCGGCTGACGAGCAGTAGGGGCGGGAGCACGCAGGATGGGAGCACAGCTTCGCGCGGTCAGGCAGCGGATCAGGGGAATCCAGTCCATTGCCAAGATCACGCGTGCTCAGGAGCTGATCGCGGCATCGCGGATCATCAAGGCTCAGCAGCGGGTCCGTGACGCGGGGCCGTACGCGCGCGAGATCATCGCGGCTCTGGAGGCCGTGGTCAGCCGCTCGGCGCAGATCGATCACCCGCTGATCCGCGAGCCACAGACCGTGCAGCGGGCCGCGGTGCTCATTCTCACCAGCGATCGCGGGTTCTGCGGCGGCTACAACGCCAACGTCCTGCGTGAGGCCCAAGGGCTGCGGGCGCTGCTCGACGAGCGGGGTGTCGAGCCGGTGACCTACGTGGTCGGCCAGCGGGGCATCGCCTGGCACCGGTTCCGCGGCCGGGAGATAGCCGAGCAGTGGCACGGGTTCTCGGAGGCTCCGCGGCACGCCAACGCCCGCGAGGTCGCCGCCGCGCTGATCGAGGCGTTCGGCCGCCCGGCGGCCGAGGGCGGTGTAGATGAGATCCATCTCGTCTACACCGAGTTCGTGTCCATGCTCACCCAGAACGCTGTCGCGCGCCGGATCCTCCCGCTGGAGGTCGTGGAGACGATGGCCGAGCCGGGCACCGGACCGGTGCCGCTGTACGAGTTCGAGCCTAGCCCGCAGGCCGTGCTGGATGCGATGTTGCCCTGGTATATGGAGAGCGCGGTGTATCACGCGCTGCTGGAGAGCGCGGCATCGGAGATCGCGGCGCGGCGCCGGGCGATGAAATCAGCCACTGACAACGCCAACGACCTGCTGGAGCAGTTCACCCGCGAAGCGAACAAGGCGCGGCAGGCCGAGATCACCCAGGAAATCAGCGAGATCGTCGGGGGCGCCAACGCGCTGGCCGAGACGCTCGCCGGGAAAGAGTGAGCATCGTCATGACCGAAACCGCAGAGAAGCCCGCCGCCGACGGCGAGACCACCGCTGGCACCGGCCGCGTCGTACGGGTGATCGGTCCCGTCGTCGACGTGGAATTCCCCGCGGAGGAACTGCCGGGCATCTACAACGCCCTGCATGTGGACATCACGCTGGATGATGAGTCCCGGACGCTGACGCTGGAGGTGGCCCAGGACATCGGCGACAACGTCGTCCGCGCCATCTCCATGCAGGCGACCGACGGCCTGGTGCGGGGCGCGGAGGTGGCCGATACTGGTGGGCCGATTTCGGTTCCGGTGGGGGACGTCACCAAGGGTCACGTGTTCAACGTGCTGGGCGACACGCTGGACGTGCCGATCGCCTCGCTGGAGGTGACCGAGCGATGGGGAATCCACCGGGATCCGCCGCCGTTCGACCAGCTTGAGCCGAGAACCGAGATCCTGGAGACCGGCATCAAGGTGCTCGATCTGCTCACCCCCTATGTCCAGGGCGGGAAGATCGGCCTGTTCGGCGGGGCCGGCGTGGGCAAGACGGTGCTCATCCAGGAGATGATCACCCGGGTAGCCAAGAACTTCGGCGGCGTGTCGGTGTTCGCCGGGGTCGGTGAGCGGACCCGTGAGGGCAATGACCTGTTCATCGAGATGACGGAGTCAAAGGTCATCCAGGACACCGCGCTGGTCTTCGGCCAGATGGACGAGCCGCCGGGCACCCGGCTGCGGGTCGCGCTGGCCGCGCTGACCATGGCTGAGTACTTCCGTGACGTCAAGGGGCAGGACGTCCTGCTGTTCATCGACAACATCTTCCGGTTCACCCAGGCGGGCTCCGAGGTGTCCACCCTGCTCGGCCGGATGCCGTCGGCGGTCGGGTACCAGCCGACGCTGGCCGACGAGATGGGCCAGCTGCAGGAGCGGATCACCTCCACCAGGGGCCACTCGATCACCTCGATGCAGGCCATCTACGTGCCCGCGGACGACATCACGGACCCGGCGCCGCACACCACGTTCGCGCACCTCGACGCGACGACGGTGCTCTCCCGGGAGATCACCGAGAAGGGCATCTTCCCGGCGGTGGACCCGCTCGACTCCACCTCGCGCATCCTGGACGCCAAGTATGTCGGCCAGGAGCACTACGACGTCGCCCGGGAGACCCAGCGGATCCTGCAGCGGTACAAGGAACTGCAGGACATCATCGCCCTCCTCGGCATCGACGAGTTGTCCGAGGAAGACCAGGTCACCGTCAAGCGGGCGCGGCGGATCGAGCGGTTCCTGTCCCACCCCATGTTCGTCGCCCAGCAGTTCACTGGCCTGCCCGGGGTGTTCGTGCCGCTGAGCGAGACGATCTCCTCGTTCAAGGCGATCTGCGAGGGCAAGTACGACCAGGTTCCGGAGCAGGCGTTCTTCATGTGCGGCGGGGTCGAGGACGTAGAGCGCAAGGCCGCGGAGCTGGAGAAGAAGTGAGCGAGCAATCCCTCATGCGCCGGGTACCAGGTAACGGGGTGCCGCGGTGACCTTGAGCGTGCGGCTGGTCGTGCCCGACGGTGAGATCTGGTCGGGGAACGCCCGGATGGTGATCGCCAAGACCCTCGATGGCGACGTGGGCCTGCTCGGTGGTCACCCGCCGGTGCTCGGCATCCTGGCTGAGGGCAGCGTGGTGCGGATCCTTGACCCGGAGGCCGCCGACGCCGCGCAGAGCAGCGAAGTGATGGTCGCGGTCAGCAGCGGGTTCCTCGCCGTTGCTGATGACCGGGTATCGATCCTGTCCGGTCAGGCTGAGATCGGCGCGAGGGTGGACCGCGCCGCCGCGCAGGCGCAACTCGACGCGGCGCTGGAAGCGGCCGGCCCCCTTGCTCCGGGAGATCCGGAGCCGACCGAGGTGAAGTACTCCCGGGCGCTGCTCCGGGCCGCGGGCGAGCGGTCCTGATTAGGGCCAGCGCGGAGGCCCGGAGGTGAGCGGAGCGCTGGCATTCGATGCGGCCTGGCTTTTCGCTGGCTTCCTCATCCTTGCCCTGCTCCTCGCGGCCGGCATCACGGTGCGCAGGATCCTGCTTGACCGCGGCGGCGGCACCGTGGAGTGCGGGCTGCGCCTGCCCGAAGGGGGCTGGCGGCTCGGCGTGGCCGCCTACCAGCAGGATGAACTGCGCTGGTACCACGTGTTTGGTGTCTTGCTGACCCCGGATGAGGTGTTCGAGCGGCGCACCCTGAACGTCGTCTCCCGGCGCAAGTCTGATCCGGTGGAGGCCGCGAGCCTGGGGGAGGGGGCCGTCGTGGTGGAATGCCGCGCGGGGGAGGCGGCCGACACGGTGGAACTCGCCATGGGGGAGTCCGCGCTTACCGGTTTCCTCGCCTGGCTGGAGGCCGCCCCGCCGGGCTCCTACCTGGGGCAGACCGGCTAACTGTCGGCCAGGCGCCCTAACGTTCCCCGCCGGGCTTCCACAGCACGTCGCCGCTGGCCTCATTAGCCCGGCGGGCGAGGATGAACAGCAGGTCCGAGAGCCGGTTGAGGTACTGCGCGGTGAGCGGGTTGACCGACTCGCCGCCCGCGTCCAGCGCCGCCCAGCAGGTGCGCTCGGCCCGCCGGACGATGGTCCGCGCCACGTGCAGCAGCGCGGCCCCAGGGCTGCCACCCGGCAGGATGAAACTGCGGAGCGCCGGAAGGCCCTCGTTATGTGTATCGCAGGCTTTTTCCAGGGTGGTGATGTACTCCCCGGTTATCCGCAACGCAGGGTAGGGCGGATGCTCCGTCACCGGATTGCACAGGTCGGCACCCAGATCGAAAAGCTCATTCTGGATTCTGGACAGCAGCGCCACCATGTCGCTGGACAGATTTCCCAGCGCGATCGCCGTCCCGATCGCGCAATTGGCCTCGTCGGTGTCCGCGTAGGCGGCCAGCCGGGGGTCGGTTTTGGGCACCCTGCTCATGTCGCCCAGCGCTGTCGTGCCGTCGTCACCGGTGCGGGTGTAGATGCGGGACAGCACGACGGGCTGGTCTCTGCGGTCGCGGGCCATGTGATCCACCGTAGCGGGCTATGTATCTGGGCCCCGGTACAGGGCTAAACCGGTCCGCTGATCAATACCCTGAGCTGGGGTATTCCCAAAATGGCAACAGTGTGGCATCGTATGAACACGAAGGGTAATTGCAGGCAGGAGCCATCAGCTCTGAGCCTGCATGGTCACCGCATCACGGAGCCAGGCGGTTCTCGGGGGCCCGCCAGCGCACACGGCGGCGACCACAGGGGAGGAGCGCGCTCCCGGCGTTTTCGCCGGGAGCGCGCTTTACTTTCTGCCGGGCTTCAATGAGCGCAGGGCTGCGCTGGCACCAGGCAATGGCATGACCCCCCAGCTACGCGCGAGTAGGGTGTCGCATAGTCCCGGAAACTGTGGCCGTGAGGGTGCCGTGTACGACTATGTCATCATCGGTGCAGGTAGCGCCGGATGCGTTCTGGCCTCGCGCCTCACGGAGAATCCGTCGGTGCGCGTCCTGCTCCTTGAGGCAGGCCCGCCCGACGACGCGGACGAGATACACATCCCGGCGGCGCTGAACCTGCTGTTCCAGAGCGCCTACGACTGGGATTTCCACACGGTCCCCCAGATGCGTGCCGACGGCCGGTCCATCTACTGGCCCCGGGGGCGCACCCTCGGCGGATCGTCGTCGATCAACGCGATGATCTATATCCGGGGCAGCCGCCACGACTACGACACCTGGCGGGATGAGTACGGCTGCTCGGGATGGGGCTACTGCGACCTGCTGCCCTACTTCCTGCGGGCCGAGGACAACTCCCGCGGCGCGTCCGCGTACCACGGGACCGGCGGCCCGCTGAGCGTCCAGGATCTCAAGCACAAGTCGCCGCTGACCAAGGCGTTCGTGGCCGCGTCCCAGGAGTGCGGGCTGCCCGCGAACGATGACTTCAATGGGCCCGCGCAGGACGGCAGCGGCTTCTACCAGGTCACCCAGCGCGACGGACGGCGCTGGTCAGCGGCGGACGCCTACCTGCACCCGGCGATGTCGCGGCCCAACCTGACGGTGCAGACCGATGCCCGGGTGACCGGGATCATCATTGAGGCCGACCGGGCCGTCGGGGTCCGCTACCTGCTGCGCGGCGAGGAGGAGGAAGCCCGCGTCGAAAGCGAGGTCATCCTCTCGGCCGGCGCGATCGGCAGCCCGCAACTGCTGATGCTGTCCGGTATCGGCCCGGCCGACCACCTGATCGCCCACGGCATCCGGGTGCATGCCGACAGTCCCGGGGTCGGCGCGAACCTGTCCGACCACCCGGTCGTCACGACCATGTGGCACACCCCGCGCAGCGCGGGCCTGTGGGAAGCGGCCGGCCCGGCCAACCTGGCCCGCTGGCGGTACCTGCACTCCGGCCCGCTGACGTCGAATGTGGCCGAGGCAGGCGGGTTCAGCCGGTCCATGCCGTCGCTTCAGGCGCCCGACCTCCAGTGGCACGTCCTGCCGACCCCGTTCACCCAGGGCGGCCTCGGCGACCCGGCGACCAGGGCCGTGTCAGTGCTCGTCACGCTGGTGTCCGTGGGCAGCCGCGGCTATGTGCGGCTGCGCAGCGACGATCCCCGGCACAAGCCGGCCATCGACCCGGCCTACCTGTCAGACAGCGCCGACATTGACCCGCTGCTCAGCGGGGTGCGGATGGCCCGGGAATTCGCCGCCGCGGCCGCGATGGCCAAGCTCTGCACCGTGGAACTGGCACCCGGTCCTGGCGTGCGCTCGGACACGGACCTGCGTGAGTTCATCCGGCGCGACCTCGGCACGCTGTACCACCCCGTCGGGACCTGCGCGATGGGTGGGGACTCCCGTTTGGCGGCAAGTAAATTGACCAGCGTGCTGGACCCGGAACTCCGGGTCCGGGGCATCGAGGGGCTGCGGGTGGTGGACGCCTCGGTCATGCCCGTGGTCCCCAGGGGCAACACCAACGCGCCGACCATCGCGATCGCGGAGCGGGCCGCGGACCTCATCTCCGGCCGGGCGCCGCTGGAGCCGGTGGACCCCGACCTGGCCGCCGAGCCGCTGCCCGCCGAGCAGCGCTAGCCCGGCCGGCGGGCAGGCCGGACCCCGGTCAGCGGTAGCGCTTGCCGTGCAGCAAGGTGACCAGGCTGATCGTCCGGCGCATGTCCTTGTCCGTGCGGCCCAGCGAGGTGAGGTTCACCAGCGGGCGCATCCGCTGCCGGGTGATCGCCTTGGGGTGGGAGAACTCACGGAGTCCGTCGGCGCCGTGAATCCGGCCGAAACCAGAGTCACCGCTGCCGCCAAATGGCAGAGCCGGCACTGACGCGAACGCGATCACCGAGTTGATGGCGGTCATCCCACTGCGGAGCGCCCGGGCGGCCTCCATGGCGAGTTTCCTGTTGCCCGCGAACACCGTGCCGCCGAGGCCGTAGCGGCCGGCGTTGGCCAGGCGGACGCCCTCCTCCAGGTCAGGAACCCTGGTCACGGTCAGGGTGGGCCCGAAAGTTTCCTCGGTGATGGCCCGGCTTTCCTCCGGCACGTCGGCGAGCACCACCGGGCCGACATATGGCTTGCGGATGCTGGACATGCCGCCGATCACCGGACGGCCGCCCCGGGCGAGTGCATCCGCGATGTGCCGCTCGATGATCTCGATCTGGCCCGGCATGGTCATCGGGCCGTAGGAAGCCTCGCGGTCGTCGCCGGGCCGCGCGGCGCCGATCCGTTCGGAAAGCTTTTCCAGGAACGTGTGGTAGACGTCCTCCATCACGTACACCCGCTCCACGCCCACACATGTCTGCCCGGCGTTGGACAGCGCCCCCCAGGCCGCCGCGTCGGCGGCCGCGTCCAGGTCGGCGTCCGCGCTGACCAGGAAGGCGTCCTTGCCGCCGCACTCGGCCACCATCGGGGTCAGGTTCTCCGCGCAGGCGGCCATGACCTTTTTGGCGGTGGCGGCCGAGCCGGTTAAGGCGATCTTGTCAACGGCGCTCTTGGCCAGCGACTGGCCGGTCTCGGCGGCCCCGGTGATCAGTTGCAGCACCGGCTGTTCCGGGACGACGTCGGCGAACGAGCTGACCAGCCAGCCGCCCACCGCGGGCGTGAGCTCGCTCGGCTTGAACACCACCGCGTTGCCCGCCGCGAGGGCGTAGGCGATGGAGCCCATGGGGGTGAACACCGGGTAGTTCCACGGCCCGATGACGCCGATCACGCCCAGCGGCTGGTACTCGACCGTGGCGGCCTGGTTGATGGCGATGAGCCCGCTGCGGACCCGGCGCGGGCCGAGCACCTTGCGGGCGTGCTTGGCCGCCCAGTCGATGTGCACGATCGCCAGGATGATCTCCAGCTGGGCGTCGGCCAGCGGCTTGCCCGTCTCGGTGTGCACGAGCTCCGCGAGCCGCGGCATGTACCTGGTGATGTGGGACTTCCAGGCGAGCAGCCTGCGCTGGCGTTCCTTCCACGTCAGGCCTGCCCACCAGCTCCCCGCGAACCGCGCGCGCTCGACGGTCGCGTCCACGTCGCTGGGCCGCATCGCGGGGAAGGTGGCGATCACCTCGGATGTGGCGGGGTTCACTGTGTCGAAAGTCTGCGCGGGGCCGGTCTGCCCGCGGGTCCACACCGTGGTGTCCATGGCCTTCACCATCGCCTTATCCAACGTTCCGATATGCAGGCCCCCGCGTGACAGTAAACCATCGCGAGAGCAGGCCAGATAGCCTGGCATGACCATCAGCCCGACATCGTGACCGCGCCCGAGGAGGAAGTGTCTTTCCTTGACCGATCGCCCGTATGTTCTGCTCAGTGTCGCCATGTCGGTGGACGGCCGCATCGACGGGACCGGCGCGGCCCGGCTGGTGCTGTCCGGCAGCGCGGATCTGGACCGGGTGGACGGGGAGCGGGCCGCGTCTGACGCGGTCATGGTGGGCGCGGGCACTATCCGCCGGGACGATCCCCGGCTGCTGGTCCGCTCGGCGGAGCGCCGGGTGGCCAGGGTCGGCCGGGGCCTGCCGGGCCACCCGGCCGGGGTGACGGTCACCAGCAGAGGTGACCTTGACCCGGCGGCCCGTTTCTTCACCCGCGACTGGTGGCCGGAAGGCGGCGCCGAGCCAGAGCGGCTGGTCTACTGCGCGAGCCCGGCCGTGGCGGCCACCCGGGCCCGGCTGGGCGAGCTCGCCGAGGTGATCGACGCTGGGGAGCCGGCGACGCTGCCCGAGATCCTGGCCGACCTGGCCGGCCGGGGGGTGCGCCGCCTGATGGTCGAGGGCGGCGCCGATCTTGGCAGCCAGTTCCTGACGGGCGGCCTGGTCGACGAGCTCCAGCTGGTGATCGCCCCGTTCTTCGTGGGCGACCCGGCGGCTCCGCGGTTTGCCCACCCGGGCAGCTACCCGCACGGCCCGTCGAGCCCGATGACGCTCGCCGAGGCCCGTCCGGTCGGCGACCGGGTCCTGCTGCGCTACCTGCTCGCCGATAGCCCGGGCCGGGATGGCGCTGGCCCGGATGGCGCTGGCCCGGGCGGCACTGGCCCGGGCGGCACTGGCCCGGGCGGCACTGGCCCGGGCGAGCCTGGCCCGGATGGTCCTCGCGCAGGCGAGCCTGGTACGGATGGCCGGGACCGGGATGGCCCGGGCCCGGACCGGGCCCGGGGCGGACGGGCCCGGCACGGTCAGCGAGCGGACCGGGGACAGCCCGGTATCGACGGTGACTGACCAGGCGGGCCTCGACGTTCCTGGCCCTGGGGCCGAGGTCGGTGGCGCCGATGCCCACTGGCTGGGCGAGGCCATCGAGCTGTCCCGGCGCTGCCGCCCGTCGCCGTCCGCGTTCAGTGTTGGCGCCGTGCTGGTCAGCGCCGATGGGATTGTCATGGCCAGGGGCTATTCCAGGGAGCGGGATCCGCATGATCATGCCGAGGAGGTGGCGCTCGCCCGCCTCGACCTCTGCGATCCGCGGCTGACCTCGGCCACCTTGTACAGCTCGCTGGAGCCATGCCGGTTCCGCGCGTCCAGGCCGCGGTCCTGTGCCGAGCTGATCATCGCGGCCGGCATCGGCCGCGTCGTCATCGCCTGGCTGGAACCGCCGATCTTCGCCCCAGGCGGCGGGGCCGCCCTGCTCAGCGACGCCGGCATCACCGTGCTGGAGATTCCAGAACTGGCCGCCCCGGCCCGGGCCGTCAACGCGCCGGTCCTGGGGGAGTAAGCGGCCGCTGCTGAGCCGGTCAGGCCTGCTCAGCGACGAGGCCCGGTTAAGTCGGCCAGGCCGGTCGAGTCGACCAGGCCCGCTGAGCCAATCACCTCGGCCAGGCCGGTTAACCCGGTCAGGCCCGCCAGTTGCGGATCCTGGAGGGCGGCACCGTAACGCATCGCGGCGAGCTGCCCGACGGCCGGGTGCGCGCCAAGCAACCGGGCGCTCTCCAGGCCCGCCTCGGCGGCTACCGCGGCCAGGTCGGCCTCGCTGAACTCGGGCCCGATAACGCAGGGCGCCAGCGCTATCTTGCTGACGCCGGCCTCCCGCAACTGCTCGGTCGCCTCCTTGATGCTCGCCGGGTCGCTGAGCGAGGCGGCCGCCACCGGCAGGATCAGCCGGGCGGCCAGCAGTACGGCGACCGTTCCGGCCACCGACAGGGCCTCGGCGTCGCCCAGGGCAGCCACGAGCACCCCCTCGGCGGCGCTGGCGACGCTCATCTGGCCGATCTGGTCTACCCGGGCCAGGCCCGCCTCAGAGAGGCGGGTGTGCAATGCCCCGGCCAGCACCGGGTGCGGGCCCAGCGGCTTGGCGAGGATAACCGGGTAGTTGCCTTGCGCGAGGACGGCTCCCAAGGCGGCGTCCGTCGGGCCGTCCGGGCAGATGATCAGGGGAACTACCACGGCGGACGGCAGGCCCTCGGTGCTGCGGAACTCGGCCAGGACCGTGCCGAGGCGCTGGCCACCGCCCTGCAGGTAGCCAAAACGCACCGCCACGCCCGGGCAGGATGCGCGAGCGGACGCCGCGACCCCGGCGGCGATGTCGTTGCTGGCGGCGCTTTCCGGGCCAGGAACAGCCAGTATCAGGGCCGGGGCCTCCGGCGGCACCGAGAGCTGGTGTTGACTGCGATGACGCCCGCTGAAGCGGTAACGCGAGGTGCGTACCGGAAGGGCCTCCGGGACACGGCCTTCAGTTCCCATAGATGGGAATAGTAACTAAAGGGGAATGATTCGGCCGGAAGATCCAGCCTTTCACCACCCTAATTCGCAGATGTGTCCGGCGGGCCGGCGGCGCCGCCGCCGTCGGCGCGCGGGCTGTCTATTCACCCGGCTGGTAACCATTTCCCGGATGAACCGGACATGATCATGGTCGCCGCGCGCCGCAAAAAGATGTGCTGATGGCCGGTGACGGCCCTGGCCCAGGTGCCGGTGTCAGGGGGTTCTCGGCTCCTGGACCCGGCGGTCGGAAGTTCCTGCCCCGCCAGCGCCCGAGAACCGATCGAGCGTGGCCAAGCCCGCGGGGAACAGGAGCGCCATCGAGAGAGCACTCAGCGTGTTAACCACCCATTCACGGGCTGACGGGACCAGGCCCCCGGAATCCTGGCCGCTCCCCAGCACAGCCGCGAGGACCAAGAGCACTATCGCAATGGGGAGCATAATGCGGCTCCGGCAGGACCTGATGGCCGGTCAGCGGCAGCAAGAAGATGACGACGGCCATCCCTGGGATCAGCGCCTGGCACGCGATGATCACGATCAGGTACCGCGCGGGAAGCGACCAGGTCTGGGCCGCCGGATCCAGGGGCAGCTCGCCGGGTCCGGCCCGTCTGCAGACATGCCGCCGTGCTCAGAACAGCCGGAGGGTGCCGTCGTCGGTGCCGCGCATGGTCTCGTAGTCGAGGGTGACACAGCGGATACCGCGGTCCTCGGCGAGGACGCGGGCCTGAGGCTTGATCTCCTGAGCGGCGAAGATCCCGCGGACGGGGGCGAGCAGCGGGTCCCGGTTGAGTAGTTCGAGGTAGCGGGTCAACTGCTCGACTCCGTCGATGTCCCCGCGGCGCTTGATCTCCACTGCCACATGGGCACTGTCGGCGTCCCGGCACATCAGGTCGACCGGCCCGATCGCGGTGGGGTACTCGCGGCGGACCAGCCGCCAGCCCTCGCCCAGCACGGCCGGCTGTGCGGCGAGCAGTTCCTGCAGGTGCGCCTCGACGCCATCCTTGCGCAGCCCGGGGTCAAGGCCGAGTTCGTAGCTGGAATCATGCCGGATCTCCTCGATGGTGATCCGGAGTTCCTCGCCCGTCTTGCTCACCACCCGCCACGCACCGGGAGACTCCTCCAGCCGGCAGGGCGGCGACATCCAGTTCAGCGGCTTGTAGGAGCCGCCATCGGCATGGACGAGCACTGAGCCGTCCGCCTTGACGATCAGCAACCGGAGCGCCGAGGGCAGATGAGCGGTCAGCCGTCCTGCGTAATCGACGCTGCACCGGGCGATGACGAGCCGCACGGAAGCCAACTGTAGCGGCCGGGCGGTCCGTGCGGCTGGCCGTGGCGGCAACGTGACATCCAGCGGCGGGTGGCCGCGGCCTAGGTGCTGGCCTAGGGCTGTTCCTGCGGGGCTGATTTCGGCAGCAGCCAGACCAGGCCGAGGCACAGCAGGGCGATCGAGCCGACGACGGCGACGCTGACGGTCATCGCGTGCCCGGCGCCGTGCTGGGCCTGCTGGCTGAAGTAGACGGTGGTGACCACCGCGGAGCCGATCGCGGCGGCCAGCTGCTGGACGGCGCTCAGGGCGCCGCTGGCGCTGCCCGCCTCAGCCGGAGCGACGTCGCCGACCGCGACGTCATAGATGCTGCTGAAGCAGGCGCCCATGCCGACGCCGAGCACGAAGATCGAGGGAGCCACGGCCCATACGCTGACCGCGGTGCCTTGGGCCAGGACCGTCGCCCACAGCCCGGCCGCGCCGGCCAGGGTGACGCCCAGGCCGATGATCACTAGCATCCGGCCGAGCTTCGCGACCAGCGGGCGGCCCACGAGGGATGAGACGATGATGCCGGCCATGACCGGGCTCAGCGCGATCGCGGCCGCGGACGCCGTGAGCCCGAGCGCGGTCTGGAAGAACAGCGAGATGACGTAGGCCAGGCCGTTGACTGCGGCGAAGAACGCCAGGCCGAGCAGCAGGCCGGCGGTGAATCCCCGGTTGGTCAGCAGCGAGGGCAGGATGAGCGGGTCAGCAGCCATCCGCTGGCGCACCCCGAATCCGGCGAACGCCGCCGCTCCGGCGGCCAGGCACAGAACCGGCAGCGCCGTCCAGCCCTCAGTGGAGCCTTCGATCAGCCCGTAGATCAGGCCGAGCATGCTGGCTCCCAGCAGTCCTGAGCCGAGGCCGTCGATGGGCACAGCGCTGGCCGGGCCGTCATGTGGCAGCAGCCGCAGCGCGGCGATGAACCCGATGGTGCCCAGGACGATGTTGATCAGGAATATCGGCCGCCAGGTCAGCCCGGCGATATCGGCGCTGATGATGAAGCCCGCGACGATGGGGCCCAGCACGGCCGAGGCGCCCATCACCGGCCCGAAAGCGCTGAACACGCGCGGCAGTTGCTCGCGGGCGAACGCGCCGAGCATGATGCCGATGCCCTGGGGGATCAGCAGCGCCCCGAAACCGCCCTGCACCAGCCGCCCGGCGACCAGCATGGCGGGATCGACGGACAGGCCGCAGACGAGCGAGGCGACGGTGAATCCGGCGATGCCGACCAGGAACATGCGCCGCTTGCCATACCGGTCACCGAGCCGGCCGCCCACCACGAGCAGGACACCCATGGCCAGGGCGTAGCTGGCCCCCAGCCACTTGATCAGTGACTCGCCGCCGCCGATGTCGCGGACGATCGTCGGTGCGGCGATGTTGGTGATCGTCGAGTCCATCAGGTCCAGTACGTCGGCGAGCAGCACGATGGCCAGGATCAGGCGCAGCTGGGTCGTCAATCGCGACGGGTCGGCCGTGCGCGGCGGCTGTGCCGTCCCGCGGGGATCGGATGTGATGGCTCGCGTGCTCGGAGCCTCGCCCCGGCCCGCGCTTTCGCCTGTCGTGGTCATCGCGCAGCTCGCTTCTCCTGGGAAGGCCAGGTTCTGGGGTCGCCGCAATGGCGGGCCGGCGGATGGCCGGCGCTGCTTCGAGGTGTTGTGGTGCGGGGCGCCCGAGACCGCGTCTATGCGGGCCTCAGGCGCTGCCCGGTCAGCCGCCCGGTGTGGCGCCCGGTTCCGGCCGGGGCGTCTGCAGAATCCCGTTGATCAGGACGCTGAAACCCCAGGTGAGCCGGTCTGGCCCGGCTCCGGACATGAGCTGCATGCCCAGAGCGGTGATGTGCGGGTAGGTGTCGGCGGGCGCGCCGAGCAGCGCCGCCACGAGTGCGTCTTCCTCGTCGCCTGCGTCGATCGCCCGTTTGCGGGTGCCCTGCTCGGCGGCGGTGGAGGTCGCGAAGTGCAGCAGCAGGTCCACCGCCCACGCAGCCCGGTCCGGAGCTACCTGGCCCGCGCTGAGCAGCGCCAGTATCGCCTCGGCCAGGCTGAAGTAGGCAGGCCCGGATGGCCTGGTCACCAGCGCCGACTGGGCCAGGCCCGGCTGCTCGAAAAGGATGCGGGTGTAAGACCAGAGGACCCTGATGAGCCGCTCTTGCCAGTCACCCTCCGCCGTGACCGGGCTCAGATCGACCTGACTGAGCAACTCTTCAAGCATGGCGGCGTGCAGCTCAGCGGTGTTGCGGACATAGACGTAGAGCGACGCCGCGCCGGTGTCGAGTTCCTGGGCCAGCCGCCGCATCGTGACCCGCTCCAGCCCTTCCGCCTGCATCATCCCCACCGCAGCGGTGACGATGCCCTCGCGGGTCAGTGCGGGCTTGGCTGGCCGCTCGCGGCGGCTCACGATGGGACGGGCTTCAGGTGCCATGACCACACTGTAACGAACATGTTCGTTAAAAACAAGTTCCTTACGAACATGTTCGTCGGGTCAGCCAGTGACTACCGTGATCTCGCCGAGGCCAAGGTCCTGCACGGCGGCCTCGATCTCCGCCGCGTCGCCGACCAGGATCGTGACCAGGCGGTTTACCGGGAACGCCGCAACCACCGCAGCCGTTGCCTCGGCGGTGCCGGTCTGCGCCAGGCGCGCGTACAACTGCGCCTGGTAGTCGTCCGGCAGGTGCAGTTCCACCTGATCCGCCAGCGTGTCGGCGACCGACGCCGCCGTCTCGAACTCGAGCGGCGCGACACCCACCAGGTTCTGCACCGCCAGGTCACGCTCCGATTCGGTCAGCCCGTCAGCGGCCAGCGTGCGCAGCACAGTCCACAGGTCGCCCAGCGCAGGACCGGTGGACGCCGTGTCCACGGAACCGCTGATGGCGAGCAGGGACGCACCCGTCACACCGCCCGCAGCGTCCGGCGCGGGTGACCGCAGCACCTGCTCGAAGGCCCGCACCCCGTAGGTGTAGCCCTTCTCTTCGCGCAGGACCCGGTCCAGCCGGGAGGTCAGCGTGCCGCCCAGGCAGTACGTGCCGAGCATCAGCGCTGGCCATACCTGGTCATGCTGGTCCGGGCCGATCCGGCCGATGAGCAACTGCGTCTGGACGGCCCCGGGCCGGTCCACGATCACCACCCGGCCGGTGTCGTCGGCGGTCACCGGCGGCATGGGCCGTGGCCCGGTGGTGTCACCGGTCCATCCGCCGAGCGTGTCGGCGAGCACCGCATCCAGGTCGATACCCGTCAGGTCGCCCACGACGACCGCGGTCGCCGTGGCGGGCCCCACATGAGCCGCGTAGAACGCGCGCACGCCTGCCGCGTCGATCCGCCTGACGGTGTCCTCGGTGCCCTGGCGCGGCCGGGACATCCGTGCGGACGCCGGGAACAGCTCCTGCGACAGCTGCTTGACTGCACGCTGGCCGGGGTTGGCCAGCTCAAGCCGGATCCCGTCGAGGCGGTTGCGTACCAGTCGCTCGACCTCGCTGCCGGAGAACGTGGGCGTGTCCAGCGCCCCGGCGAGCAGCGTGAGCGCCCGGGACAGGCGGGAGACGGGGACCTCCAGCGAGACCCGGGCGCCCGGGTAGTCGGCGTGTGCGTTGAGCGTCGCGCCGCAGCGCTCCAGCTCGGCGGCGAACTCCTCGGCCGTGTGCGAGCTGGTGCCCTGGGACAGCGCGCGCACCATGATCGTGGCGATACCATCCAGCCCGGCGGGCTCGGCGTCGAGCGGCGTGTCCAGGCAGATCTCCACGGCCACCACCTGCTGCCCGGGCCGGTGACAGCGCAGCACGGTGAGCCCGTTGCCGAGGGTGCCGCGCTCGGGGGCCGGGAACGCCCAGGGCTTCGCCTGCCCGGAGGCAGGCTGCGGGTGCAAGTCCATGGTCACGACCGCCTCAGTCACCGCCCCGCTCCGTCCTGCTCGTCGCTCTCGCCGGCACTGGCCTGGCCGCCGGCCTCGCCGGCCGTCTCTGCGGGGGGCAACGGCTCGTAGACCAGCACCGCGCGGTTGTCCGGGCGCAGCCGCGCCGCGGCCACCGCACGGACCTCCTCAGCGGTGATGTCGAGGATCCGGTTCACGGCGGTGAACGCGAGCTGCGGGTCGCCGAACAGCACCGCATACCGGCACAGCTCATCGGCCCGGCCGGCCACTGTGCCGAGCCGGTCCAGCCATTCGCGTTCCAGCAGGGCCTGCGCCCGCTCCATCTCCGCGGCGCTCGGCGCCGCCGCGCCGAGCCGGGCCAGCTCCTCATCGACGGCCGCCTCGATCTGCGGGATCTCGGCATCGCCGGACGTCTTCACGTCCAGCCAGCCCAGCGAGGGGGCGCCAGCGAGCCGGAGCAGCCCGAAGCCGGCTGACACGGCCGTGCGGTCACGCCGCACCAGCCGGTTGTACAGCCGGGATGACATGCCGTCGCCGAGGACGGTGAGCGCCACTTCCGCCGCGTCGGACTCACGCGTGCCGTCGTGTGGCAACCGGTACGCGGCCATCAGCGCGCGCGCCGGCACCTCCCCCTGGATCTCCTCACGCAGTTCCGTGCCGATGATGTCGGGGAGCGTGCCGTCCCGGGGCGGCACCTTGCCGGCGTAGGGCGGGATGGAGCCGAAATACTTCTCGACCCACCTACGCGTCTGCTCCGGGTCGATGTCACCGACGACCGCCAGGACGGCGTTGTTCGGCGCGTAGTTCGTGCGGAAGAACGCCCGCGCGTCATCCAGCGTCGCCGCGTCCAGATCGGCCATGGAGCCGATGGGAATGTGGTGGTACGGGTGGCCTTCGGGGTAGGCCAGCGCGGTCAGCCGCTCGAACGCGGTGCCGTAAGGCACGTTGTCGTAGCGCTGCCGGCGCTCGTTCTTGACCACGTCACGCTGGTTCTCCATGGACTCCTCGTCGAGCGCGGCGAGCAGTGAGCCCATCCGGTCCGCCTCCAGCCAGAGCGCCAGTTCCAGCTGGTGTGCGGGCATGATCTCGAAGTAGTTGGTGCGCTCGAAACTCGTCGTCCCGTTGAGGGAGCCGCCGGCCCCTTGGACCAGCTCGAAGTGGCCGTTTCCCTTGACCTGCGCCGAGCCCTCGAACATCAGGTGCTCGAAAAGGTGAGCCAGGCCGGTCCGGCCCTTGATCTCATACCGCGAGCCGACGTCATACCAGAGACAGACCGCCGCGACCGGAGTCAGGTGGTCCTCGGAGAGCACCAGGCGCAGGCCGTTGTCCAGTTGGTGCTCAGTTGCCGTCAGGCCGCCGGAGCGGGCCTGCTGAGCGGCGGTGTGGCCCACGGGCGGGCACGTCCCTTCGATTGCGTGACAGGAGAGGTCCCACTGTATGCAAGGAGACCGGCAGGCCTGCCGCCCCGGCATCCAGGCGGCCGCGGTGAGCGGCGGAAAATATCTTCCGGGTCCATGTCGATCTGGAACCGGGGTGTTCGACGCTTGGGCAGAAAGAGGGACGGCGGAATGAGACCGTCAGCCCCGACCACGCCGGCGGCCGCGAGGGGTGTCCGGCACCAGGAGAAGGGACCACGGCAATGCGATTCTTTGGCTACACGCTAGGCGACCCATCGGCGCCGGTACCGCCGCCGAGCCCGGAAATGTTCACGGAGATGGGCAAGTTCATCGAGGAGGCGACCAAGGCCGGAGTCCTGCTGGCCACCGGTGGCCTCGCGCCGGTCGAGGAGGCGACCAAGGTGACGAACGTCGACGGGAAGTTCACCGTGATCGACGGGCCGTTCACCGAGGCCAAGGAGCTGATCGGCGGATGGGCGCTGATGGAGGTCCGCGACAAGGACGAGGCGATCGAGTGGACGAAGCGGTTCCTGAGCATCGCGGGTAACGGCGAGTCCACGATCCGCCAGGTATACGGCCCATGAGCAGCCCGGCGGGGCTCACCCTGGACTCCGCCGGCCGGGTCCGGGTAGCCGCCAGCTGCGGGTGACCGGCAGGCAGTGCGCGCGGCGCGCACGGCGCGGCGCGCACGGCGCGGCGCGCCTTGCCCTGACCGGTCCGCGGATGGTGTGATCGGTAGTCGTGACGGCTTCGGAGACTCACGCCGCGATCGAGGCCGTCATCCGGATGGAATCCGCGCGGCTCATCGCCGGACTTGCCCGGTACACCAACGACGTCGGCCTGGCCGAGGAACTGGCCCAGGACGCCGTGGTCGCGGCCCTGCAGCAGTGGCCAGAATCCGGGGTTCCGCGCAATTCGGGTGCCTGGCTGATGACCGTGGCCAAGCGGCGGGCTGTCGACCTGTTCCGGCGGAACCGGGAGCTGGACCGCAAATACGCCCAGATCGGCCGGGCACTGGAGGCTGAGGGGGGCAGCGTCACCCCGGACTTCGATCGCGCCTTCTCCGATGAGATCGACGACGATCTGCTCCGGCTCGTGTTTACCGCCTGTCATCCGGTGCTGGCCGTGCAGGCCAGGGTCGCGCTGACCCTGCGCCTGCTCGGCGGCCTGACCACTGCCGAGATAGCCCGCGCCTACCTGGTACCGGAGCCGACGATCGCGCAGCGCATCGTCCGGGCCAAGAAGACGCTGGCCAAGGCCCGGGTGCCGTTCGAGGTGCCGGGGATCGAGGAACGGCCGGCCCGGCTCTCCTCGGTCCTGGAGGTCATCTACCTCATCTTCAACGAGGGCTACTCAGCCACCGCTGGTGACGACTGGATGCGCCCGGCGCTGTGCGCGGACGCAGTGCGGCTCGGCCGCGTTCTCGCCCAGCTCACCCGTGAGGAGCCTGAGGTGCACGGCCTGGTGGCCCTGATGGAGATTCAGGCCTCCCGGGTCCGCGCTCGCGCCGGGCCGTCCGGCGAGCCGGTCCTGCTGCTGGACCAGGACCGGGGGCGCTGGGACCGGTTGCTGATCAACCGTGGCCTGGCCGCACTCACCCGGGCGGAGGAACTCGGCGGTGCGCGCGGCCCGTATGCGCTGCAGGCCGCCATCGCCGCCTGCCATGCTCGCGCGTTCCGGCCGGAGGACACGGACTGGGCGCGCATCGCCGCGCTGTACGGCGTCCTCGCCACCGTGACGCCCTCACCAGTGGTCGAGCTGAACCGGGCGGTCGCCGTGTCCATGGCCTCCGGGCCGCAGGCCGGGCTCGACCTGGTGGACACGCTGATCGCTGAGCCTTCGCTGCGGGGTTATCACCTGCTGCCGAGTGTGCGCGGCGATCTCCTGATGAAGCTGGGGCGGCCAGCCGAGGCGCGGGCTGAGTTCGACCGTGCCGCCGCGTTGACCAGCAACGCCCAGGAACGGGACCTGTCCGCCCGGCGGGCCCGCCGGGCGGAGGCCGAGGCCAGCCAGCGTCGCCCGCCGTCACGCTGACCACGCCGCGTCCACGAGCACCTGGCGGGGCCCAGCCGTAACGCTGACCGCGCACCGGTCGGTACCGGCCGATAACGGGCCGGCCGGAAGCCGACTGTAATGTCGCCGCCATGGAGATCCATCACGTGGCCGTTGTCGGCCTCGGCGCGATGGGCATGGTGCACGTAGTGCCCGCCTCGATGCACGCGCGCTCCGGCGACCCGGCGTTGGCGCCCGTGCCGCCGTTCGCCGGGCACGCGACCGGCCGTCTCGCCTTCCGCCCGGCCGGATCGGGCCTGTAGCGGCGATGAGCCCGCGTAAGGCCCGCCGCCTGCCGGACGATCTCCCGCGCAGAGGGCGCGGGGGGACCGGCCGGGGCGGTGCGGGCCGGGGCGGCCGCGGTGTGCCGGGCGGCGGAACGGGACGCGGCGGAACGGGAGACGCTGGTGCGGAGAGCCCGGGCTATCCGCTCGGCCCGCCGCGCCACGAGTCGGGACCGGACGGCGACTGGGTGGTGCGGCTGGTGCCAGGCGGCGCCGCGGTGAAGGGTTATCGTTGCCCCGGATGCGATCAGGAGATCCCGGCTGGCACACCGCACCTGGTTGCCTGGCCAGCCTGGACCCCCGGGCTGAGCGAGCGCAGGCACTGGCACCGGCCGTGCTGGGAGCGGCGCAGCCGCCGGGCCCCTGGTGTCCGGCGCGGCAGGTGACGGCCCGGCCCGGGACGGGCCCGGCCCGGGACGGACACGGCAGGTGAAGCGCGGCAGGTGAACGCGGCGCGGACGGGATGCGGATGAACGAGATCAGGGCGAGCACGGTACTGCCTGCCCGGCGCGAGCGGGTCACCCTGCACACTGAGGACGGCCTGGCCCTGACCGGGGAACTGGCATTGCCCGTTGAGCAGGCGCCGGCGGCCACACTGGTCTGCCTGCACCCGCTGCCTACCGCGGGCGGGATGATGGACAGTCACATCCTGCGCAAGGCGTCCAACCGGCTGCCCGCGCTCGCTGGGCTGGCCGTGCTCAGGTTCAACACCCGCGGCACCTCGTCGGCCCATGGACGGAGTGAGGGTGACTTCGACGGCGGGGAATCGGAGCGCCACGACGTGGCCGCGGCCGTGGCCTGGTGCGCTGCCGCGGGCCTGCCCCGGCTCTGGCTGCTGGGCTGGTCGTTCGGCACGGAGCTGGCCCTGAAGTGGGGGGCCGGGCTGCCCGTGGAAGGGGCCATCCTGCTGTCACCGCCACTGAAGCGGGCGGCCGATGAGGATCTGGACTCCTGGGCGGCCTCGGGGAAGCCGCTGCTGGCGCTGATCCCGGAACTGGATGACTACCTGCGCCCGGACGAGGCCAGGCTGCGCTTCGCGCGGGTTCCCCAGGCTGAGCTGGTAGCGGTCGACGGCGCCAAGCACCTGTGGGTCGGCGAGCCCTCGGTCCGCGTGGTGCTGAACGCGATCGTGCGCCGGGTCAACCCGGCCGCCTGGCCGCTGCCGACCGAGTGGAAGGACTGACCCGTGCCGCTTTTCGACCTGACCGGCAAGAAGGCTTTCGTGACGGGCGCGTCCCGGGGGATCGGGCAGGTGATCGCGGTCGCCCTGGCGGAGGCCGGGGCTGACCTGGCCCTGGTGGCCCGGGGCGCGGATGGCCTGGCCGAGACCGCGGCGCAGGTCGCCGCGCACGGCCGCCAGGCCTTCGTCATCCCGGCGGACGTGACGCGCCAGGAGGAGGTGGCCGCCGCGGTCGCGGCGGCCATCGAGCAGCTCGGTCACGTGGACGTGGTCGTGAACAACGCGGGCGGGTCCAACTTCCTGGTGCCGTTCCTCGACCTCCGGCTGCCTGGCTGGGACAAGCTGCTGCGGCTCAACCTGGACTCCGCCATGTATGTGTGTCATGCGATCGGCGGTCATCTCACGGCGCGTGGCCAGGGCTCGGTCATCAACGTCGCCTCGGTGGCCGGACTGGCCGCATCACCCTTCCTGTCCCCCTACGGGGCGGCCAAGGCGGGCCTCATCTCGCTCACCAAGTCGCTCGCGGTCGAATGGGCGACGCTCGGCGTCCGGGTCAACGCGCTGTGCCCCGGCTGGACCGCCACCGAACTCAACCGGAACCTGTGGCAGGACGAGGCGGCGGGGAAGGCCACCGTGGCGTCGGTGCCGATGCAGCGCTGGGGCCGGGCCGAGGAGATGGCCGGCCCCGCTGTCTTCCTGGCCAGTGACGCGTCGTCGTACATGACCGGGCAGGCGCTGGTCATCGATGGAGGTCAGACCGCGACCAGCTGACCGGCGAGCGGGCCGGGCGGACCGGCGAGCAGGAGAGGCTGACAGAACAGGAGGGGCCGGCGCGTCGGCGCCGGCCCCTCCTGTCAGCCACTGTTCCTAGTCTTCCCACCACTCCGCTTCGTTGGCCTTGCTGGCCTTGGCCGGGACCGGCTGCTTGCCCGCTGCCGCAGTGGGCGCCTGCTGGCTGCCCTGCGCGGCGGGGGGCGCCTGCTGCGCGGTCGGCGCGGCCGGGCGCTGCTGGCCACCACCGTTGCCACCGTTGCCGCCGTTGCGGGGCTCCTCGCGCCGTGGTGGCGCGGGGGGTGCCGGAGCGGCCTGAGCCGGGGCGCTGACTGCCTTCTGCGCGCCCACTCCGACAGCCTGCCGGCCCGGCGTGAGGGCGTCGGCAAGACCGCCCATCTGGGTGCCGAGCAGCTGGCTGATCTGAGCGAGGTGAGTGGAGATGCTCTCCTTCTGCCTCGACAGGTCATCGACCTCGCGCTGCGCAGAGGCCCGGTGCCGTTCGATCTCGCTCTTGGTGTCGGCCAGGAGCTGTTCGGCCTGGCCCTTCGCCTGGGCGACGATCTGGTCGGCGTTCTTCTTCGCGTTGGTGACAAGCTGCCGCGAGTGCTGGTCGGCCTCGCGCCGGGTCTGCTCGGCCTGCGCGCTCGCCTTGCTGGCCCGCTGCTCCGCCGTGGCCGCCCGCTGCTCAGCCTCCGTGACCAGCTTCTGGGTGGCCGACTGGGCCGCCGACAGCCGCTCGGCTTCCTGCCGCTCGGCTTCCTCACGCCGAGAGGCGAGCTGGATCTCGAATTCCGCCTCCGCCTGGGCCCGCTGCGCTTCGCTCTCCTCGAGGATCCGCTGGGCCTGGCTGCGCATCTCATCCGACTGCCGCTTGGACGTGGTGAGGATCTCGTCGCGCTCGCGTTTGGCCGACGCCTTGAGCTGAGCTACCTCGCGCTCCGTCGTGGTGCGCAGCTTGGCGATGTCCCGCTCGATCGCGGCCCGCTTCTCCGCGACCTCGTGATCGGCGGTGGCGCGGAGCTTGGCCGCTTCCCGCTCGGTGGTTGAGGTCAGCTCGTCAGCCTCACGGCGCGCACCGGTCTTGATGGCGTCAGCTTCACGCTCGGCCGAGCCCCGCAGGTCGTCAGTCTCCCGCTTGGCGTTGGCCCGCAGCTCGGCCGCCTCGTTCTCGGCCGCCGCGCGCACCTCCGCCGCGTCAACCTTGGCCGCCGCGTTGAGTTCGTTCGCGGCTGACCTGGCCTCCTGGGCGATCTCGGTGGCCTGCTCCTCGGCGAGCCGCAGCAACTGCTCGATGCGCGAACCGAGCCCGGCATAGGTCGGGCGCTCCTGCTCGCGGATCTGGCGGTGGGCGTCGGACAGCTCCTGCTGCAGAGCCCCCACCTGATCCCGGTGCTGGCGGACCTCACTGTCGAGTTGCTTGAAATGCTCGTCGACTTGATGCGGGTCATATCCCCGCATGACCCGCGCGAACTCACGCGGTGTGGCTTCCTCGAAGAAGTTGCTGAGCTGGGCGTCGATTTCAGGCTGCATGTGGCTTAATCCTGGGTTAGACGGGGGGGACGTGCGGGGGGGTGGACGATACCTCGCGTCCCGCCCCAGAGGCCTGGGCTATCAGCCCTGGCCCGGCAGACACGGAATCGCGAGCGGTCGCCCAGTGCCTCGGAGCGTACTCCCCCTGGCAGGCCTTAGCGGGTACCTTCTCGTTTCCTCTTGCCATAATCTGCACTTTTGCCACATGAGCATCGACGCGGTCACGTTCCGGAGAACTACGCAGGAAGTGGCGTACACGGACAATACGGTATATCCCGGTCAGTCGGCAGCCGTTTCAACCCGCTCCGGGGGCACCTCACCCGGGTCGGCGCGGTGGCACCGCTGCCGTCACCTCGTGGACCTGGGTCTGTCGGGAAGCCCGGGCGGCGGGGCATGGAGCGCCGGTCACTTCGTGGACCTGGGCCTGGCCCTGGGTATCGTGGCAGGCATCCGGCTCCGGTGGGCATTCCGGGCCGGCTGGCCAGCGGAGGTAGGCATGCGCGATGCGGTGATCACCGGCGGGGCCCGAACTGCGGTCGGGCGGCTGCTCGGCTCACTGAAGGGCTTCACCGCCGCGGAACTGGGCGGCATTGCCATCAAGGCGGCTCTGGAGCGGGCCGGGCTCACCGGCGACCAGGTCGAGTACGTGATCATGGGCCAGGTGCTGCAGGCCGGGGCCGGGCAGGTGCCCGCGCGTCAGGCCGCGTTCGCGGGCGGCATACCGATGACCGTCCCCGCGACCACTATTAATAAGGCATGCCTGTCCGGGCTGGACGCGATCGCGCTCGCCGCGCAGCTCATCCGGGCCGGAGAGTTCGATGTCCTGGTTGCGGGGGGCATGGAGTCGATGACTGGTGCCCCGCACCTCCTGCCCGGGTCACGGGCCGGCCACAAGTACGGCTCCATCGAGATGCTTGACGCCATGGCCTGGGATGGGCTGACCGACGCGTTCGACCGGCTGCCGATGGGCGAACTCACCGACACCCACAACGCCCGCCTGGGAATCGGCCGCCAGGAGCAGGACGAGTTCGCGGCCAGATCGCACCAGCGGGCCGCCGCCGCCATCAAGGACGGGCTGCTGGCCGCGGAGATCACTGATGTTTCCATCCCGCAGCGCCGTGGCGAACCGGCGGTCTTCGACACGGACGAGGGCGTCCGCGCCGATGCCACGGTGGAGTCGATGAGCGGGCTGCGCCCGGCATTCGGCGCGGACGGCACCATCACGGCCGGGTCCGCATCGCAGATCTCGGACGGCGCCTGCGCGGTCGTGGTGATGTCGGCCGAGGCCGCGGCGGCAGCCGGGGCGCCGGTCCTGGCCGAGATCGGGGCGCACGGCAACGTGGCGGGCCCGGGTAACTGGCTGCAGTCACAGCCCTCCGCCGCTATCAGCCACGCGCTCGGCAAGGCCGGGCTCACCGTCGGGGACCTCGACCTGATCGAGATCAACGAGGCGTTCGCGTCCGTCGTCATCCAGTCCATCCGCGACCTTGCCGTCGGACCGGAGAAGGTCAACGTCAACGGGGGCGCCATCGCGATCGGCCACCCCATCGGCGCGTCCGGCGCCCGGATTGCCCTGCACCTCGTGCACGAACTGGCGCGGCGGGGCGGCGGCCTGGGCGCGGCGGCGCTCTGCGGCGGCGGTGGCCAGGGCAGCGCGCTGCTGCTGCGCGTGCCGGCCGCCGGATAGGCGTGGCTGACCTCCGCTCGCCGTCGCGCGCCTTTGACGCCGCCGACGCCATCGACCGTGCCCGCAGGGGCGACCCGCGGGCGCTGGCCAGGCTCATCTCGCTGGTCGAGAACGGGTCGCCGCAACTCCGGCCGGTCATGAAGGGGCTGGCCCGGTTCACCGGGCAGGCCCGGGTAACCGGGCTGACCGGTGCGCCCGGGGTGGGGAAATCCACGGTCACCGGCGCCCTGGTGGCCGCCTACCGGGAGCGCGGGCTGCGGGTTGCGGTGCTCGCCGTGGACCCGACGTCCCCGTTCAGTGGCGGGGCGCTGCTCGGTGACCGGGTCCGGATGCAGGATCACGCCACCGATGACGGCGTGTTCATCAGGTCGATGGCCACCCGCGGGCATCTTGGCGGGCTGTCCCGGACGACCCCGCAGGCCCTGCGGGTGCTTGACGCCGCCGGGTTCGACATCGTCCTGATCGAGACCGTAGGGGTGGGCCAGGCGGAAGTCGAGATCGCCTCGCTCGCGGATTCGACCCTCGTGGTCGTCGCGCCGGGAATGGGCGATGCCATCCAGGCGGCCAAGGCCGGCATCCTGGAGATCGGTGACCTGTTCGTGGTGAATAAGAGCGACAAGCCAGGTGCGCAGGACGCCGTGCGGGACCTGCGCACCATGATCGCGATGGCGCAGCGCGGCGCGGGGGACTGGAAGCCGCCGATCGTCGCCACGTCCGCCGCCTCCGGCGAGGGAATCGCCGACCTGGTGGGCAAGCTCGATGCGCACTGGTCCTGGCTGGATTCGTCCGGCGAGCGGGACCGGCGGCGCCAGGCCCGGGCGCGCGAGGAGATCTCCGCGATCGCCCTGGCCACGCTGCGGCAGCGAATTGGCGGCCTGCCGGGCGATTCCTCGCTCGACGCGCTGGCCGCGCGCGTCGCCTCGGGCGGGATCGACTCGTACACCGCCGCAGACGAACTTACTGCGGCGATCCCTGGCCGGCCCGGTCCGGCGTGACTGGTTCTGGGGTGACTGGTCCGGGGGTGATCGCGGCCGGGGGGAGTGGCGGACCGGTTCCGCCGGCCTGGACCGCTGCGTCCCCGCCGGAGGGGAGTGGCGGACCGGTCCCGCCGGCCTGGACCGCTGCGTCCGCTGCTGGGTCTGCGGCCCGCGCCGCGGTCATCTCCGACGCCTCGGCGGCGGCCAGCAGGGCCAGCTCGGAGTCGATGATCGACGCGGTGCGCAGCCGGGCCTCATAGGCCTTCCTCCCACCGCGGACACCGAACAGCCGCTTGGTAAGCACCAGGTAGACAACGAGCGCGACATTGATCGCGAAGGCGATAAGGCGCAGCGGGGTGATCTTCGCGGTCAGGTCATAGATCTCGTACGGGATGCCGACCGAGGTCACCACCATGGCGAAGTACTCGCCCCAGCGCTTCAGCAGCCACAGCCCGATTCCCTCGATCAGCTCGACCAGCGCGTATGCGGCAGCGCCGATGGCGAGCCAGGTCAGCGTGCGGGAGTTGATCGTGAAGGCACTCTGGATCAGCCCGATGAGCTTGGAATGGTTGACGTCGTAGCCAAACCCGCGCAGCAGCGTGCGCACCACCGGGAGTTCGCGGTCGAAGGCCTCCTCGAACGAGCTCTTGGAGTACTTGAACCGCCATACGCCGAAGGCGAGCACGGCGAAGATGAGCGCCCGCGCGAAGCGCTCCACAGCGAAGAACCGCAGGACAAAAGCGCCGCGCAGTTCCTTGCCGCGGCGCACGACGAATGCCTCCGCCGCCGGGCCGCTGCTGGTGGGCTCGCCGGGTACGAACGCCCCGCAGCGCAGGCAGCGCCAGGACTCACCTGACCCCGAGGTGGCGTGCAGCCGTGCCCGCAGCCCTGGCTCCTCGGGGGCATAGCTGACATGTCCCCGCACCCCACACGTCAGAAGGCTCCAGTCCACGTAGAGCAGCTTAGGCTGTGTCCCGCAGAGACACGCCCTGGCGATCAGGCGATGATGACCCCGTCGGCGAGCGTGAGCACCTCGTCGCAGGCGAGCGCGAGCGCTTCCCTGTCCCGTCCGATGGCGATGATCGCGGTATCCCGGCCCAGGTCACGGACACCGGCCGCGACGCTCGCGGTGTCGCGGGGGCCGAGATTGTCAAGCAGGCCATCGATCAGGAGCAGTTCGGGTTCGTGTACTGCGGCCGCGGCCAGCCGGGCCCGGCACCCGATCACCGCGGGCGCGGCGCGCAGTGGCACGTCGGCCCAGGGGGTCAGGGAGAGCCGGTCCAGGATCGCGGCCGCCAGCGCATCGCGGTCGCAGCCGGGGAGCCTGGCCAGCCTGGCTGCGTGCCCGACCAGGCCGCGAATCCGGAAGCCGGGCTGCGGCCGGGCCGGCCTGCGCGCGATGCCCACCGACCCTTGCACCGCGGCGCGGCCCTGCGGGGTAGTCAGGTCCTGGCCGAGAACCCGCAGTTCACCGTAGGCTGGCCGGACGAGCCCGGCCAGCAGGTCGATGACGGCGGATCCCGCGCCGTCCCGGCCGATGGCGATGCCGATGGCCGGCCGGCCAGTGAGCGGTAGATCCATCCGGAAGCTGGCCGTGCGGAGCACCCAGGTCCAGCCGTGCCGGACACCGACCCCCGCTGCGAGCACCGGGACCATTCCCGCCGCGGCATAACCTGACGAATACCCCACCTCCCGCTTACGCAATTGCCTGCCCCCCTAGCAGGCAATATAACGTGTAGCAATCTACGTGTCACTGTCAGTAGTCACACATCACTGCCTGACCGTGCGCTGTACCCGCGAGTACGGTGTGCCTGTGCCGAACCCCCTGGACTTGCCGTTCGATCCGATCGCCCGTGCGGCGCAGACCTGGGAGCAGCGGTTCGGGCCCGCTGACGCGATGGCCGCCGTCACCTCGATCATGCGAGCCCAGCAGATCCTGCTCGCTGAGCTGGACACCGTGCTGCGCCCGCACGGGCTGACCTTCGCCCGTTATGAGGCACTGGTGCTGCTGACCTTCAGCAGCCGGGGCGCGCTGCCGATGCGGGTGATCGGCCAGCGGCTGATGGTGCACCCGACCAGCGCCACCAACACCATTGACCGCCTGGAGCGGCACGGCCTGGTCGTCCGCCGGCCGAACCCGCGGGACGGCCGGGGAAAGCTCGCTGAGATCACCGCGGCCGGCCGTGCGGTGGTCACCCACGCGACCGCGGACCTGATGCAGGCGGAGTTCGGGGTGGCCGGCTACGACGCGGCACAGCTGAGCCAGGTTTTTGACCTGCTCCGCGGGCTCCGGGTGGCGGCCGGAGATTTCGTGCCGGGCCGGCCCGGCGGTCAGTAGCCCCGGCCGCCAGCGTGGATCGGGGAGTGCTGCGGGACCGCGTTAGGCATGCCCGGGCAGATTTATCTGACCGCAGATTCCTGCCAAGTCTGCCCGCCGTCCTTGGTGAACCAGACCGCGTCCTGGCTTGGATCGGCGGGCACGGCGACGCCCTGGGACACGGTGGTCATCCCCACGAAGGCGAAACCGGCTGCCGGCAGCGAGCCCTGAGCAGCAGCCCAGGTGGCGCCACCATCGGCCGAGACCTCGATGCCCTGGCTGGTCGCGATGAGGAGCGAGCCGGACGGTGTGCCCGCCACCGACGTGGCGGTGCCCGACGCCGGGGGGGTGCCCGCGAGCTGCCACTTCGTCCCGCTATCGGAGGAGGTGTAGACGGTCTTGGGCTGTGTGCCCGCCGTGGCCTGGCCGGTGCACAGCAGCACCAGCCCGGTGGGACTGGTGGCGGCAAGCAGGCCGCCGGCGGGCTGGCCGTTGGGCTGCGCGGCGCCGGAGGAGCACAGGGACGAGGCGGACGGCGAAGCGGAGTTCGCGGCCGATGCGGTGGATGCGGCGACCAGCGGATGCCAGCCGCCCTGGCCCGAGATGGGCCCGCTGAGCAGGGCCCCGCTGGGCGTGAGCAGGTACCCGAGGGTCCCGGTGAGCAGCAGCGAGGCTGAGCCCGCCGGGCCGCCTGGGCTAACGGCCGCCGAGGCGCCGCGCACCGGCGCCCACTGGTCGCTGCCCATCGCGGCGGAGTACACGGCGAAGCTGGTGCAGTTGGCGGCGAAATCGGAGCCGGTCCCGGTGCACCGTGCCCACACGGCGAAGGCGCGATTACCGCGCGTCTCCAGCGCGGTCACCCGCATCCCGCCGATGCTGATCTTCGCCCAGTGCTGGCCGCCGTCGTGGGTGGCGTACAACTGCGGCCCGAATGCCCAGCCGTTGTCGCGGTCCAGGAAGCGGATCTGGCTCACCCCGGTGGACCCGTCAGGCGCCCCGGTTACCGGCGCGGGCACTCCGTACCAGGTCGCGCCGCCGTCATCGGTGCGTGCGACGGATGTGCAGTCTTTCGTGAAGCAGTGGCCCGGGGTTCCTGCCTGGCCGATCACCCAGCCGGTCAGCGTGCCGATGAAGGTGACCGAGGTGGCCGCGAAGTTGGCGGGCACCGGCGGCAGCCCGACGGCTGGCACGGGGGTGGACGTGGTAGCCGAGGGATGGCTGGAGCTCACTGGGATCGTCTGGCCGGTCGCCGCGCTGCTGCGGGCCAACCCGGTGCCCAGTTGCAGGCGGGGGATGATGAGCGTGGGGACTGCCGCGATGAGGGTGATGGCCGCGACGGCCCCCGCGGCCGCCCCCGCGGCCCTGGTGATTTTGCGGCGCCGGGCCCGCTTGCGGATCAGCTCGAAGGTTCCCGGCGGCGGGGGCAGCGGCCGGATCTGGGCTTCCAGCCAGGCGTGCAGGTCGTCGTGCGGGTCAGTCATCAGATTCCCCCAGCGCTGCGCGCAGCCGCGCCCGCGCCTGGAACAGGTCGGCCTTGATGGTGCCCTCGGGTCGGCCGAGCATCACAGCCACGTCGCGGAGCGGGAAGCCCGCGTAGTAGTGCAGCAGGAACGGCCTGCGCAGGCGGTCGGGCAGCGCCTGCAGCAGCGCCCGAACATGCACGTCTTGCCCCGGGTGGTACACCGGGTCGAATTGTGCTGCGGCGGTGACGGCTCGCATCGCCTTACGCTCGCGCCCGGTCTTGCGCCAGTGGTCACGGACCAGGTTCGTGGCGATCATGTAGAGATAACTCTGCGGGTTGTCCAGCGTCGACCACCGGGCGAGCAGTCGCGTGAAGGCCTCGGACGCGATCTCGTGCGCGGTGTCGTCATCGTCCACCAGTCGCCGGACCCACCCGGCCAGCCTCGGGTAGCAGGCGTTGAAGAGTTCCTCCGCCGCCGCACGGTCGGTGCTGCGGAGCGTGCTCACGGATTCCCCTCGGCTGGCGCCCCCCGTCGCCGCGCTCCATGGCGCCACCAGGGTCAGCACTTCGCCCGCGGTGGCGGCCATGGTGAGATCGGCGGTTTGAGACTGCACAGGTTTACCACACCTTCACTGTGAGACCGACCTGACGGCGCGGGCGCGCCCCGGCAGCGCCCATGTACTACCTGAGACGGTTGGCAGCCGCTCCCGGTTGGGAGTGATCGCGGCGAATGACAGGCGGCCGCCGGAGTGGCCATCCCGGGCGGCCGGGCTACACTGAACCGAGAATAGTAGGACGTCCTACTATCTACCCGCTCGCTGTGTACCGCTTCGCTCGGCACCCGCTCGCCGGCGTCCGGGAGGGAGTCGTCATGAAGGCGCAGGCCGCTATGCAGGCGCAGGCCGCTATGGAGCCGCAGGCCCACGGTGAGCCGCAGGTCCCGATCCAGCTGGGGGCCCTGGCCGGGCCGGCCGCGGACGGCAGGCGCCGCTGGCAGCGCCGGTTCGACGAGTCGCGGCTCCGCGACGCGGACTTCAGCACGCTGTCCGGGCTTGAGGTTGATCCCGTGTACGGGCCGCCGGCCGGTGCCGCGCCGCCGGGCTTCGAGCGGATCGGCTGGCCCGGTGAGCACCCGTTCACCCGGGGCCTCTACCCGGCCGGGTACCGGGGGCGGGCGTGGACGATCCGCCAGTTCTCCGGGTTCGGCAACGCCCGGCAGACCAACGAGCGGTACAAGATGCTGCTGGGCGCCGGCGGGGCCGGCTTGTCCGTGGCATTCGACATGCCGACCCTGATGGGCCGGGATTCCGACGACCCGCGCTCGCTCGGTGAGGTTGGCCACTGCGGTGTGGCGATTGACTCCGCTGCCGACATGGACGTGCTGTTCTCCGGCATCCCGCTGGCCGACGTGACCGCATCGATGACGATCAGCGGCCCGGCGGTCCCGGTGTTCTGCATGTACCTGGCCGCCGCGCAGCGGCAGGGGGCGGACCTGGCCACGCTGGACGGGACGCTGCAGACCGACATCTTCAAGGAGTACATCGCGCAGAAGGAATGGCTCTTCCCGCCGGAGCCGCACCTGCGGCTGATCGGCGACCTGATGGAGTACTGCGCGCGCGAGATCCCGGCGTACAAGCCGCTGTCGGTGTCCGGGTACCACATCAGGGAGGCGGGCTCGACCGCCGCCCAGGAACTGGCGTTCACGCTGGCCGACGGTTTCGGGTATGTCGAGCTTGGCCTGTCCCGGGGCCTGGACGTGAACGCCTTCGCGCCCGGGCTCTCGTTCTTCTTCGACGCGCACATCGACTTCTTCGAGGAGATCGCCAAGTTCCGTGCCGCGCGCCGGATCTGGGCGCGCTGGATGCGGGACAGCTACGGCGCGACCACCGCCCGCGCCCAGTGGCTGCGGTTCCACACCCAGACGGCGGGCGTGTCACTCACCGCGCAGCAGCCCGACAACAACATCGTCCGGACCGCGATCGAGGCGCTGGCCGCCGTGCTCGGCGGGACCAACTCGCTGCACACCAACGCACTGGACGAGGTGCTGGCGCTGCCGAGCGAGAAAGCGGCGGAGATCGCGGTGCGCACCCAGCAGGTGATCATGGAGGAGACAGGCGTGTGCAGTGTCGCCGACCCGCTCGGCGGCTCCTGGTACCTGGAGGCGCTCACGGACCGGCTGGAGGCCGAGGCTGAGGCCGTCTTCGCCAGAATCCGCGCGATGAGCCCGGACGGCTCGATGACGGGCGGGATCCTGCGCGGGATCGAGGACGGCTGGTTCATGGCCGAGATCGCCGAATCGGCCTTCGAGTACCAGCAGAAGGTGGAGAAGGGCGACCGGCGGGTTGTCGGCGTCAACTGCTACCCGGACACAGTCGGGCAGCCGGTGGAGATCATGCGGGTCAGCCATGACGTGGAACGGGATCAGGTCCGGGACCTGGCGCTGCGGCGGACCGCACGGGACCAGGCGGGCGTGGACTCGGCGCTGGCCTCGATGCTGGCGGCCGCGCGATCGGGCGCGAACATGATCCCGCCGATGCTGGCCGCAGCCTGCGCCGAGGCGACCTTGGGCGAGATCTGCGGCGTGCTGCGCGAGGAGTGGGGCGGCTACTCCGAGACCCCGGCGTTCTAGACCACGAGACCCCGGCGTTCTTGACGACCAGCCTCCGGCCCGGTCCAGCCTCCGGCCCGGTCCAGCCTCCGGCCCGGTCCAGCCTCCGGCCCGGTCCAGCCTCCGGCC
>Ga0265338_10001162_pt1 | contig 43495 bp, 48 predicted proteins | sample 42126metaG_FD_193579 | JGI IMG/M metagenome (GOLD analysis project Ga0265338, IMG submission 193579) | Rhizosphere microbial communities from Carex aquatilis grown in University of Washington, Seatle, WA, United States - 4-21-26 metaG | ecosystem: Host-associated > Plants > Roots > Rhizosphere... | reverse complement strand
GATCGCCGTGAATTGTACCAACCATATCAAGAACCGTAAGCATTGCCTTTTGACGCATTTGTTGATAGGGAACATCAACAGTTGAAAAATATTGAACATTTAAAAACCTAGCAAGATGTTCGCTACTCTCTAAGTAACGTCCCATCCAATAAAGATTATCTGCAACTCTCGAAAGCATAATTTATTATATTCTTAATAAAACACTATAACATATCTAACTAACCACAATTATTCACCCATCACCCAGGTATCTTTCGATCCTCCTCCTTGCGAAGAATTAACTATCAAACTACCCTTTTTCAAAGCAACTCTCGACAAGCCACCTTTTAAGACATATTCTTTATTGGGGCTTAAGAGGGTAAAAGTGCGCAAATCTATATGCCGAGGTTGAAACTCATTATCTTGCTCAATAAAAGTAGAATGTACCGATAGATTCATGATTGGTTGAGCAACATAGCCTCTTGGATTTGCTTTTATTTTGTCACGTTGTAAGCTCAATTCTTCTTTAGTGGCCTGAGAACCAATTATTATTCCATATCCACCCGATTGATCAACCGGTTTAATAACGAGGGATGACATATTTTCGAGAACATATTTCATATCACTTTCCACATCGCAACGGTAAGTTGGAACATTACTCAGAATAGCTTCCTCTCCTAAATAATATTTAATAATTTGAGGTATATAAACATATATTGCTTTATCATCGGCAATTCCCGCACCTACAGCATTTATTAAGGTGATATTTCCATTTCTATAGGCCGACATTAATCCGGGAATTCCTAAAAGAGAATCAGATCGATATACCAACGGATCGATAAATTCATCATCTACCCTTCGATACAATACATCTATTTTCTTAGGTCCGTAAACGGTTCGCATATACACAAAATCATTATCGGTAAATAAATCGCGACCTTCTACAAGCTCAATTCCCATACTTTGAGCAATAAAAGCATGTTCGTAGTAAGCCGAATTATAAACACCGGGTGTGAGCAAGGCACAGATAGGATTATCAATATTTCCCGGACTCAAAGTATGCATTAATTGTAATAATGCTTCAGGATAATCTGAGACCGGACTAACATTGAAATCGGAAAAGACATTGGAAATTGTCTTTTTCATCGCTTCCCGATTTGCTAACACATAACTCACACCCGATGGACATCGAACATTATCTTCCAATACATAATAATTCCCATCACTATGTTTAATAATGTCTGTGCCCGAAATATGATTATATATACCTCCAGAAACATTAATCTCTTTCATGTAACGATTGTAATTGGCACAGGAATAAATCAGCTCTGATGGAACAATTTTATCTTTCAATATTTTACAATCATGATATAAATCGTGAATGAAAAGATTGATTGCCCTATTTCGTTGTATTAATCCTTTTTCAAGATTGACCCATTCCGAATTTGCAATAATTCTTGGAAAGAGATCGAAAGGAAAGATTCGTTCTGTTCCTTTAGCATTATTCGAATAGGTAGAAAAGGTGATACCTTGACTTAAAAAACATTTCTTAGCATATTCATTCAAGATAGCAAATTCATGTTTCGAAAAGGAACCTATTGATGTCAATAGTTTTGTATAAAAACGATTCGCCGGCGAATCGGGCTTGAACACCTCATCGAATGTATTGTTCGTAACAGAATATTTTGTAAAAAGATCTGATTGCGTTATTGTGCTTACATCTGTTTCCATACTCTTATTCTTTAGTAAATATGTACCTTACCCTTTCCTAAATATAGTTTAATAAGCGGCAAAAATCAAATGAGAGCAGCAGTTTTTGCTCAAAAAGGGCATCAATAAGCATTTTACCTAATTCTGATTACGTTATATAACAGCTCAATTTCGTTTAAATCTAGGTATAAGTTGAAATGAAAAGAATAGCGTTAAACAGAAAAAATATTTCTATAACAATAAATAGATCTTATAGTGAATGGAAAACTGACTCCGTTTAGTATATACTTCGATAGCTCATCTTACTTCGAACCTAGATGCTACAACTTCGAAGTGAGATGAGCCAACTTCGAAGTTTGGTCAGCTACATTAGAAGTTAGATAGAAAAACTTCGATGTAAGCTTAACTACATTCGAAGTGAGATTGGACAACTTCGAAGTAAGCTTAACTACATTCGAAGTGAGATGTACTACATTCGAAGTAAGATCAACTAACTTCGAAGTAAGATGTACTACATTCGAAGTGAGTTGATCAAACTTCAAAGTTAGTACATCTTTCAAGGAGTTGAAAACATCTAACTTCGAATGTAGCTGACCAAACTTCGAAGTTGATACATCTCACTTATCAAGAAAGAACGACATGTTCAACTGTTTAACAAATAATAAACAGTTGGATACACGAAAAAACAAAAAAAAGGTATCATCATTTCTGACAATACCTTTTCAGTATGTATTTAATAAGAATTTATCCTCTGATAGCTTTAATACCAGGTAATTCTTTTCCTTCCATATATTCGAGCATAGCTCCACCACCGGTAGAAACATAACTAACTTTATCGGCAAGTTTGTTTTTGTTGATAGCTGCAACCGAGTCGCCACCACCAATTAAGGTAAAGGCACCATTAGCTGTAGCTTCGGCAAGAGCTTTCGCAATAGCAGTTGTTCCTTTTGCAAAGTTTTCCCATTCAAATACACCCATCGGACCATTCCAAAGAACGATTTTTGAGTTTTTGATTACATTGGTAAACGTTGCGATTGTTTCGTCAGCAATATCAAGACCCATCCATCCGTCAGGAGTTTTATCTGTTTTCGAAATGTTTGTATCTGCATTAGCGTCAAACTTATTTGCATTAACAGCATCAGTAGGGATGTATACATTTACATTATTTTCTTTTGCTTTCGCTAAGATATCAAGAGCAAGGTCTAGTTTATCGGCTTCACAAAGTGAATTTCCAATATTTCCACCTAATGCTTTGATAAAGGTATAGGTCATACCACCACCAATTATAAGATTATCGATCGATGGAAGTAAACGAGAAATGATTTGTATTTTATCAGAAACTTTAGCACCACCCATGATAGCCGTTTTTGGTTTCTCGTCCGATTTCAATACTTTATCCATTGCATCAAGTTCAGCATTGATAAGGAAACCGAACATACAATCGTTTTTGAAATATTCTGCAATCAATGCTGTAGAAGCATGTGCACGATGAGCTGTTCCAAATGCATCGTTTACATAACAATCTGCTAAGCTAGCTAATGATTTTACAAAGCTTTTTTGACTTTCTTTCACTCTTGCTTTTGCAGCTTTCTTATCTTCGTCAGAAGCATCTTCAGGACAGCTATATGCTTTTCCTTCTTCTTCTTCGTAGAAACGAAGGTTTTCTAATAACATTACTTCGCCCGGTTTAAGCTCAGCTGCCATTTTTTTAGCTCCTTCGCCGATGCAGTCGCCTGCAAATTTAACGGTAGTACCAATGTTACGTTCTACTGCTTCGTGAATATGTTTTAATGAGAATTTCTCTTGAGCTTTTCCGTCCGGACGACCAAGATGCGACATCAAGATAACCGAACCACCATCTGCTAATACTTTTTTAATGGTTGGCAAAGCACCGCGAATACGTGTTTCGTCGGTTACTTCGAATGTTTGTTTGTTAAGCGGACAGTTAAAGTCAACTCGTATGATTGCTTTTTTGCCTTTGAAGCTGTATTGATCTATTGTAATCATTATTTATAATTTTATTGATTTTACACTTGTGCCAAAGATAAAGAATTGATTGTTTTGACAATCGCTTTTATCATTGATTTTTTTAGTAAAAACATAGTAATGTTATAGCATAAAAAAAGAGAAAATTTGGAAAGGTATGATCGGTAACGTTTCTGCCACGAAGACCAAAGGCACTAAGAGACACTAAGAAAATCATATGAATGAATAATTAAGATTTAATCAGTTTTCATAAATGTATAAATTAGTTTAACTCGCAAACTTGGTTGTGAACAAGCTTTAAATGAGAGATCTATTTATTTATGATATTGATTTTTTAATTCATGTGCCGCAACAACTTTATCATCCAAAGAATGCTGTAATGCAATATCTATTTCATGATTAAACTGTTCAATACTCATAGGATTTACTTTTGACTCAAATAATTCAGCATTCTTTTTGTGTAAATAATTTTCAAGATCACTTATAATAGCTTCATTTTGAATCCTCAAAAATTCTTGGACAAATGATATCTTTCTTGTTTCTAAACTCATAGCAATTCATTCTATGTAAAAATACAAAATAAATAATAAAAATAGATTTGAAATAACCAAGATTTAATTATCCGTTTGTATACAATCGGGTTGCAAACCTTTAGCAATGTTAATCAGTGAATCACCATCAACCACCCATAGCTGAATTTTCAATCCTTTTTGATGAAGGTCTTCTATATCATTTTTATCTATCTGCTCTTTATATAGATATTGAAAAGAAATACCAGTATAGCCAAATTTCAAGGCTTTACGAACACCTTCTTTATAATCGCCAAAGGTTGACAAATAACATTCAATAGAACTTCTTCTTTTAATTTTTCCCAGTAAATACGATATCTCAGACTCTACCATTACCCTATTCTCCAGATTATGCTTTTTCACTATAGCCACAATTGCAATTGCTACATTATGATAATAGGCTAAGATATTATTCCCATACACAGAGCATTTCGAATCGAACCATGTTTTAATATCTAATGAAATCAACTTTCCATCATTATCCTTTTCCATTTTTGCTAATACATCTTCAAGCTTGGTATAATGATATCCATCGTGCTGACATTTTGCTAAGGCTTCAATTTGAGCATCTGTCTTGGTAATAAGACATTCATCGTTAATTGATCCACATGCAGGCATAGTATTATCATGAAACAACCAAATTGTACGATCTTGACTCATTTGTAAATCAACCTCAATGCCATCGTGTGTAATAAACGCATTTGAATAAAAGTTTAACAATGATAGTGAGTCGCTTGGAGCTAAGTATGCATGATGTGCTATAAATTTTGTACCTTCATAGACTATTGCTGTAGGTTTAGATTTTCTACATGAATAAAAAACACAACAGAAAGAAACGATTGTCAGGGTGATATACTTGTTAATAAAGGGCATTTTCGGTAATTCTATAATGTAATGGTCAAATATCCGAAATAGATTAATATGATTTATAATAATAAATAACAATTATTTATTATTATAAAAACGAAACATTTTTTTAATAATGTAACACAACGCTCTGTGGAGACGTTGTTTGATAATTGATAACTGGTTGCAATTTATAATCATTAAAATTGGGACTATCGTTGCAATTAACGTATTCCATTTTTGTAGAGACGTTGCACGCAACGTCTCATACACAAACGTTTCAATTAAGAAAAAAAAAGCCCGATTAAAAATCGGGCTTTACCTAAATCACGATTAAGAAATCCTATTTCTTAATCACTTTTTTATAGCCATAAATAGCAGTATCACCCAATTCTTCTTCAATACGAAGTAATTGATTGTATTTTGCCATACGATCTGAACGGCTCATAGAACCCGTTTTAATTTGTCCAGAATTTGTTGCAACAGCAATATCAGCAATGGTAGCATCTTCAGTTTCGCCCGAGCGATGAGAAGTTACCGAAGTATAACCGGCACGATGAGCCATTTCAATAGCATCAAGTGTTTCGGTTAAAGTACCGATTTGATTTACTTTAATAAGTATAGAGTTTGCACATCCCATTTCAATTCCTTTTTTCAAGAAATCAACATTTGTTACAAACAAATCGTCGCCTACTAATTGTATGCTTGATCCTAATTCCTCGGTCAATAATTTCCAACCGTCCCAATCGTTTTCGCTCATACCATCTTCGATAGAATCGATTGGGTATTTCTTAGCTAGATCTGAAAGATATTCAACTTGTTCGGCTGATGTACGTTTTTTACCGTTTGGTCCTTCGAATTTAGAATAATCGTATACACCGTCTTTGTAAAATTCAGATGCAGCACAATCTAAACCAATCATAACATCAAAACCTGGTTTGTAACCAGCCTTGGTAATGGCATCTAGAATCGATTGTAGAGCTTCTTCAGTACCACCGGTAAAGTTTGGAGCAAATCCACCTTCATCACCAACAGCAGTACTCAGTTTTTTAGAATGCAGAATAGCTTTTAATGAATGGAAGATCTCAGAACCCATTCTCAACGATTCGCGGAATGTTGGAGCTCCAATAGGACGGATCATAAATTCTTGAAAAGCGATAGGAGCATCGGAATGCGATCCACCGTTAATAATGTTCATCATTGGAACCGGTAATGTTTTAGCATTAACACCGCCAATATAACGATACAATGGCATTCCAAGATATTCGGCTGCAGCTTTAGCAACAGCAAGCGATACACCAAGGATTGCATTAGCACCTAATTTACTTTTGGTAGGAGTGCCGTCTATTTCGATCATCAATTTATCTATTGACACCTGATCGGTAGCATTCATACCAACAATTTCTTTTGCTATGATATTATTTACATTATCAACAGCTTTTAACACACCTTTCCCATGGAAACGACCTTTATCGCCGTCTCGTAATTCAAGAGCTTCGTTTTCGCCGGTTGATGCTCCCGATGGAACAGCAGCACGACCTATAACTCCACTAGCTAATGTTACTTCACATTCGATCGTTGGATTTCCACGTGAATCGATAATTTCTCTTGCATGAACGTCTATAATTTGTCCCATAATCGTAATCTTTATTTGAAATGTTTATATCTGTAAATATAATAAAAAAGGGATAATGTTTTTCACATTATCCCTTCTGTTTGACTAAAGAAAAGTTATTCCATTACAAAACTATTCTTCTTTTGGAGCTTCTACAGCTTTTTCAGCAGCAGCAGGAGCATCAGTTTTTTTCTTAGCAGCAGTACTTCTACGAGTAGTTTTCTTAGCAACTGCTTTTGTTTCTTTTACGTAAACGTCGTTGTAATCAACAAGTTCAATTATTGCCATTTCAGCAGCATCACCTTGACGAGCTCCCATTTTAATAACTCTTGTGTATCCACCCGGACGAGTAGCAATTTTAACAGATATCTCACGGAATAATTCTGTGATACTATCTTTATCTTTTAAATTACTAAAAACGATACGTCTTGAATGTGTTGTATCTTGTTTTGCTTTAGTAAGCAACGGTTCAACATAACGTTGTAAGGCTTTTGCTTTTGCAACAGTAGTTTCAATCCTTTTATGTTTAATTAAAGCCGAAGCTAAATTTGCTAAAAGCGATTTTCTATGTGCACTTGTTCTGCCGAGATGATTAATTTTTTTACCGTGTCTCATTATTTCTATCTATTATCTAGTCTTTATCTAATTTATATTTGCTGATATCCATACCGAAATTCAAACCTTGATTAACCAATAGTTCTTCAAGTTCGGTCAACGATTTTTTACCGAAGTTACGGAATTTCAATAGATCGTTTTTATTGAATGCTACAAGTTCACCTAATGTTTCAACATCAGCAGCTTTTAAGCAATTTAAAGCACGAACTGAAAGATCCATATCAACAAGTTTTGTTTTTAATTGTTGACGCATGTGAAGTATTTCTTCATCAAATTCTTCGTTCGATAATTTATCATCAGCATCAAGCGTAATTTTCTCATCAGAAAACAACATGAAGTGATAGATAAGGATTTTTGCTGCTTCTTTTAAAGCTTCCTTTGGATGAATTGAACTATCGGTTTTGATTTCAAAGATTAACTTTTCAAAGTCGGTCTTTTGTTCAACACGATAATTTTCAACATAATATTTTACGTTTTTCATCGGAGTGAAGATAGAGTCGATTGGAATAACTCCAAATGCACTATCTAACGCTTTATTTTCGTCAGCAGGAACATATCCGCGACCTTTATTAATCCAAATATCAATTTGAAACTTAACGCTTGATTCCATGTTACAAATAACCAAGTCTTTATTTATGACTTCGAAATTTGTAAGGAAATTACTAATGTCACCGGCAACAAATTGTGTTTTACCAGAAATAGTAACCGATATTTTTTCGCTATCAGCAGCTTCGGCCTTTTTCTTAAATCTGATTTGTTTCAAATTAAGAATAATGTCGGCCATATCTTCGATAACGCCTTTAATTGTAGCAAATTCGTGATCTACACCAGCTACTTTGATATTGGTAATTGCATAACCTTCAAGTGAAGATAATAATACCCTACGTAAAGCATTTCCCACAGTTATACCATAACCTGGTTCTAATGGACGGAACTCGAAACGACCAAACGTTTCGTCCGAATCCAACATAATTACTTTGTCGGGTTTTTGAAAAGCTAAAATTGCCATAATATAAATGCCTTAACGAAAATTACTATTTTGAATATAATTCGACGATTAGTTGTTCCTTAATTGTTTCTGGTATTTCAGATCTTTCAGGTACGTTTAATAGTTTACCAGCGTATTTGTCTTTGTCAAATTCTATCCAAGAATATTTTGTAACTCTCGATGTAGAAAGTGAACTGTTTACAACTTCCAACGATTTTGATTTTTCTCTTATCGATACGATATCACCAGGTTTAACGGTGTATGATGGTATGTTAAGTACATGTCCGTTAACACAAACATGACAATGAGAAACTAATTGACGAGCTCCTGCTCTTGAATTAGAAAATCCGATTCTGTAAACAATATTATCTAAACGTTGCTCAAGCAATTGAACTAAGATTTCACCAGTGATACCTTTCATTCTTGCTGCTTCATGGAACAGATTAGCAAATTGTTTTTCTAATACACCATAGGTATATTTCGTTTTTTGCTTTTCTAGAAGTTGAACACCGTATTCCGATTTCTTTCCTCTTCTTTTAGCATTTCCATGCTGTCCTGGAGCATAATTCTTTTTTTCAAGAACTTTGTCTGGTCCAAAAATTGGACTACCAAATTTTCTTGCTATTTTCGATTTTGGTCCTGTATATCTAGCCATTATTGTAATGTAATATATAAATTCAACGTTTAATTATACTCTTCTTTTCTTAGGAGGTCTACATCCATTGTGTGGAAGAGGGGTTGAGTCAACAATTTCTGTTACTTCAATTCCAGCATTGTTAATGGTACGAATAGCCGACTCACGTCCTGCTCCTGGTCCTTTAACATACACTTTTACTTTTCTTAAACCAAGATCAAACGCTTCTTTTGAACAATCTGTTGCTGCTAACTGAGCTGCATAAGGAGTGTTTTTCTTAGATCCTTTGAATCCTTTTTTACCTGAAGACGCCCAAGATATAACTTGACCTTCACCATTTGTTAACGTTATAATAATGTTATTAAATGATGCGTGGATATGTGCTTGGCCGAGAGCTTCAACCTTAACAATCTTTTTCTTTGCTGACTTTAATTTCTTTGCCATATTAAACCCTATTTAGTAGCTTTCTTTTTATTAGCAACAGTTTTCTTCTTACCTTTTCTTGTTCTTGCGTTGTTACGCGTTTTTTGACCTCTCACAGGTAAACCTAAGCGATGTCGTATTCCTCTATAACAATTGATGTCCATTAATCGCTTAATGTGCAATTGTACTTCTGAACGTAATTCACCTTCAACTTTTACTTCTGAAGTAATGATGTTACGTATTTTAGTTAACTGATCGTCGTTCCAATCTTTAACCTTAATGTCTTTGTCCACGCCGGCTTTACCTAAAATATATTGAGATGTAGATTTCCCTATACCGTAAATATATGTTAAACCTATTTCGCCTCTTTTATTCTTTGGTAAATCTATACCTGAGATTCTTGCCATAATATACTATTCTTAAATTTTTTGCAAAAATATAAAATTATCCTTGACGTTGTTTATATTTTGGGTTTTTTTTATTGATTACATAAATTTTACCCTTGCGGCGAACTATTTTACAGTCGGCGCTTCTTTTTTTTACTGATGCTCTTACTTTCATTACCGTATTGTTTATTTGTATCTAAATGATATTCGTCCTTTTGTTAAATCGTAAGGTGACATTTCTACCTTTACTTTATCGCCAGGTAAGATTTTGATATAATGCATTCTCATTTTACCTGAAATGTGAGCTGTAATGACGTGACCGTTTTCTAGTTGTACTCGAAACATTGCATTTGATAATGCTTCGATTATGGTTCCATCTTGCTCTATTGATGTTTGTTTAGGCATACTTTGGTTTATAATTAAAATTGTCCAGAATTTCTTCCTTTTATGCGACCACTTTTCATTAATCCGTCATAATGTCTATTCAGCAGATGTGACTCTATTTGTTGCAATGTGTCTAATACAACCCCAACAAGAATTAATAATGATGTTCCACCATAAAAGTGTGCAAAGGTATTATTAACTCCTACAATGATTGCAATAGCAGGTAGTATGGCAACGAATGCCAAGAAAAATGATCCGGGTAAAGTGATTCTCGACATTACTCCATCGATATATTCAGCAGTTTTTTTACCTGGTTTTACTCCTGGTATGAATCCACCGTTTCTTTTTAATTCTTCAGATATTTGATTTGGATTCATCGTGATTGCTGTGTAGAAATAAGTAAACACAATAATCAACAATGCAAATACAAAATTATACCAAAATCCAGTGTAATTTCCAAATGCACTCAATAACCAAGAACTACGATCCGAATTCGCAAATCCACCAACTGTTATTGGAATAAACATAAGTGCCTGAGCAAAGATGATTGGCATTACTCCTGCAGCATTTATCTTTAAAGGTAAATACTGACGTACGCCGCCATATTGTTTGTTACCTACTATTCTTTTAGCATACTGTACAGGTATTCTTCGTGTTCCTTGAACCAAAAGAATAACTATCATGATTATCGCTAAGAGAATAACAATTTCAACTAAGAACATGATCAAACCTCCAGCACCTTCCATTCTTGTACCGAATTCGAGTACTAATGATGACGGAATTCTAGAAACAATACCAACCATAATTAATAGTGATATACCGTTTCCAATACCTTTATCTGTAATTCTTTCACCAAGCCACATAACAAACATAGTGCCTGCTACAAGAATGATAAGAGAAGAGAACCAGAAAAATCCACTTGACGAAACAAATGCATCTGCCGGTAGTTGCGTTCTTAAATTAGTTAAATATGCTGGTGCTTGAGCCAAGGTAACAAGTACGGTTAAGTAACGTGTTATTTGATTCATTTTCTTTCTACCACTTTCACCTTCGTGTTGTAGTTTTTGGAAATAAGGAACTGCAATTCCTAAAAGTTGAATAACAATAGAGGCAGAAATATAGGGCATAATACCTAACGCAAATACGGAAGCATTAGAAAACGCACCACCCGAGAACATGTTAATCAATCCTAACAATCCTTCAGAACTTTGCGATTTTAATTCAGCCAATTTACCTGGATCAATACCTGGTAACACAACTACAGAACCTAATCTGTAGATTAATACAAGACCTAAAGTAAGTAAGATTCTAGATCTTAATTCTTCAATCTTGTAAATGTTTTTTAATGTCTCTATTAGTTTTTTCATCAGTATTAAACTTTTGCGATTGTACCACCAACAGCTTCGATTGCTTCTAAAGCTTTTTGTGAAAATGCATGTGCTGTAACGTTAACTTTTGATTTGATTTCGCCTTTTGCTAGAACTTTTACTAAATCGTTTTTTGCAATTAATCCGAAAGCTACTAAAGTTTCAACGTTGATTTCAGTAATATTATTGTTTTCGGCTAATTCTTGTATTCTTCCAAGATTGATAGCTTTGTATTCAACTCTATTAATATTCTTAAAACCAAACTTAGGAACACGACGTTGTAATGGCATTTGACCTCCTTCAAAACCTCTTTTTTTGGTATTTCCAGAACGAGATTTAGCTCCTTTATGACCTTTCCCAGCTGTTCCACCGGTACCTGATCCTTGACCTCTTCCTAATCTTTTGTTATTGCGAACCGAACCTTCAGCTGGTTTTAATGTACTTAAATCCATAGTATGTTATATCTTATAATTCTTTTACTTCAACTAAATGTTGTACTACTCTTATCATTCCTAAAGTTTGAGGAGTTGCTTCCATTTCAACAGATGCATTCATTTTTCTCAATCCTAGAAATTTCAAAGTGTCTTTTTGTTTAGTAGGTCTATCGATGCTACTTTTAACTTGAGTTATTTTAACTTTTGCCATCTCTTCAAATATATTATCCGTTGAATACTTTTGATAGTTCTATGCCTCTTTCTTCAGCAACTGAATATGCATCTCTCATTTGACCTAGAGCATTTAAAGTAGCTTTTACCACGTTATGAGGATTAGATGAACCTTTCGATTTAGCTAACACGTCTTTTATTCCAACGCTTTCTAGAACTGCACGCATTGCACCACCAGCTTTAACTCCGGTACCATGTGTTGCAGGTTTCATAAATACTAACGATGCTCCGGCTTTAGCTTCACAACCGTGTGGTATTGTTCCTTTGTTAAGAGGCACTTTTATAAGGTTCTTTTTAGCATCTTCAACGCCTTTAGCGATAGCTGCAGTTACTTCACTAGCTTTACCTAGTCCACAACCAACTACTCCATTTTCGTTTCCAACAACAACTATTGCCGAGAAGCTAAATGTTCTACCACCTTTGGTAACTTTCGTTACACGATTAATGGCAACCAAACGATCTTTTAAATCGATATCGGTAGTTCTTACTCTTTTTACTGTATTATCTGTCATAAATCGTTAACGCTTAAAATATTAAACCACCTGTTCTAGCTGCATCCGCAAGAGATTTAACTCTTCCGTGATAAAGGTAACCATTTCTGTCGAAAACAACTGTAGTTATACCTTTACTTTTTGCAATTTCTGCAACTTTAGTACCAACGATAGCAGCTTGTTCAATTTTGGTCTTGCCCTTTGTAAGTACAGCTACTTCTTTTAATAATGACGATGATGAAACAAGCGTTACACTTTGTAAATCATCTATCAATTGTACCGATATCTGTCTATTACTTCTGTAAACAGACATTCTTGGACAATCAGAAGTTCCAGAAATTGATTTTCTGATTCTTCTTTTAATTTTTGCTCTTCTTTTAATTTTGTCGAATGCCATATCCAATCTTTTTTACTTACCTGCAGACTTACCTGCTTTTCTTCTTAATTTCTCATTGGTGAACTTGATACCTTTACCTTTGTAAGGTTCCGGTGGTCTGATTGCTCTAATTTTAGCTGCAACTTGACCGAGCAATTGTTTATCAGCACAGGTCATAATAATCTTTGGGTTACTTCCTCTTTCCGATTTAGTTTCCAATTTTATTTCTGCCGGTATTTGAAAAATAATTTGATGCGAGAATCCTAATGCTAACTCAAGGTTGTTTCCTTGGTTTGTAGCTCTATATCCTACCCCAACAAGCTCTTGTTCCTTTGTGTATCCTTTACTTACTCCTACAACCATGTTGTTGATAAGTGAGCGATACAATCCGTGTAATGCTTTATGACGTTTTTGTTCAGTTGGACGAGATACTACGAGTTCTTTTCCTTCAACTGATACAATAATATCCGGATCAACTTTTTGTATAAGTCTTCCTAATGGACCCGACACAACTACGGTATTGTCTTTTTCTATCTTTACTTCTACTTTGTCTGGTAGAGTAATTGGTAATTTCCCAATTCGTGACATTATCTATTGTTTTTTAATATACGTAACACAAAATTTCACCACCAACTTTCAACGAACGTGCTTCTTTATCGGTCATTACACCTTTTGAAGTCGATACTATTGAAATGCCAAGACCATTTAATACTCTTGGTAATTCAGCACATCCACGGTATTTTCTTAAACCCGGTTTACTAATTCTATCAATGCTTTTGATAGCTGGTGACTTAGTTATTGGATGATATTTTAAAGCAATTTTAATGGTTCCTTGAGGACCTTCTTCATCAAATTTGTAACTTAAAATATAGCCTTTATCGTGCAATACTTTTGTCATTTCTTTCTTTAAATTCGATGCTGGAATTTCTACTACTTTATGGTTTGCTGTTTGAGCATTCCTAATTCTCGTGAGAAAATCTGCTATAGGATCGGTTATCATAATCTATTATCCTTTTTTATTTTACCAACTTGCTTTTGTTACACCAGGGATCAATCCAGCTGATGCCATTTCTCTAAATGTTAATCTGCTTACACCAAATTGGCGCATATAACCTCTAGGTCTTCCTGTTAATTTACATCTGTTATGTAATCTTACAGGTGATGAATTTTTAGGAAGTTTTTGTAATCCTATAAAATCACCGGCAGCTTTTAATTCAGCTCTTTTTTTCTTGTACTTTTCGTTTAATGCAGCTCTCTTTACTTCGCGAGCCTTCATTGATTCTTTAGCCATTATCTACTTTTTTAGATTTTTAAATGGTAATCCAAATTCTTTTAATAATGCATATCCTTCTTCATCTGTATTTGCCGATGTTACAAAAGTGATATCCATTCCTAAGATATGATTAATTTTATCCACTTCAATTTCAGGGAAAATTATTTGCTCAGTTACTCCGAGTGTATAATTTCCTTTTTTATCGAATTTCGAATTGATTCCTTTAAAATCTCTGATACGTGGCAATGAAGCACAGATCAATCTTTCAAGAAATTCATACATTTTATCTCTACGTAAAGTTACTTTTACACCAATAGGCATTCCTTTACGAAGTTTAAAGTTAGAAATATCTGCTTTTGAATGCGTAGATATTGCCTTTTGACCTGTTATAAGAGTTAACTCTGTGATAGCAGTTTCAATGATCTTTTTATCAGATGTTGCTTTTCCTAAACCTTGATTGATTACAATCTTGTCGAGTCTTGGTACTTGCATTTTTGATGTATAACTAAATTCCTTCATTAAAGCAGGAACTACTTCATCAAAATATTTTTTCTTATATGTTGCTGAATAACTCATTACTTAATCTCCTCCTTAGTTTTTTTAGAATAACGTACCGATTTCCCTGCACTATTTTTCTTTCTACCGATCCGTGTAGGTTTGCCCGTAGCTGGATCGATTAACATCAAATTAGAGATATGGATAGGTGCTTCTTTTTTAATGATACCTCCTTGGGGATGTTTAGCATTAGGTTTAGTTGCTTTTGATATAATATTTACATCTTCAACTAAGGCTCTGTTTTTCTCAGAAACTATTTCTAGTACCTTACCTTCTTTACCTTTATTGTCCCCTGACAATACTTTTACAGTATCACCTTTTTTAATATGGAACTTCTTGTTCATATACTTTTTCTTTTTGAAATTATAGTACTTCAGGTGCTAGCGAAACGATCTTCATATATTGTTTGTCGCGTAGTTCTCTTCCTACAGGACCAAATATACGAGTACCTTTCATCTCTCCTACTTCATTTAACAGAACAACTGCGTTATCGTCGAATCGGATATAAGAACCATCTGAGCGTTTTGTTGCGTATTTGGTTCTAACTATTACTCCTTTAACTACTTGTCCTTTTTTAACATTACCTCCCGGTATTGCACTTTTAACTGAGACAACAATTTTGTCTCCTAATCTAGCGTACCTTTTTCCTGTTCCGCCTAACACTCTAATGCAAAGTACTTCTTTAGCACCACTGTTATCTGCAACGGCTAATCTACTTTCCTGTTGAATCATTACTACTTAGCTTTTTCAATTATTTCAACTAATCTCCAACATTTTGTTTTACTCAGTGGACGAGTTTCAGTAATACGTACTGTATCACCGATATGACTTTCTGCTGTCTCGTCATGAGCTACGAACTTAGAAGTTTTGTGGACAAACTTCCCATATTTAGGGTGCTTTACTCGTCTTTCAACAGCTACAACAATAGATTTCTCCATTTTGTCGCTAACGACAACCCCAATACGTTCTTTTCTGTAATTCCTTTCCATTAAACTATTTCTTAACTTGTTGATCACGTTCTCTACTACCTAGCTCAGTTTTCATACGAGCTATCGTTTTTCTTGTTTCTTTTATCTGATTTGGATTTTCCAGTGGAGTTATAGCATGGTTCATTTTCATACGAGTATAACCTACTTTCTCCGTTTCAATTCTTTCTAGAATTTCCTTTGTCGATAATTCTTTAATTTCTGCTTGCTTCATCACGATTGTTCTTTATTGTACTTCAACGTAATCTCTTCTAACTACAAACTTTGTAATTACAGGTAACTTTTGAGCTGCCAATCGTAATGCTTCTTTTGCAACATCAATTGAAACTCCATCTGCTTCGAACAAAATTCTTCCAGGATGTACCGGTGCTACCCAATGTGATGGTGCTCCTTTACCTTTTCCCATACGTACCTCAGCTGGTTTTGACGTAACTGATTTATCGGGGAATATTCTGATCCAAATTTGACCTTCACGTTTCATATATCTTGTAACAGCAATACGTGCCGCCTCAATTTGGCGAGAAGTAATCCATGCCATTTCAAGTGTTTTGATTCCAAATGATCCGAATGCCAACTCGTGTCCGCGTTGTGCAATTCCTTTCATTTTCCCTTTTTGCGTTCTTCTGAACTTGGTCTTTTTAGGCTGTAACATTTTACCTTATTATCTAAAAACGTTATTACTTTTTCTTATTATTGCTTTTGTTCTTGTTATTGCTAAAGCTTTTTTTACCAGTCGAAACGGGTATTCTTGCATTAGGCGATAAATCGATATTTCCGTAAAGTTCGCCTTTGAAGATCCAAACTTTTATACCAATCAAACCATATGTTGTTGAAGCTTCTCCAAGTGCATAATCAATATCGGCACGTAGAGTATGGAGTGGAATTCTACCTTCTTTGTAGATTTCTGCACGAGCCATTTCTGCTCCATTTAAACGTCCTGATATTTGAACTTTTATTCCTTCAGAACCCATTCTCATGGTAGAACTTATCGCTGCTTTTATTGCACGGCGGAAAGCTACTCTACCTTCGATTTGACGAGCAATACTATTTGCTACAAGAACTGCATCTAACTCAGGTCTTTTTATTTCGAAGATATTAATTAAAATTTCCTTTTTGGTTATTTTCTTTAACTCTTCTTTTAGCTTATCAACTTCCTGTCCGCCTTTTCCAATGATAATTCCTGGACGGGCTGTATTAACAGTAACGGTAATAAGTTTTAGCGTTCTTTCGATAATAATTTTAGCTACACTAGCTTTTGCTAGACGTGCATTTAAATATTTGCGGATTTTTTCGTCTTCAACTAATGAATCGGCATAATGATCGCCTCCGTACCAATTAGAATCCCATCCTTTTACGATTCCTAGTCTGTTTGCTATTGGATTACACTTTTGTCCCATGAATATTTAAATTACGCTTTTACTTCTGTATTATCTATTTTATCTAGAACAACTGTTACATGGTTAGATCTTTTTCTAACTCTATGTGCTCTACCTTGAGGAGCTGGTTGAACTCTTTTTAGCATTCTACCACCATCTACGAAAGCGGTTTTAACTATTAAGTTATTATCGTCAACTCTACTTCCTGGATTTTTTTGTTGCCAGTTTGCAATTGCAGAAAGTAATAGTTTTTCTACATCTTTTGCTGCATCTTTAGGTGTAAATTTTAATACATCCAATGCTCTGTTTACTTCTTTTCCACGAATAAGATCAACTACTAATCTCATTTTTCTAGGTGATGTCGGAACATCATTCAAAGTTGCAATACAAGTATTTTTCTTGATATCTTTACGCTTATTTGCAGCTAATCTTTTTCTTGCACCCATAATTTGTACTGTCTCAGTATATTATAACTTATTTTTTCTTATTACCTGAATGCCCTCTGAAGGTACGAGTTGGTGCAAATTCACCCATTTTATGTCCTACCATGTTATCGGTAACATACACTGGTATAAATTTATTTCCATTATGCATTGCAATAGTGTGACCTACGAAATCAGGTGATATCATACTTGCTCTTGCCCATGATTTAATCACGGTTTTTTTTCCTGATATATTCATTTGAGAAACCTTTTTGTCAAGGTTATGATCAATGAAAGGACCTTTTTTAAGAGAACGGCTCATAGTTTAGCTTTTCCTTTTAACGTAAATTATTTCTTTCTTTTTTCTACGATATATTTCGAAGAAGTCTTCTTTGGTGCTCTTGTTTTGTATCCTTTTGAAGGTATACCTTTACGTGAGCGAGGATGTCCTCCTGATGCACGACCTTCTCCACCACCCATTGGATGATCTACCGGGTTCATTACAACAGGTCTGGTACGTGGTCGGCGACCTTGCCAGCGAGTACGACCCGCTTTACCAGATACTTCGAGTGCATGATCAGGATTTGATACAGATCCTATAGTAGCTTTACATGTTACAAGTACCATTCTCGTTTCACTTGAAGGTAATTTGATTATTGCATAACTACCATCGCGTGATTGTAATTGACCATATGAGCCTGCACTTCTTGCTAACGATGCTCCTTGTCCTGGGCGTAATTCGATATTATGAATTACCGTTCCTAGAGGAATATCACTTAAATACATTGCATTTCCTAAGTCTGGAGAAATATCTTTTCCCGATACTACTTTTTGACCTGCTTTTAAACCTGCCGGAGCGATAATATATCGTTTCTCTCCATCAGCATAAGCTAGTAATGCTATACGTGCACTTCTATTCGGATCGTATTCAATCGTTTTTACAATTGCTGGAACACCATCTTTATTTCTTTTGAAATCAATGATTCGGTACATCTTTTTATGACCACCACCAATGTAGCGCATTGTCATTTTTCCCGAACTATTTCTACCACCAGATCTTTTATTTGGTGTTAGTAATGATTTCTCTGGGGTGTTTGTTGTAATATCATCAAACGTTCCAGCGATTTTATGTCTCGTACCGGGAGTTACCGGTTTATATTTTCTAACTGCCATCTTAAATTAGATATTGCTATAAAAATCAATAATCTGTCCTTCTTTCAATGTAACCATTGCTTTTTTATAAGTTCCGGTTGTTCCTTCCATTACACCTGCTTTAGTATAACGTACTTTTCTTTTTCCGGCTACTTTCATCGTGTTTACACTTGCTACTTGTACCTTATAAAAACTTTCTACAGCGTTTTTGATTTGAATTTTATCAGCATTTAAATCAACTACAAATCCGTATTGGTTAAGGGTTTCACCCTTCTTAGTCATTTTTTCGGTGACGATTGGTTTTTTTAATATTTCCATGACTAATTCTTTTCTTATTTATTCAAAACTTTTTCAATTTCACCTACTGAACTCTCAAATATTACGAGATTCTTTGCTTTTGTCATCTGATAAGTATTTATATCTGAAGCGGTTAGCACTGTAAAACCCTGTAAATTACGAGATGACAAATATATACTTTTATTTGGTTCTGGTAAAATTAATAGAACTTTTTTATCATTTAATTTTAAATTTGATTGTATTTCAATCATTTTCTGTGTTTTAGGCACTTCAAATTTAAAATCTTCAATCACGGTTATTAAACTTTCTTTTGCTTTGTAAGATAATATTGACTTACGAGCTAGTTCTTTTACTTTTTTATTGAGTTTAAAAGAGTAATCTCTTGGTCGTGGACCAAAAACTCTTGCTCCTCCACGATACAGTGGATTCTTTATACTTCCTGCACGTGCACCACCGGTTCCCTTTTGGTTTTTCAACTTTCTGGTACTTCCTGATAATTGTGATTTCTCTTTAGCTGAGTGGGTGCCTTGACGTTGATTAGCTAAATATTGCTTTACATCAAGATAGATAGCATGATCGTTTGGTTCGATTCCAAAGATTGAATCATTTAATTCAATACTTCTTCCGGTTTCAGCTCCGCTAGTATTTAAAACTGCTACTTTCATTATTTCTTAAGTATTAAATAGCTGCCTTTTGCTCCTGGTACAGCTCCTTTTATAACTATTAAATTATTCTCAGACAAAACCTTTAGAACTTTTAGGTTTTGAACGGTTACAGTATCGTTTCCTGTACGTCCGGCCATTCTCATGCCCTTCATTACTTTTGATGGATCTGACGATGCTCCTAGCGAACCAGGGTGACGAAGACGGTTATGTTGACCATGTGTTTGGCCACCTACTCCGGCAAATCCATGACGTTTTACAACTCCTTGGAATCCTTTTCCTTTTGATACTCCAGTGATATCTATTAAGTCGCCTTCTTCAAAAATATCTGCGATTACTATATCTTCACCTTGTTTTACATCTTTTTCAAAATCGCGGATTTCAACTAACTTGCGTTTTGGAGTTGATCCTGCTTTTTTGTAATGTCCTATTTCAGGTTTGTTTGATGATTTTTCTTTTTTATCGTCGAATCCTAGCTGTACGGCATTGTATCCGTCTTTTTCAAGTTCTTTAACTTGAGTTACTCTACATGGTCCTGCTTCTACAACAGTACATGCCACATATTTTCCATCGGGTTGGAATACCGAAGTCATTCCAACTTTTTTACCAATTATTCCTATCATAATATTACTGTAAGAAGTTTATCACACTTTAATTTCAACTTCAACTCCACTTGGAAGTTCTAGTTTCATTAGAGCATCAACAGTTTTTGATGTTGAACTATAGATGTCTAATACGCGTTTGTGAGAACACAATTGAAATTGCTCTCTAGCCTTCTTGTTCACATGGGGTGAACGCAACACAGTGAATATTCTTTTATGTGTTGGCAGCGGAATCGGGCCACTTACAACAGCTCCCGTCGACTTTACAGTCTTTACGATTTTTTCAGCAGATTTATCTACTAAATTGTGATCGTAAGACTTGAGTTTAATTCTGATTTTTTGACTCATGCCTATTATTTAATTTATTTTGATCCTTTTGCTTTTTTAATAATTTCTTCTGTTTGGTTACCCGGTACTTGTTCGTAATGATCAAATTCCATTGTAGAGGTAGCCCGTCCCGAAGTTATGGTTCTTAAATCCGTTACATATCCGAACATCATCGAAAGTGGAACGAAACATTTAACAACACTTGAGTTATTACGCGAATCCATACCGTTGATTTGTCCGCGACGTTTATTCAAGTCACCTACAACATCACCCATATTTTCTTCTGGTGTAACTACTTCAACCTTCATTATCGGTTCAAGAATGATTGGATTTGCTTTTGCACATGCTTCTTTGAATGCTAGTTTAGCACAGATTTCGAACGATAAAGCGTCAGAGTCAACATCATGGTATGAACCGTCTGTTAAAGTAACTTTTAATGATTCGATTTGATATCCTGCCAATACACCGTTTTGCATTGCATCTTTAAATCCTTTTTCAACCGATGGTATAAATTCTTTTGGAACGTTACCACCTTTTATTTCATTAACAAATGTTAATCCCGGTTTGTCATCATCTGCAGGACCTACGGTAACCTTAATATCGGCAAATTTACCACGACCACCCGATTGTTTTTTGAATACTTCGCGGTGTTCAACAGATTTTGTGATAGTTTCTTTGAAGGCTACTTGAGGTGCTCCTTGGTTACATTCAACTTTAAATTCACGACGTAAACGGTCAAGAATAATGTCAAGATGAAGCTCGCCCATTCCACTGATTACCGTTTGACCTGAATCTGGATCGGTATGAACTTTAAATGTTGGATCCTCTTCAGCCAATTTGTAAAGAGCAACACCTAATTTATCAACGTCAGCTTGAGTTTTAGGCTCAATTGCCAATCCGATTACCGGTTTAGGGAATTTCATTGACTCAAGAACGATATGATTCTTTTCGTCGCAAAGGGTATCTCCTGTTTTTATATCTTTAAATCCAACTACAGCTCCTATATCGCCTGCTTCTAAGCAATCGATAGCGTTTTGTTTGTTAGCGTGCATTTGGAATATACGCGAAATTCTTTCTTTGTTTTCGCTTCTTGTATTGTATACATACGATCCTGCATCCAATTTTCCTGCATATGCACGGATAAAACATAAACGTCCTACGAAAGGATCGGTTGCTATTTTAAATGCTAATGCGGTGAATGGTTCTTTTACATCAGGTTTACGACTTACTTCTTCGCCTGTGTCAGGATTGATTCCTACGATAACATCTCTATCTAATGGACTTGGTAATAATTCCATTACATAATCGAGCATTGTTTGAACACCTTTGTTTTTAAAGGCAGTACCACAAAGCATCGGTACAATTTTATTAGCTAAACAAGCTTTACGAAGAGCAGCAATTACTTCATCTTCTGTAATTGTGGTAGAATCTTCAAAGAATTTTTCTAATAACGAATCATCGAATTCGGCTACAGCTTCTAAAAGGTTTTGACGCCATTCTTTTGCTTCTTCCAACATTGATTCCGGAATTGGAACTTCTTTAAAGGTCATTCCTTGATCGTGCTCGTTCCATTCCATTCCTTTGAATTTCACAAGATCGACAACTCCACGGAATTTATCTTCATCACCAATTGGTAATTGAAGTGGCACTGCGTTTCCACCTAACATTGTTTTAACTTGTTTAACAACATTAAGGAAATCGGCACCCTGACGGTCCATTTTATTAACGAAACCTATACGGGTTACATTATAACCATCAGCTAAACGCCAGTTTGTTTCCGATTGAGGTTCTACACCATCAACTGCTGAGAACAAGAACACAAGTCCATCAAGGATACGAAGTGAACGGTTTACCTCAACAGTAAAGTCAACGTGACCGGGAGTATCAATGATATTAACTTTGTATTTGTGATTTTTAAAATCCCAAAAGCAGGTAGTTGCTGCAGAGGTGATTGTTATTCCTCTTTCTTGCTCTTGAACCATCCAGTCCATAGTAGCAGCACCATCATGTACTTCACCTATCTTGTGATTAACACCGGTATAGTAAAGTATTCTTTCTGTTACAGTGGTTTTACCGGCATCGATGTGAGCAGCAATTCCTATGTTTCTTGTATATTTAAGATCTAAAGCCATAATTTCTTTTGTACTTATTTTTTAGAATCTAAAATGAGAGAATGCTTTATTAGCTTCTGCCATTTTGTGGGTATCTTCTTTTTTCTTGTATGCTCCACCTTCGTTGTTGAAACCGGCAAGTATTTCTGCTGCCAATTTTTCTCTCATCGAGCGGCCTGCACGTTTGCGAGAATAAAGAATTAGATTCTTCATACCCATTGACATGCGTCGGTCAGGACGAATTTCCGATGGAATTTGGAATGTTGCACCACCTACTCTACGGCTTCTTACTTCGACCATAGGAGTTACGTTTTCTAATGCTTTTTTCCAAACTTCAAGTGGACTTTCTTCTGCTTTCTTTTTTGCAATGATATCCATTGCATCATAGAAAATATTGAAAGCTATACTTTTTTTACCTTGTTCCATTAAGTTATTAACGAAACGCGTAACCATTATGTCACCGAACTTAGGATCGGGAAGGATGATGGTTTTCCTTGGTTTTGACTTTCTCATTGGTTATTGAAATTTTTTATTCAACAATTATTTCTTTTTTCCTTTTGCTGCTGGTGCACCTTTTGCTGCTACTGCTCCTGCTTTAGGACGTTTTGCACCGTATTTAGAACGTCTTTGACGACGACCTTCAACACCTGCTGTATCTAACGTTCCGCGAACAAGGTGATATTTAACCCCTGGTAAATCCTTTACTCTACCTCCACGGACTAGAACAATCGAGTGTTCCTGAAGATTGTGACCTTCGCCGGGGATGTAGGCCGTAACCTCATATCCATTTGTTAAACGTACTCTTGCGACTTTACGCATTGCTGAATTGGGCTTCTTGGGGGTAGTGGTGTACACACGTACACATACGCCACGGCGCTGCGGACATTCTTTTAATGCCGGAGCTTTGCTCTTATCGTTGAGTTGAGCCCTACCTTTTCTTACTAATTGCTGAATTGTTGGCATAGTATCTATTAAATCAACTTTATATTATTTATATTCCATTTCTTCAAACGGGATGCAAAGGTATATTTTTTTTTATAAAACAATACTCTTTTATTATTTTATTTAGCAAATATTTTAACTAATTGTTTCATTGCTCGTTCCAGTTTTTTCCTATCCTTTACTAAAACCTCCGTAAATGCTCATTTTTTGACCTATTATATCTGTTTCAAAGCTTTGGATTATTTTCGCCTATTCGTCATGCTTTTTTGTAAAACTTCACGAAAACTTAAACTTAATAGAAAACCCCGACTAAAATGTCAGGGTTCCTATTGCTAATTATTTTTTCTTCTATTCTAATTCTCAAAATTTATTTCACCAGTTTTAATCGTTTGGTTTCGCCATTGTATAGTTCAACACTCACAATATATAATCCTTGAGCAACATCTTTAGTCGAAAGTTGAACGGTTGATGAATTTCCTGTTTCCTCTAGGACTATTGAACCGGTAATAGAATATAGTAATACCTTTTTAATAGTTTCGTTTGTTGCTTTTATGTTCAGCACCGTTGAAAAAGGAACTGGCATTGCAACTATTGTTATCAATTCTTGTATTGAAACTGAGGTTGACGATTTAATAATCGATGCGTTAAATGTATCGATTGCTCCTGACAATGTTGCAGCTGCATTATTAACATCGGTTTGTGTTGCGGCCGAATTTGAATTAACGGTTACTGCGGCATTAATTGCTGTTGTTAATGCAGTCATACTTGCATCGGTCACATTTCCTGCTGTCACCCCTACCGTTGTTCTATTTTTTAAAGCATTTGCAGAATCGATAGCAGTAGATAATACGGTAAAATTGGTTACCGATGTATTAATCGATTTTCCAAACTGAGAGATTGCTTCATTTATTATTTGAGTTTGTGCATCTACTTCTATTTGATTTGCAGATGTACTTGTATTTACCAATGAGGCATCTGTTATTGCCACATTTAGAGCATCAATAGCAGTTTGAGGATATTGTCCTACTAAATTACCCGCCGTTGCAGCTTTACTATCGTTATTAGCCGTTGTAAGAGCATTGCTTAAAGCTGTCTTATCGGGTGATGGAACTGCTGTTGCGGTAAACGCATCAATTGCTGTTTGCAACGTTGTTACCATATCATTAACTGAAGTTTGTGTTGCAGCCGTATTATTATTGACTAACTGAGCATTTGCAATTGCAGTTGATAGAGCATTGAGATTTGTCTGTGCATATTCTCCAACATGGGTTCCAACAACTGCTGAAGTTTTAAGTTGCGATGCACTAACAATCTTTGCTTGTAAAGCCGTTTTTGTTACTACTATGGATATAACTTTCGACGAAAACAAATCCATAGACGCTTGTAGTGTTTTTACCATGGCATCAACTTCCGTTTGACTCGTTGATGTTGTATTTGTACCGATTGCAGCATTAATTGTTGTATTTAAAGAATCTACAGCTCCTTTTGTATAATCACCGTTCGATGATCCTACTACAGCAGCACCCGATTGTTTTTGGGCACTAGCGATTAACGATTGTAACGCAGCTTTATTAATTGATAGCTGTTTAGAGCTAAATAACGTTTCTGCAGCTTGTAACGACGCTATCATGGCATCAACGGTTTGCTGTGTTGCATTTGCATCGACATTTACCGTTGTTGCATTTGTTATTACCTGATTTAATGCATCAATATCAATTTGTGCATATTGACCATTTTGAGTTCCAACAACTGCATCATTTGTTGCTTTAGTTGCTTTTGCAATTTCAGAGATCAAGTTCGATTTATCAACGGTTGTCGAACCCGTTACGGTTACAGTCGTAGATGCAATATATATTTTATTATCTAATGAAGTTGCATTAATTGTAACTTGTCCAGCATTTAATCCTGTTACAACGCCATTTGAAGCGACTGTTGCAATTGTTAAATCTGATGATGTCCAGCTTACCAGTTTATTTGTTGCATTTGTTGGTGTAATTGCTGCTGTTAAAGTTGCATTTGCTCCAATATTCAACGATAATGTCGGTGGGTTTGTATTAATTCCTGTTACTGCTATTGGAACAGTTCCTATTATCAAATTATCTAAGCTAAAAGATCCTGAATAGGTTGAGCCCGGATTAGTATAGAATAACACTCGTTTAATTGATGTTTTATCGACAGAAACGGTTGATGTTCTTTTATTCCCCAAACTATCGTATAATTCATTAAAATCAGAAAAGGTATAGGTATATGTTCCACTTGTCAAACCTGTTTTCTTCACTTCTGTATTGTTTGTTGTAAACCCTTTTGAATCCTGAACATCAATACGTATATCTAAAGGAGCAGCAGTAGTTAAAGTAAAGGTAACCGTACTATTTAGTGTCAAATCTACATTGACCGGAATTGTATACGAAAACGGAAAATAACCTGCTGAGGCATAATTGGCCGAAACATTTAATACTTTATTCGATTCATCGAAAGTATAATCGTTATTTTTATCATTACCCCAACCTGTTAAAATATTATCGTCAAAATTTTCCAAATAACCACCAACACTTGGGGTAGCTGTTCCATTCGAAACATTTATACCGGTAAATGCTACTAAAGGATTATTACTATTATCTACAATATTGCCTCCCAAATACGAAATGGTTACTACATCACCATAATTGACAATTTTTCCTAGATTTATTACAAAAGTAGATTTATCGGTTGGTTGACTTAAACCTGAAATTGAAATTGCCGTTCCATTGACCGTTACGGTAAAATTCCCTATTTCGCTTGAGGGACTAAAGGTTTTTAAGGTTGCTGTTAATGCAACGGTAATATTTCGTCCGTTTGTGCTTAAGGTAGCTGAAGTAACTGTAGGATTGGCAGCAAACAATTGCGTTGAAATCCATAAAAAAGTCACAATAAAAATTGATAGATGTTTTTTCATATACAGATATTGGTTTATGTAATTTTATTATTATAATAATTGACAAATAGTATATTGATTACCCTAACTCTGAGAGTAAAAACATAAAAGCCGGAATATCCAGCTTTTATCGTATTTTATTCAAACATTCCTTTCATTCTTTCGAAGAATGAATGTCCGTCGTTTTTGCCCGGTTTAAAATTTGGCGATTCGTTAAGTTTTTCAAGTATTTTGCGTTCCTCTTTCGATACTTCCTTCGGAATCCAAACATTTATAACAACCAGAAAATCGCCACGACCATATTCGTTTAATATTGGAACCCCTTTGCCTCGTAATCGAAGCACTTTGCCCGATTGAACACCCGGTTCCACTTTTATTTTAACGCGACCTTCAACGGTTGGAATTTCTGCTTGCATTCCTAATATTGCATCGGTAACACTAACATATAAATTATACATCAAATCGTTTTCTTCGCGAACTATTTCGGGATGTTTTTCTTCTGATATTACAACAATTAAATCGCCATTAACACCTCCCCTACGGGCTGCATTTCCTTTACCACTCACCGATAATTGCATTCCTTCGGCAACTCCGGCAGGTAGGTTGAATGTTACCAATTCCTGTCCTTCAACCGTTCCTTCACCATTACATGACGTACATTTACGGGTTATGGTTTTTCCATCGCCTCCACAGGTTGGACAGGTGGCCGATGTTTGCATCTGACCAAGAATAGTATTTGCAATTCGTGTTACCTGACCACTTCCTCTACAAGTCTGACAAGTTGACACCGCATTACCTTCGGCAGCACCCGAACCGTCACAGGCTTTACAGGTTGTTTGTTTGCGAACATTTATTTTCTTTTCGACACCATTAATTACTTCTTCGAGCGAGACCTTTATATTTACTCTTAAATTAGAGCCTCGGTTTACACGGCGTCCGCCACCGCTTCGACCGCCACCTCCACCAAAGCCGCCAAATCCAAAGTGACCGCCGAAAATATCGCCAAACGAGCTGAAGATATCGTCCATCGACATATCATGTCCACCATATCCACCGCTTGCTGATGATCCAACGCCTGCATGTCCGTATTGATCGTATTTGCGGCGTTTATCGTCGTTACCGAGCACATCGTATGCTTCTGCAGCTTCTTTGAATTTTTCTTCGGCTGCCTTATCTCCCGGATTTTTATCGGGATGATACTTTATAGCCATTTGACGATATGCTTTCTTCAAATCGTCTTTCGATGCGTTTTTCGAAACGCCTAAAATTTCATAATAATCTCTCTTTGTCGACATTGCTTCGTTTATTATTCGCCTACTACTACTTTGGCAAAACGTATTACTTTATCTTGCAAAACATATCCTTTTTGGATAACATCCACAACTTTACCTTTCATATCTTCCGAAGGTGCAGGAATATTTGTTATAGCCTCGTGCTTATCGGTATCGAATGTTTGACCTACCGCTTCTATTTCCTGAACACCGTTTTGTGATAGAAATTGACTGAACTTTCCGAAGATTAATTTTATTCCTTCATGGGTAGCTTCAATATCTTTTGTTGTTTCTATTGCAACCAAAGCACGTTCTACGTCATCAATAACAGACAAAACATTTATTAATACCGATTCGCCACCGGTTTTTATCAAGTCCGCCTTTTCTTTCAAAGTGCGTTTTCTATAATTATCGAATTCGGCTTGCAAACGTAAATGTTTATCTTGCATCTCTGCCAGTTTTAACAATAAATCGGCTTCTATAGAAACAGGTTCTTCTACCGTTTCCGTTACTTCGGGTTGAGCCTCTTGATTTAATTCTTCGTGTACTTGGGCGTCGATCTTTTCTTTTACACTTTCAGCATCTATCGATTCTTCGTTCTTCTTTTTCTTCATACTATTTTTTTTCATCACTCTATCAAAAAGGTTGCCAATGCTCACCATTACGACAGATTGACATTTTTCGTCTTTACCATCTGCAATTTTTTCTGCAAAGAAAGGGTATTTTTTGAATGTGATAAAATAAAAATGAGATTAGATACGATTAAAAGTCATCGTAATAGTGAATCATTTATCATCTAATTCAAGATAACATTGTTTTAGTTTTTAATTTTTAAAATAACAGAAATTATTGTTTTCACCAATTTAGACCAACAATCGTTGAAAATGAATCACGAAGTGATTGATTTTGAATAGCCCCGCATGAAATGCGGGTTTAAATGCAGTTCAATATTTTCCAACCACGGAGTGGTTGAATGGCTTCACTTTTTCATACATAAATTTCAATCTTTTATGAGATGTTCAACCCCATACAGGCATAGCCGTCAAGCAAATATCTGTTTCGTAGTGAATAAAAACATATTATTATAATCTGTATACAGTAAGACAGAAGTCAGAAGGACTTGAATAGTAATAACCACCGTTACAATCGATGGTTATTAATGCGATACACCAACACCTCAAAACAAGGTTTAATATCAAACAATTTAACCTTTAACGTATACATCAAACCTATCACAGACTTATCTTAACAAAACCTTTAAGAAGTTTTTTAAAGAGAGCGGTACAGGCACAAGTACAATTTCCTATCGGTTCACGAACAGGAATGATATATTCGCCTTTACCAACCTGCATTCCCGATTCCGGCATTGCAATAAGTTTTTTAGTTGCGTTATCTTGAATCTTTGTTTTTGTATAACTTCCATCTTTATTAATACCTACAGCAACAAGACAAGCCTTATTTAAACGAGGCATTGCTTTAACATCTTTAAACGTTTTAACATTAGGATCAAGATTATCGGGATGATCATTATAAACAAGATAAATATTATCGTTTTTTTCAACGGTTAAAAACGAACTGTAAATACCTCCGTCGTTTGTAGAAACTTGACATTTGGGAATATCGATAAACGATGTTACAGAACCGTCGGCAGCAATATTTACAACAAAGATGTTATTCCTGTAATAGGTATAGTTTGTATGCGTTATACATCCTCCATTTTGTGAACAGGTTGTAGTAGTCCATACAACTACATTTCTATATTCCGAAATCATTGTTGTACTTCCATCTTGACGTTTTTTCATATATCGTATTTCGAAATTATTAGAAATACCTTTCCCCTCTTTTACTTTATCTGCACTCTTTTTACCCAACAATTCGGCAATCATTTCTTTATCAATATTTTTAAATCCTTTCGACACCACTTGTTGTGTAGCAGCATCGATAGTAAGATTAAAGAATCCATCAATATCTTTACCAACATATTCCTTTGGTTTCAAATCAGAATAAAATCCGGCACAGGTTATTAATTTATTATCTTTATTTAATCGAAGAACAATGTCTTCTATGTTTTTATTAGGTAAGCTTACTTTAAATTCGGTCAAAGCACTTGTTTGGGGATCAATTGTTAGTATTGAAAAGAAATAGGGAGCCTGTCCTTTCACCCGCTTATCTTTATCCAGATCAACCCTTGTAAGCATGTAAATTTTATTATTATTACCCAAATAATAATCAACTACCGAAACATTTTTATCTTTATATGGCAATGATATACTAAGATTAGCTTCATTTTGAAGACTGGTGTTGTAAATCTTAAATCCGAACTTTTCGTTGTTATATTTATCGAATGGTGGATTATCGATAATCATAATTTTGGTACTGTCTTCGTTTTGCCATACATCGAACGATCCTTCCGAACGTTTTTTTGTTTCGATCTTATCAATCTCTACTAATTTTCCATCAAAATTCCCTTTAAGATTAATTTTTTGGGCGAACAATAAACGCATATCATTTTTTTTGTCATAGGTTTCAAAAAACATCAGAATACCATCTTTCATAAACGATGTTTTTATATAGTCGAAATGTTTATCAATGCAATCGCCACCATCACATTGTTTTGCTTTAAATTGTGTAGAGCGTATCAGATTCATTTTCGAGGCATCGTAAATATCCAGATACATTCCTTTTTTATCTGTTTTTACTTGGAATAAAGTATTCCCAATTTTTCCTGCTGTTTGAATTGACGTTGCATAGTTATTCGGAATCATTTCGCTATACGACATTTTAAAATTTTGCGAAAAGCCTGCAACAGCCATAAAGAGCAAACTTACCAGAATATAATTTCTTTTCATATTAGATATTGTAAAGTAAAAAAGATTTATTTTTACCGCTAATATATTATAAAATACAATCGGGCTTTAATTTTTTTTAATCTTTTATATCTTTTTATTTTATGCGAGGTCTTTTTATCGTTTCATTACTCTGCATTTCGTTCTCGATCATTGCACAGGATACAACAAAATCGAACGTTATAACATATGCTCCTTTTAGTACAAAAACAGTTGATCCTCAAAAAGATATTAAGATAGATAAAAACTGTATCAAATGGAACATCGGGATTTTAAGCCGAGGCGTGTTTTTGTTTAATTATGAACGTGTAATTTCTGAACATTTTTCGATTGAAGCAGGTGTAGGAGCTACCTATCAAGATTATTTTTATGGTTTAAACAGCGATTTGGAAACAACAGGAAGTTCATTGTTTAATGACAATTCAAATACAAAGAACCAACAGGTTATAAAACCCGGGTTTGCTATTGAATTATCACCTAGAATATACCCACGAGACGGCTATATGGAAGGTTTTTATTTTGCTCCTATTTTCCGTTTTAGAAAATATAATTATATGTACGACAGTCCTCAATTTTACAACGATTCAACTAATATGTATCAAACTATTAAGGGATCTCAAAATTTAGGACATACTTCAACCGAATATGGCTTTTTAATTGGTTATCAAACCGATCAATCGTACTGGTACGACATGACTTGGGATTATTATTTCGGTGTTAGTTATAGAACAAATTCATATAAAGATTTAAGTTATAACGGTACCTCATTAACGCTGATTAATAAACAAAATACGATTCCAACAATTTTATTTGGCATTAAGGTGGGATTGTTTCAATTTTAAATAATGGTGCAGCACGGCTCATCAAATAAGATACTGTCATTTCAACCAACTCACTTCAAGAGTTCGAAATTGCTGCTTAATTGTTTCGTTATCGTTCTTCTATTTCATGTTAAGTGTTATTGCCAGAATGGTCAAGCCGATAGTTTATTAGTAACCCGTTGCATAAACGAAAATAGATATATCCTTACCAAACAGAACTACAGAGCTGCATGGTACAATATCCCCAAACAACTTTTGTTCTTTTATAAATCGACCATTTCGCAGCAAATTGCGGCTCATTGCGAATTCGAACCGTCGTGTTCAACATTTTCCGATGCTGCTATAGAACAATATGGCTTTTTAAAAGGTTTTTTCTTAACTGCCGATCGATTGAGCCGTTGCGGTGTATCTTTCTCTGAAACACCTCACTATCTTATAAACAGAAATAATGCGAAAATTATCGATACTCCTTCCCAGTATTCTTTTGCTCGTTAATGTTTCGTTTGCACAGATAGCATACAACGATACGGCAAAAAAAGAACTCAAACCTTTTTACGAGTATTTATTGTCACAGCATCGTTACAACGATGCATGTACGCTTTTAAAAAACATTCGCAACAATCGGCCCCAACATTATCAACACGATTCAATCACAACCAACATTGCAATGCTTTACCTTTCGCTCGATTACTGCGATTCGTCAAATCGATATTTTACACAAATCGATTCGTTTTATAATCCTCAAATACTCACCCGGGCAATAGAAACAGCATTTTCGCAAAACGACACGCTAGCAATAGTTCGATATTTGCAAGCATATAAAAGCACTATTGATGATTCGACCTATACAACATACAAGCTATCGCTTTCGATGCTCAGACATCAACCTATTGACAGTTCATTTTTGTCAACCGATAGCTCGGCATTAAAAGAATTAGCAAAACGATATTATGCATATAAACAAAAATCGCCTGTTGTGGCCGGATTACTTTCAGCTATTATTCCCGGATGGGGAAAGCACTATCTGGGTTACAAAAAACTGGCAAAAGGAGCATTTTACACTAACATTTTCCTGGCAGGAATTGCAACCGAGGTTTTATTCAGAACAGCCAAGCCCTTTCCTATTATTGCATCGGTTGCGGCTTTTGGAACATTTTATGTAGGAAATATATGGGGAACGGTTTTGCTTGCTAGAAAACGTGAACGCGATTTTTATAATCAAATAAGTAGCGATATCGGCGAACTGTATCACGATAAGCTTCCGGTTTTGAACAAAAAGACAGCTCTTATAACCGATGCAAATATTCAATTAAAAAACTCGTTGCTCGAAACCGAATATCTCAATTGGAAAACACTACAAACACAGAAGAAATGCGAATTGGTTCTTGGCAAATCGCAAACTTTAAAACAATCGGGCTATATTGACGACGCTTTTGATGAATTACAACGTTTAGATACAATTCATTCAAACAATAAAACAGCTTTCGTTTACGAAAAAGCTCTTGATGCCTATCTAATGAAAAACTACAATCTGTGTTATAATGTTTTATTAGAACTACCCGATTCGATCAGAATGCATCAAAAAGCCACTACCCGACTTTGGTTACTTACCCTGATCGAAAATAAACAATGGGAACAATGTAAAAACGATATGGAACGTCTTAGCTATTCATCAAACCTTATAGCATTGCAAGTCCACAATCTGCCTACAACAATAGCTTACAAATCGCCTGTTACAGCACAACGCCTATCCACGTATTTCCCCGGATTAGGTTTATTTTATGCTCACAAACCATTGAAAGCTTTAACAAGTATTATAATCGAAACCACTTGCATAGCAATTACAGCGTCACTTATTGTTTCGGCATACTATTTCACTCCGCTTATAGTGGGCATATATCCCTTCTATCGTTTCTATCTAGGAGGACGGGAATTGAGTTATGCCAAAACAGTAGAATGGAATAACCTTCGCCTAGACGAATGCAAACAGGCTTATCAGGATTTGGTGTTTCGGGTTGTAAAATAATAGTATAGTTTAAATTTATATTAACCTTTTTTTTTGATGAACAGACTTAACCACAAAGGAGCACAAAGATTGGTCACAAAGTCGCTCAAAGGAGTTTTTAGTTTTTAGTTTTTAGTTGAATCAATCTTCTTCATCTTCAAACAAATCCATCGAACCACCATCTTTATTTAAATATTCTGAAATTAAAGATGCAATATTGTGCTCGTTTTGTTGAGTACACAGTTCAACAACAATATCATTTATTTCGAGTAAATTTTCGCATCCGACAGCAATGAAAAGCGATTTTAACGTTTCGTTTTTAGCAATATCACTATGAATAAAACTGCTTAGTTTGTCAATAACGAGATATTTTTTATCGAGCTTTCCTAAACCGGTCAATTCATACAATTTTTTTCCTTCGGGAGTACCATTATTGGTAATAAATAAGAAACTGCGAACAAGAATAACGTTATCGACATATTCGCAAAGGAAATATCCAAATTTTTGATTCATCATCCTAAATTCCACTAAAGCTTTATTTTCAGTAGTTTTAATAACTTTTGGAAATACAAAAGCTTCGAATAACGATAATTGAAGTAATGAATTATTAAAGCAATCAATTCGTTCGTATAATCTTAGAAAAGCATGAGCTTGCACAAAAACGGGAATTTCTATTTCGTCCGACACATCGTTTTTAAAATACGAAAGTTTTATAAATACTTCTTTATAACCGATGGAATATATTGCCCACGACAGCAGCCATGCAGATCTTATTTCATTATTACTATGTATTTGTTGTACTTTGGGTTTATCGCAATGAATTTCCAAAATACTACTACCACCGGTTTTTTCGGTTGGAAATTCAAGATTGTGTTCAAACCAAATGATTCGTTTTTGAATATCACAAAATTCAACAGCTAAAAGACAATGAATATCACTCAAAATCTCTTCTGCCTTTAATATAACATCAATTGCTTCAAAATCCACCAGTCTGTCAACAAAAGGAATCACCCATTCATTCAATTCAGATTTATTTTTTATAACTGCAAGCAAGTATTGTAAGCTAAGGCATATTGAAAAAAAATCTTTTACTGATATTGATTCATTATTTGGAAGGATGTCTAATTTATAATAAAGCGATATTTCCCGATATATCAAATTTATTTTTTTTATTGTACTAGCTTTTAATGTAGAATCTTTTGCAGCTATGGCTTTTGTCGAATGAACACGTACCTGGTATAATATTACTTGATACTTCAAAGGCATCATTGCAAAAGTTCCTTTGCCTCCAAACGCATCGCAAACATATTTCATTTTTGCAAAAAAATCATTTTTATGCTGAGCATGTTGTATTTGCATACGTTGATGATCGCTCATTTTGTGCTTTATCTTTACCATAAAACTATATTTAATTGTGAATTATGAATTGTGAATTATGAATTGAAACAGCCATTCCAGCATGATTATTATTCTGTGTTATTATCAATAGAATTCGATAGGTACATGGTTGTTTGCTTAAAATTTAATTTTATAACTCAATTATCTTTACCTCTTGAGAGGCTGTTAAATATTCTATAATGGTTTGACGTGAATAACTCATAAATTTATTACGTATGTTCCTTAACTCTAATAAAGTAATTCATAATTTACCATTCTCCATTCTCTGTTATCATCAATAGAATTCGATAGGTACATGGTTGTTTGCTTAAAATTTTAATTTTATAACTAAATTATCTTTACCTCTTGAGAGGCTGTTAAATATTCTTATAATGGTTTGAAGTGAATAACTCATAAAATTATTACGTATGTTCCTTAACTCTAATAAAGTAATTCACCATTTACCATTCATAATTCATAATTCACCATTCCCCTTTAGGAATAGTCCCAAGAGGTCTTCATCTTTTTTTATATAATTAGTTATTAAAGAAACAATACTATGTTTCGATTTTTCGAAACATTCTGATGAAATAATATCGTTAAGATGGATTAAACTGGCACATCCGGCATGTTCGAAGAACGATTCGATCGTTTTATTTGTAGAAATATCGCTATTGATATAGCAACTCATTTTATCTAAGGCAAGATATTTTTTATCGAGCTTGCAAAGACCGGTTAACTCGTATAGTTTTTTCCCTTCGGGAGTACCGTTATTGGTGAGGAACAAAAACGTTTTTACTAATAATTGACCATGGCAATATTCGCAACTAAGATAACCTACTTTCTTTCCCCATAAACGGTATTCCAATAAATAGTTGTATTTCGAAACTCTAATAAATACCGGATGCCGAAGTGTTTGAATTAAGTTTAATTGATTTTCGTAGGTATCTAAAAGATCGAGCCTTTCGGTTAGACGATTCAAAGCATGCGATTGAATATAAACGGGAATCGGCACGTTATGATCGATGTTTGAAAGATGTAAATAGCCCGATTTAACCGTTGCTTCCCAAAACCTGAAACCTGGAATATGCCAAATAATACGAAATGCCGTTCGAACACCATTTTGTGTTAAGATATAAACTATTTTCGGCTTTACAATTTGAACCGTTATCATATTATCAAAACCACAACCGCTCGAATGAGCTATAAAATGATGTTCAAAACAAAAAACCTGATGATTGATCGAACTAACATAATCGCTTACTTTACACATTATTTCAGTTATCATCTTTCTTACTTTCATTTCCAATTCATTATCCATCAAAAATGAAAGTCGCGAATAAAATGTATTCGTCCAAGGTACATGCAGCCCTTTTTTGGTAAATTGAACCAATGCTTTTAATGTTTCAATCAAGGTGATATATTCATCAATAGTAACGCCATTGATATTCGATTTTAGTGGAATGATTGTTTTTTTTAGTAAATCGTAGAAAAGAAGATTGAGTTTGTTTTCAAGTAATGAAGAAAGAGATGTGTTTTTTGACGCTTGTAGTTTTATTGAATGATATCGAATAAGAAAAATAAGATCATGATTGAGGGGGGGAATTAATTCAAAGGTACCTTTACCTCCATAAAAATCGCATATCGTTTTAAAACGAATAATGAAATTATGCTTACTTTGTAAATGTTCGAACTCGGTACGGTCAAACGTGCCAATATCCTTTTCATTATTAATTGACATTTGTGAGAATTTTTCGAGAGTATCTGAAAATTCAATGTTATTAATTCCTTTTTAAATGTTTTTATTCTTAAAAATGAAATATATGTTCAAGGATTGCCTTTTTGAAAACCGCCGTAGAGACAATTCACGAATTGTATCTTTCTCTTTCAACACGAATTATCTCTTTCAAAGTAAATGAGTATTCTACAATAATGGTGTAATGAAAGAAAGGGGATTTTTGGAACTCCCCTTTTATAAAAAAGACTTCTCGTTATTTGAAATACTAAGATACGACACAATTTGAATTTATGAACGCTTAAGCCTGTTTATTTCTTATTATGTTTATCTTATAAATCTTACCGTAAGAACCTTATAAATAGAATTTATAGCACTTTCGACTTGCAAGTCAAATACAAGAAGATAGTACGATACTGTGCTACTTAGCCCGAACGTATGGTCAGGTTTATTCAATAGTATATAAATGGTACGAAATAAAAATCAATAAACATGCACCACCACAACTGTTAACTGTTAGTTCAAACTGCCAGTTCTCACGAGCGTATAAAAGGGGAACTTAGTATTCCCTTTTATTATTTAGCAGGTGTTGGCATTGGTGTTGGTGGTACGATGGTTTTCTTTTTATGCGACGAGCTACCCGGATTAATGCGCGAAGCTTTATATATTGCATAATATTCAGGAGCTTTACGTTTAAATTGTGTCGATAATTTATCGAGTGTTTCAACAATTTTTTGTGAGCTTATTTGCAACGTTGCTATTTTTTCGGTGTGTCCGGCATGCTCGATTGTTGCCTCGCGTGGGTGCGATTTTGCATTCGTAAAAGCAGTAATTGCCGCTTGAAACGCGGTTATTTCGCTTGCTCCAATGCCATAGTGAGCTAATTCAACCGGATCGATACTTTGTGCAAGATCAAGTGTACTATTAGCCGTTGTAATGAGATGCGACAACCCCATTTGTTCTATTGTAGTATTAGTATACGAAACCTTTTCTTTCAATACAGTATCACCTTTAGAATCGGCATACGAATGTATTCCACCAACAACGTCAATCAAACATTCTACAAGTTCTACATGTGCATTACTTTTTTCGGTGGTAATACCCGAATTGCTCTGATCTTGCAAAACCATGGCAATTCTGATATCGGTATTGTTTTTCTTGAGGGCTATTATTCCTTCGGCAAAGGATGGAATGAGGTTAACACTCGATTGATTATTTTCTGCTTCGGTTACTACTAATTCATCCGAAACTAATTTAGCTGAACGATATTTATTCATAGGGGCTACAATTAAAATATGAGTTGTTTTTGTATTATCTAAATCAAAGTTAAAAAAAATAATAATACAAAATACTTTTTGTTGCAATTATTTTTTACGTATTTTACTCATAAATGCAACTTTTGAGGTTTATCAAGGGTTTAAAAGCCTTTTATTTTTTTATTTTTCTTCACAATTCTATTTTCGGGTGTATAAATTGTGTTGAGATGCTTCCCCGTTAAATTTCTAGAAGTAATTAACGAGTTTCCGGGTCTCCTTTTTTATTTCTACGGGCGATTAACGAATCGCTGGGCTTCCTTTTTTATTTCTGATGGCAGTTAATCGCTTTGCGGGCTTTCTAATTCATTTGCTGATGGCAATTAATGCATCGCTGAGCGTCCTTTTTTATTTCCAGCTGTTATTAATGACTTGTTGGGCTTCCTTTTTTACTTCTAAGCTTAGTAAACGACTTGCTAGGCTTGCTTTTTTTATTCTAACCTTAGTTAACGATTTTGCGGGCTTGTTTTTTAGTTTTCGGGTGATAATAATTGGATAAATAACCTTTATAATTACACGAATTTCTTCTCTCCTTTAGCAAAAGTTTACTTTCGTTAAGCCAGATTCTATTATTTTTTAAAATTGAAGTCCGGTTATTTTTTATGAAAAGTTATATTAACGTTTAAATAGATATTTAATAGTTGTATAATATTCTATATATCTACGGCTTTCACAGACTTTGTGAAAACTACTATTTATTATAAATGCTCCTTATCCTCTATTTTTATATGTTCCTTATCCTCTGACAGGGTTTTCAACCGCTGTCAGGGATTAGGCATCGTTCGACCTTCGATGTTTCTAAAAACGATGCATCCATCTTCAACCTTGACAGCGGTTGTAAAACCCTGTCAGAGGTTCGATGTTTGTAAACGCATAACGAATGTTCTTTTCCAATGCCATTTCCACATAGTATGAAAAACATCGGGGTAATTGAAATATAAAAAGGAATAAAAGATATTTACTTTACTATTGAATGTATTCTGTTTAAAAACAAATTTAGGTACAATTAAGGATATTCTTCTTATTATTATTTAAAATCCAGCCAACTTTTGAAATGCCTCACTATTAATACAAAAACCCCCATCCAGTTCCTGAATGGGGGTTTCTTATTTTTAACTTTTAGTTTTTAGTTTTTAACTATTACCTATTCGGCTCTTGCTTCTAATAGAATCTCAAGAATCTTAACAGCAGCATACGAAACCGGTGAACCTGGACCAAAGATTGCAACTGCACCTGCATTGTATAAGAAATCGTAATCTTGTGTTGGAATAACACCACCAACGATTACCATGATATCTTCGCGACCAAGTTTCTTTAATTCTTCAATTACTTGAGGAACCAAGGTTTTGTGACCCGCTGCAAGTGATGAAACACCTAAAATATGCACATCGTTTTCGACAGCTTGTTTTGCTGTTTCTTCCGGTGTTTGGAATAATGGTCCGATGTCTACATCGAATCCTATATCGGCATAACCGGTTGACACTACTTTTGCTCCGCGGTCGTGACCATCCTGCCCCATCTTGGCAATCATGATTCTTGGTCGGCGGCCATCTAATGCGGCAAACTTATTGGCAAGTTCAACAGCTTTGTTGAATGTTGGATCGCCTTTCGATACACTTGAATACACTCCTGAAATACTTCTAATTACTGCTTTATATCTTCCTGCAATCTTTTCGCATGCATCAGAAATTTCGCCTAACGATGCACGTTTTTGAGCTGCATCTATTGCTAATTCCAAAAGATTGCCTTTTCCTGTTCTTGCACATTCGGTAATAGCTGCTAAAGCTGCTTGACATTCAACTTCGTTACGTTCGGCACGTAGTTTATGCAAACGTTTTATTTGAGCTTCGCGAACGGCTGTATTGTCGATATCAAGAACTTCAATCGGATCTTCTTTTTCGAGACGATATTTGTTTATCCCTACAATGGTATCGATTCCCGAATCGATACGTGCTTGTTTACGTGCCGATGCTTCTTCAATACGCATTTTTGGAATTCCTGTTTCGATAGCTTTCGACATACCTCCAAGTTTTTCAACTTCTTCGATAAGTGCCCAAGCTTTTTCGGCAAGTTCCTGTGTTAACGATTCAACATAATATGAACCTGCCCAAGGATCGATGCTGCGACAGATTTCTGTTTCTTGTTGAATAAACAATTGTGTGTTACGTGCAATACGTGCAGAGGTATCGGTTGGCAATGCAATAGCTTCATCCAATGCATTGGTGTGAAGCGATTGTGTATGACCAAGAGCAGAAGCCATTGCTTCAATTACAGTACGTCCTACGTTGTTGTATGGATCTTGTTCTGTTAAACTCCATCCCGATGTTTGCGAATGGGTACGTAACATCAACGATTTTGGATTTTTAGGATTGAATTCTTTTACAATTTTCGCCCAAAGCATACGAGCTGCACGCATCTTGGCTATTTCCATAAAGTGATTCATTCCTATTGCCCAGAAGAACGATAAACGTGGTGCAAATGCATCGATATCAATTCCTGCTTTTATTCCGGTACGAATATAATCCAAACCGTCGGCAAGCGTATACGCCATTTCAATATCAGCTGTTGCACCTGCTTCTTGCATATGGTAACCCGAGATTGAAATTGAATTGAACTTCGGCATTTTTTTAGAGGTAAACTCAAAAATGTCGGCTATTATCTTCATTGAAAATTCTGGTGGGTAAATGTAAGTGTTACGAACCATGAATTCTTTCAAGATATCATTTTGTATTGTTCCTTGCAATTCTTCAAGTTTAGCACCTTGTTCCAATGCTGCAACGATATAAAATGCAAGAATTGGTAATACTGCTCCGTTCATTGTCATCGATACCGACATTTTGTTCAATGGAATATTATCGAACAAAATTTTCATATCGAGAATCGAATCGATTGCCACACCAGCTTTACCAACATCACCAACCACACGTGGATGATCAGAGTCGTATCCGCGGTGAGTTGCAAGGTCAAAAGCAACGGAAAGTCCCATTTGTCCCGAAGCAAGATTACGTTTGTAGAACGCATTCGATTCTTCAGCGGTAGAGAATCCTGCATATTGACGTATTGTCCAAGGTTGTAAAGGATACATAGCACTGTATGGTCCACGTAAGAATGGTGCAAGACCCGAAGCATAATTCAAATGAGTCATACCTTCGAGATCGCATTTAGTATACAATGGCTTAAGCGAAATGAGCTCCGGAGTCATAAACCCTTCTTCGGTGCAACCCTCTTTGCTTTTACAAGCCGAATCATCTTTTTTGCAAGATGATTTTATATTTATTGATTTAAAATCAGGTTTCATATTTATTTATTTCAATTATTTTATTCCCAACAATGTTTGATATTGTTGCAATGTTTCTAACACGTTCGATTTTACACTGATGAAATTTTGAATGCCTTTTGCTTTCAATTCATCGGTACACGAAGGTGCTCCGGCAACAACAAAGATTGTTTTATCTAATTTAGTAAATGCTTCGGGAGCTAAAACTGCGTATTCGTCGTCCGAACTGCACATTACAACTATTTTAGCACCTGCTGCTTTAGCTGCTGCTACGCCTTCGTCAACTGTTTTGAAATTTACATTATCGACAACTTCAAAACCTGCACAAGCAAAGAAATTACAAGCAAACAGCGAACGAGCCTTTTGCATGGTGATATTTCCAATGGTTAGCATAAAGACTTTTGGTCTGCCATTTGTTTTTGCAAACAAATCGGTTTTGAAACGTAACATTTCGAAAGCCTGTGCACCACGGAAAATGTGAAGCGGTTCGACAATTGCTTGTTCCGATTTTTGATTTTGTTTTTGTAATAATGTTGTATCGAATTTTTCGTCGAGTTGTTCTTTAAAATTAGGGAATTGATTTGTTCCCAAAATATTTATGCGACGGGTTGCAATTGCTTTTTCAGCATCGGCAAGTGTTGCATTTATTTTTTCTTGAATAAAGCCTGCTTTAAATGCAGCTGAATAACCGCCTTTATCTTGAACTTCTAAAAACAACGACCAAGCATTTTGAGCTATCATATCGGTAAGTTGTTCGATATAATATGAACCGGCTGCAGGATCGATTATTTTATCCATATACGACTCTTCTTTCAACAAGATTTGTTGATTACGAGCTATACGTTCGCCAAATTCTGATGGTTGATCAAATGCTGTATCGAAAGGTAAAACCGTAATTGAATCGGCACCACCTAATACAGCAGACATTGCTTCTGTTTGTGTACGAAGTAAGTTTACATGTGGATCGTATACTGTTTTATTCCATGTTGATGTTATGGCATGAACATTCATTTTTCCTGCACATTTGCATACTTTTGAATCTCCTGATTTACAACAAGCATCGGTTGTGTCGCATTCGGTTTTCTCACAGTTACATTCCGGTTTGTAAGCTTCAACAATTTTAGCCCACAATAAACGTCCTGCACGGAGTTTTGCTATTTCCATGAAATAGTTTCCACCAATTGCAATATCAAATTTTATCTTCTTAGCTGCACAAGCGGCTTTCATTCCTTGCTCGATTGCTTCGTTAAGATATTCTTCGCCCATTGCAAGCGAAAATGCAAGTTCTTGTGTTATATTTGAACCTGAGTTTTGGAATATATCGCCTTTTACCAAAACAACTTTAAATTGACTGAAACCTTTAGCCATCGTTAACGATTCGACCATCGATTTTGTACAAAGTTCTTCTGAATTATGGCAATAAGCACCTTTTAACGTCAGATTATTCAAATACCCAACATTAATTGAACCAACGATCGATTTCGGATCGTAACCGGCAGCCTTAACATATTCGGTGAATAGTTTTAAAAGATTTGATTTTCCGCAATCAACAACAAAATTGATTTCAATTGATGGCAGATCAATATCTTTTAACAGACTTTCAATTTCGGTACTCGTCCAATCTTTACAGCTTTCGATCGAAAGCCCTATTGAGGTGATTCCTTTATTAAGCAGTGTCAATACCTTGGTATTTGCTTCTGCTACATTTGTTACTTTTACATTTTGACGCACAAACCAACTATTGTCGATTTTCTTTGTGCTTCGTGTAAAGGGGAATGTATCCGGGTAACTATCGAGGTACGATATTTTCTCAACATCCTCGAGGCGATAAAAAGGCTGTATTTTAATGCCCTCATTGGTCCGCCATACCAATTTTTTGTCGTAGTCGGCTCCTTTTAAGTCAGTGATGATTTTGTTTTTCCATTCTTCTGTGCTAATAGGTGCGAATTCTTCGAAAAGTTTGGTTTTATTTGACATGATTTTTTATAAAATTAAATTCTGCTTGAATCTTTTAAATTCAGGCTCAAAGGTATATGTTTTTTAAAGACGAGATTCTCATTAACGCGATAAATTACCACATTTAATTAGGATATTAGCTAGTAATTATGTAGGATGTTTTTCCATTTTATTGTAGCATTCATTTGAATTTTGTGATGTATTGAATATCATTACGATTAGGCTTTTATTTATTGATTTT